>Ga0315297_10000145_pt1 | contig 37830 bp, 28 predicted proteins | sample YL17G15_0_MG_FD_203628 | JGI IMG/M metagenome (GOLD analysis project Ga0315297, IMG submission 203628) | Sediment microbial communities from Yellowstone Lake, YNP, Wyoming, USA - YL17G15_0 | ecosystem: Environmental > Aquatic > Freshwater > Lake > Sediment | place: USA: Wyoming | collected...
ACTTTCCCGAGGTCCGGGGCTATGTCTGCGCCTACCGGCAATCGGCCGAGGCTCAGGCGGCCGCGGTCAAGGCCCTGTTCGGAGAAATCGAAGTCCGGGGGAAACTGCCGGTTTCTTTGCCGGACCTCTATCCGTTAGGGCAGGGGCTCACTCTCTCCCCCAAGAATCAACAATAAATATTTTGCCCAGGGCGAAGCTGCGATGACTTTATATTCAATCAACGACCTTAAAGCGAGACTCAGCCGTTTTCCCCGGAAGAATTTGATCAGCCTTCCCACGCCGCTCCACAAGCTGGAGCGCTTGAGCGCGGAGCTCGGCGGGCCAAACCTGTTCATGAAGCGGGACGACCTCACCGGCCTAGCCTTCGGCGGCAACAAGTCCCGCAAGCTGGAATACATCATTCAGGACGCCCTGGACAAAAAGGCCGAAGTCATCATCACCTGGGGCAGCCTTCAATCCAACTGGTGCCTGCAAACCGCGGCCGCGGCCAAAAGATTCGGGCTGGAGCCGGTGCTCGTCCTGTTCAAAACCTACGAGCTGCCCGATGGACCGGACGGCAACCTGCTCCTGGATTTTCTCGTGGGGGCCGACGTCCGGATTCGCCAGGCCCAGAAGGGGAAGGTCATCGACCCCGAACACGTCCGGTCCTACCTGGAAAGCGTGACCGCCCAATTCCGGGACAAAGGCCGCCGGCCGTATCTTGTTTCGGTCGGAGGGTCCTCGGTCTTCGGTTCCATGGACAAGCCGCTGGGCGCCATCAGCTACGTTCAGGCCATGGTAGAGCTTTGGGACCAGGCTGCAGAGCAGGGGATCAAGATTGGTGCCGTCGTCCACGCCACGGGCTCGGGCGGCACCCAGGCCGGGCTGACCTTGGCCGCCAAGGCCCTTGACCCGCGAGTCAAAGTGGTCGGGATCAGCGTTTCGGATGAGAAAGAAGCTTTTGCCGAGGCCGTTCTGGCCATCGGCCGCGAAACGGAGCAAGCGCTCGGCCTCGACTTGGGCCTCGCCCGGCAGGATATCATAGTCCTGGATGACTATCTTCAGGACGGCTACGGAGCGGTCACCAAGGATGTCAGCCGCGCGGTCCGGACGGTATTCCAAACAGAAGGAGTCGTCCTCGACCCGGTGTACACCGCCAAGGCCATGATGGGGCTCATGGATTTGATCGGCCGAGGCTATTTCCGGAAGGGAGAGAACATCGTCTTTGTGCATACGGGAGGGACGCCCGCGCTCTTTCCCTTCGGCCGGTCTTTGCTTAAAAACCTCTGATGATTCAGGCCAAGACGAGCTGGGAGTGGGCCAGGCACAGAAGCGTCCGGATGGGGACGCCGTAGGGGCAAGCCCGTTCGCAGAACCCCCGGCATATCCGGCAGGCGTCGGCCCGGACCGTCTCAAGGGTCGCATATTTCACCATGGCATACTTCTCACTGCCCTGGGCCTCGAAATAGTGGTTGTAGCGCAAGATCGTGTTGACCGGCACTCCGCTCGGGCACTCCGATTCGCAGAGTCCGCAGGCGTGTCGGCAGTAGAGAGAACCGCACTCCTTTGTGTACAATGCGAGCAGAGCGCCCTCCGTCCGGTCCAGCTCCTGGCCGGAGACCGCCAGCAAGTTCTGAACGTCCTCGAAGGTGTTGAAAGCCAGGTTGAGCGTGTGCACCCGCGGGTCGGCCAGGACGAACTTGAGAGCGGCCGCTTTGATTTCAGCGGGCGTCTTCGACCCGTTTTTCTGAGCGAAGTCCTCAGCCCGCTTGGCCATCGTTTCCATCTGTTCCAAAGACTTCTGCAGCCGCTCGTCGATCGGCTGGCCGTCCTTTTTTAACTGCTCGACGCGGTTTTTCATGTCGTAGTAGCGGCCGAGCGGGTTGGACTTCATGATGGTCAGGCCGAGGTTCTTCTGAGCCGCCGCCTCGAGAACTTTCTCTCCCGGTTCCTTCTGCAGGAAGTTGTAGACGAGGAGGAGGACGTCGAAACGGCCGTCGTCTACCGCCGCCAGGAGCACGCTGTCCATCGACTCGCCCTGGCCCGGCATGCGAGGACCGTGGCTGGCGGCGCCGGAGAACCTGACTTTGCCCTGCTTCTTCAGTTCTTCGATGGCCTTATGGTAAAGCTCGTCCTTGACCGAGGCCGCCGTCTGCGGTCCCAGCATGAGGCAGTCGACGTAGTCGGTCTGGAGCCGCTCCAGGCACTGCTCGAGCTTCGCGGCGACGTCGGCCGTGCCGGCCAGCCCGTCCATCCTGAACTTGGTCGTGATGAACAGGGATTTGCGTTCTCTTCCCTTGATGGCCTCGCCGATGCTCCGCTCCGCCGCTCCCCGGCCATATCCTTCGCCGGTGTCAAGGTAATTGACCCCGGCGTCGAGCGCGGCCTTAATGACCTCGGTCGGAAAGGTCTGGGATGTCCCGATGCCGATGTCGGAAGCCTGGAAGCCGGTCCGACCGAGCGTCCGGTAGGACTTGATCTTGGCCGAAAGGCCCGGAGCCGCCTGCCCGGCTTGGGCCGGCGTCCCCGCGAGCGTCGTGCCCACCCCGGCCAAACCGAGGGCCGAGGCCCTGATGAAGTCCCTTCGGCCCATGCTTTTCCGCTGACTCATGGGTTTTGCCCCCTTGGTATTATTTTTTATGTTCCGGCTTACCGATTCCCGGCGCTCTTTAAATATTTTAGAAATTCACTGTCCGTGGACAGGATCAGCCAGGTGTCTTTATCAAGGGTCGTCCGATAGGTCTCCAGCGTTTTCATGAACTGGTAGAACTCCGGGTCGAGGTTGTAGGCCTGGGCGTAGATGCGGGTGGCCTCGGCGTCGGCCTTGCCCTTGATTTCCTGGGCCGTTTTGTAAGCCCCGGACTGGATGCGCTTCAGCTCCCGCTCCTTTTGGCCGCGGATTTCGGCGCTCTTGCCGTCTCCCTCGGACCGGTATTTGGAGGCGATGCGCTGCCGCTCGGCGATCATGCGATCGAAGACCTTCTGCTGCACTTCCTCGACATAATTGACCCGTTTGATCTGGACGTCGCGCAGCTCGATCCCGAATTCCGGAATGATCTTGGACGACTCGTTGAGGATGATATTGGCGATCTTCAGCCGGCCGGTTCCGATGGAGGCCATGGCCTCCGTTTGGTCCAGGATGGCGGATTCCTCGGTCTGCTCAAACTTCCGGTTGCTGGTCCGCACCACCTCCAGGAGGTCGAAGTTGGCCACGGTATTCCGCGTTTCGCCGTCGATGATATCGTCCAGGCGGGAATGGGCCCCGCGCTCGTCTTTGACGCGCTGGAAGAACTTCAACGGGTCGCTGATGCGCCAGCGGGCGTAGGTGTCCACCCAGATGTATTTTTTGTCCTTGGTGTTGATCTGATTGGCGTCGCCGTCCCATTCCAGCCATCGTTTCTCGAAGAAGTTGACCTTTTGAATAAAGGGCAGCTTGAAATGAACCCCGGGGTTGCTGATCGTCCCGCTCTTGGGTTCCCCGAACTGAGTGATGATGACCTGGTTGGTTTCGGAGACGATGTACACTGAGCTGGCCAGGATCAGCAGAACGGCCAAAGCCAGACCGATGAGGATGATGTTCCGGGTGGTGGCTTTCATTTTTTCACCTCCTCGCCCAGGTTCAGGAGAGGGAGCATGTTCTTTTGCTGCTGGTCGATGATGATCTTTTTTTGGATTTTGGGCAGGACGTCGTTGATCGCCTCCAGGAACAAGCGGCGCCGGGTGACGAGCGGAGCCTTGGCGTACTCGGCATAGACCGCCCGGAAGCGGCTGGCGTCGCCCTGGGAGTTGTTGATGCGCTCCGTGGCGTAGCCTTCGGCGCCCCGGATCGTCTGCTCGGCCTCGCCCGAAGCTTTGGGGATTTCCTGGTTGTACTCGGACCAGGCTTCATTGATTTTCCGCTCTTTTTCCTGTAGGGCCTGGTTGACTTCGTTGAAGGAGGGCTTGACCGGGTCGGGAGGGTTGATATCCTGGAAGAGCAGCTGATTGATGCCAATCCCGATCTCATAGCGGTCGCACATCTTTTGCAATTCTTCCTTGGCCCCGTTGGCGATGGCCACCCGGCCTACGGTCAAGATTTCGTCCACGGAATGATTCCCCACGAGGTTTCGGACGACGGCCTCGTTCATGTCCCGGAACGTCTCGTCGGCGTTGCGCATCTTGAACAGGTATTTATAGGCGTCCTTGATCTTGTACTGCACAATCCATTCCACGACCGCGACGTTGAGGTCGCCGGTCAGCATGACCGACTCTTCAAGAGTTTCCGGGGTCACCCGATATTCCGTATTGATGCCGGGTTTGACCGTCCGGAAACCGAATTCCATTTTAAGCTGCCTCTGGACGGGGACTTTGGTCAGACGCTCGATGCCGAGAGGGAGCTTGAAGTGAAGCCCCGGGTCCGCGGTTCGGACATACCGGCCGAAACGCTGGATGACTCCGATCTCTTCGGGCGAGATTTGGTAAACGGTTCCGAAGAACAGAATGATGATGATCACGGCCGCCCCGGCGATCTTGATGATGCCGGGGTTGATCTTGGGTAAGTCCCATCTGGGCGTAGGGATATCAGTGGGCATGAAATCCTCCTTTGGTTTCTAAGGAATGGACGTATGATAGCACAGTTCCCCTATTTTTTCATTAACGGGAGCGGGGCGGCCGCGCCTCCTTCAAGGTTGTAAATTCGATGCAACCCGGGTAAAATTGAGGCCTCGACGATGCTAGCGGACACAGCGCGGGACGGATATTACATGAGCCTGGCCCTGGCCGAAGCCCGTCGTGCGGCTCAGGGCGGTGAGGTTCCGGTCGGGGCTGTTGTCGTCGCCGGGGAGGGAATTCTCAGCCGGGGGCGCAACGCTGTGATCGCCAGGAACGACCCGACGGCGCACGCGGAGGTCGTCGCCCTGCGCCGGGCGTGCCGGAAGCGGGCCAATTACCGGCTTTCGGACTGCGAGCTGTTTGTGACGCTCGAGCCCTGCGCCCTGTGCCTGGGAGCGATCGTTCAAGCCCGGATCCGACGCCTCGTCTTCGGAGCGTCGGACCCCAAGTCGGGGGCGGTGTCCTCGGTGATGACCTTTCCCTTTGGGAAACTGAATCATCATCCCCGGGTGGCGGGCGGAATCATGGCCGAGGAATGCGGCGCGGTTCTCAAGGATTTCTTTCGAGCTCAGAGAGTCAAGGACAAGATATAAATCGCGGAGAGGTGCCCGAGTGGTTGAAGGGGACGGTCTCGAAAACCGTTATCCTGGGCAACCGGGATCGTGGGTTCGAATCCCACCCTCTCCGCCATATACTTCCGCATGCAGGCCGGGGGAGGGCGCCGGCGCGCGGCCTCGGTAGCGGACCGGGGCGAGAATGGTCTGTGGACAAGGAGGTTTGATGGCTAAAAATATTTTTCGTCACATGCTATTTTTCGTCGGTTTAATAACCCTCATCGCCTGGTCCGCCTCGTCCGGCCTGGGTCAGGCAGCCTCTCGGGACGATCGCCCGGATATGGCTTTTTTGAAACAGCAATTCGAGGATTTGAACCACCGCCTGGACCAACTCGAAAAATCCATCGACGACATTCTCTGGTTCGAACGGGTGGGCGACGTGGCTTTGGTGGACAAGGTGAGAATCGTCGGTCCGCCCCGCTGGAAAGAGCCGAACCCTGCGGCCCAGGGCGCCGGCAATCCGATCAAGTTTTACACCTATGTGTTCATCCCCAAGGATTTGGACCGTTCCAAAAAATACCCTCTCATCGTCCTGCCCCACGGCGGATCGCACGCCAGCTTCGACACTTACCATACGCATATCATCAGGGAGATGGTCGGCCAGGGCTATGTCGTGGTCGCCCCCGATTACCGGGGGAGCACGGGATACGGGCCGGGGATTTATCGGCTGGTCGATTATGGCGGGCTGGAGAACGAGGATGTGTACGCCAGCCGGAACTTCGTGGTGGACAACTACGACTTCGTGGACAAAGACCGGGTGGGCATCGTCGGCTGGAGCCACGGCGGGCTCATCGCCCTGATGAACGCCTTCGACCACCCCGAGGGCTACCAGGTGTGCTTCGCCGGCAACCCGGTCAGCGACCTCGTGGCCAGGATGGGATACAAGGACCAGTCCTACCGCGACGAGTTCGAAGCCAAATTCAGCATCGGCCAAACCGCGGAGGCCAACGTCCAGGAATACCGCCGCCGCTCTCCCGTGACTCATGTGGACAAGCTCCGGATTCCGCTCCTGGTCCACACCAACACCAACGACGAGGATGTCAACGTGCTCGAGGTGGAGCATCTGATCCAGGCCTTGAAAGCGGCGGGTAAAAAATTTGAATACGAAATTTTCCAAAACGCGCCCGGAGGTCACTCCATGGACAGGCTGGATATTTTAAACGCCAAAATAATCCGGCTAAAAATATATGATTTCCTGGCCCGCACTCTGAAGCCTCCCCGGCCGTTCACGTCCGTGGAAGATCTTCAAGGGGCTGGATATTTTTAAGCCGAAGGGCGGACGGGCCTGTTGTTGAGTCCGGTTTGGCGTTATCCTGGGATACGGTCGAGATGAAAACATCGCACATCGTCCTGGCCGGGTTCGGAAACGTAGGGCGCGCGTTTTTCCGGCTCATCCAGGAAAAGAGGGCTGTGCTGCTGGACCGCTACGACCTGGACGTCGGCGTCAAGGCCATCATTCGCCGTCGGGGGGGGCACGTGTCCTCCGGCTCTGTGGAAGGCAGGATCGACAACGAGGGTTGGGATCCGGGGGTCAAGCTGGAAAATGTCTTAAAGAACCTCAAGCCCGGCGTTTTAGTCGAATGCCTGCCCTCCAGCCTCAAGGGAGGGGAGCCCGCGTTGTCGGCTATCAGAAAAGCGCTTGCCCTGGGCTGGCACGTGGCCGCGTCCAGCAAAGGGCCCCTGGTCGTCGACTACCAGGGTTTGCAAGCCGCCGCGCGTCATAATGACGTACAGTTGCGCTACAGCGCGGCCGCCGGCGCGGCGCTGCCGTCCCTGGACATCGGCCGGATATCTTTGGCCGGGGCGGAGATACTGAGAATCGAGGGCATCCTCAACGGGACTTCAAACTATATTCTCACCCGGATGAGCGAAGGCCTGGACTATGCCACGGCTTTAGCCGAAGCCCAGGCCAAGGGCATCGCCGAGCCGGACCCGGCCAACGATGTTCAAGGTTGGGATACGGCGGCCAAGCTGGTGATCATCGCCAACGCGATTCTGGACGTGTCTTTTACCCTGGATGACGTCCGGGTCGAGGGCATCGCCGACTTCATAAAATACGCCATCAGCCGGGCTCGAGCCGAGGGAAAAAAGATTAAGCTCTTGGCCAAGCTGACCCGCCGGGGGGAAGGGTATGCCCTCAGCGTCGCCCCGGAACTCATCGGCCCCGCGCAGCCCTTGTTTGGGGTTGATGGAACAAGCAAGGGTATAACGTTTTACACGGATTCGATGGGCATCGTGACGATCTCGGGCGGACAATCCGACCCGAGGGGAGCGGCCGCCGCGCTCCTCAAGGATATCATCGGAATGTTCCAGGGTTGAGTGAGCCAGGCTTCAGCGCAGGAAGAATCCGCCGCGCCAAGGGTCGCACCGGTCGATTATCCATCTGAAATCCTAGTTTTTAAACCTCGATAATCGTGCCCAGGCCGAGCCTGTCGGCTTCCTCCAGGGCTCGATGTCCAGCGGATATGTCCTGGACAGCCAAGCCCACGGATTTGAACAGGGTCATTTCTTGGGGTGAGCTGCGGCCGTCCAAGGAGCCTGAAGCCACATTCCCGATTTCGCCGTGAATCATGGCCGGCCTGAACAAACCGGCTTTCAAGGGAATGAGGAAATCGCCGGTCTCGGCCAGGCTGGCTTCGATTGAATCGACCACTACCTTGGACCGGCAGACGGTTTCGGCCGGAATTTCCTGGACATGAGGCTCGTACGACCCGATGGCATTGATATGAACTCCAGGCTTGAGATCAGCATCTTGGAAGACGGGTGTCTGGGAGGTCGTGGCGCTGCAAATGATATCGGCTTGGCGCACGGCTTCGGACGAAGAGGCCGAAACACGGATATCGCCGGGAAACAAGCCGCCTTGAGCGGAGAACTCTTCGGCGAAGGCGCGGGAGAGTTCAGGTCTGGAGTCGAAAACGAATACAGTTTTTATTCTTCGCACCGTGCAGACCGCCTCGAGCTGGGTTCGCGCCTGAACGCCGGCGCCAAGGATGGCCACGACCGAGGCCTCGGGCCGGCTGAGGTGCTTGGTGGCGACGCCCGAGGCGGCTCCGGTGCGAAGCGCGGTCAAGGTCGTCCCATCAAGAATCCCAAGAGGCACACCGGTCTGGGGATCGAGAAGAAGTACAAGGGCATGGATCGTGGGAATACGCCGGGAGATGTTGGAGGGGAAAATGGAAATAATTTTTGCGCCGAATGCCTGCAGCAAGGGAAGATAGGCCGGCATGAACAGGGTCGTCCCGGCGGCCGCGTCAGGAGTGATGTGGGCCCGAGGGGGGAGGTTGGACTGGCCGGAAGAATATTGAACGAACGCGGATTCAACGGCTTCGATGGCCGCGGTCATGGACAGGGATCGGCGAATGTCCGAAGCGGTGAGGATTCTCAGATGCATAAGTCAATCCTGTTTTGGAAGAAATTCATTGTAGGGAGTATGGAAAGAGACTTCAACAAAAACAAAAAAAGAATCTGATGCTCGCATCTTGACAAATAATGAAATCTGATATATCAGATATCTATAGTGATTTCATTTATTATTTAAATATCGACAAATATTCATGCCTAAACATCGTATTTTAAACGTCAAATCGTTGAAAGAACACGTTTATAATTATCTTCGCGAGCAAATGCAAAAGGGTACGATCCGACCCGGCTCGCTCATAAACGTCAATGAGACTTGTAAGAAACTGGGCGTCAGCAAGACGCCTTTGCGCGAAGCTCTGCTCCAGCTCGAGATGGAGGAGTTCGTGACTATTCTTCCCCGGCGGGGGATCGTGGTCAACCGTCTGAACCTGCAGGACATCCGGCGCTATTATGATATCATCGGCGCCCTTGAATCCAAAGCCCTGGCCGCTTCGTTTTCCCGTCTGAAACCGTCGGACATCAAAACCTTGGAAAGCCTGGCCGACGGCATGGACAAAGCGTTGGCCGACGACAACTTCGACCTCTACTATGAACGCAACCTTCGTTTTCACGATGTGTACCTTAAGCCCTGCGATAATCCGACGCTGATCAAGGTCGTCAACACCATCAAGAAGCGCCTCTACGATTTTCCTCGACAGGCGCGCTTCGTCAAAGAATGGGAGTTGGCCTCGGTCGGCGAGCATCGGGAACTTCTCCGGCTGATTCGCGAGGGACGCCGCGAAGCGGCCATGCATTTCATCGAGAACGTGCATTGGTCGTTTCGAGTCCAGGAAGTCTATATCCGCAAGTATTATTCCGACGCCGACCGCCCGGCGCCGGATGCGGAGCCGGAGGCCGGATGAGCCAGGGCCTGGTGTTCGACATCAAGAAGTACGCCATTCATGACGGGCCGGGCATCAGGACCACGATATTTTTCAAGGGCTGCCCCTTGCGCTGCGCCTGGTGCCACAATCCTGAAGGCCAGCTGACTAAACCGGAAGTAATGGTTAAGGCCTCACGCTGCCTTCCCGGTTGTCGAGTGTGCGTCAAGACTTGCGAAGCCCGGGCCATCATCCGCAAGAAAAACCTGCTCGAAATCAACCGCTATGAATGCAGCGGATGCGGGCGGTGCGCCGACGCCTGTCCCAGCCAAGCCATCGAGCTGGCCGGCCGCCGCATGGAGTTGCCGGAGCTAATGGAAAAAATTTTCCAGGACGCGATCTTTCATGAAAGCTCGGGCGGCGGGGTCACATTTTCCGGGGGGGAGCCGCTGATGCAGCCCGATTTCCTCGAAGCCCTTTTAGCCGAATGCCGCCGCCGGGAAGTCCATACGGCCATCGACACCTGCGGCTACGTCCCGGCGCAGGTGATGCGGCGGTTCCTGGGAAAAGCCAACCTGTTTCTGTTCGATTTCAAGGTCCGGGATGAGGTCCAGCACAAGAAATGGACCGGAGTCTCAAACCGCGTCATCCGAGAAAACCTTGCGCTTCTGGCCCAAAACAGACAGAAGGTCGTCATTCGAATACCTCTCCTGGCGGGAGTGAACGACGATCAGGAAAACCTGCGCGAGACCGCCGAGTTTCTACGGTCGCTCCAGGGGCTGAACCGAATCAGCCTGTTGCCCTATCACCACTTGGCCCGCGATAAATACCATCGCCTGGCGAGAGACCTCGTCCCCCAGGACTTCGCCGCACCCGCCAAATCGGACCAGGAGCGAATCAAAGCCATGCTCGAAACATTCGGGTTTACCGTCACCCTGGGAGATTAAAAATGAAGGCGCGCATCAAAAAACTCAGAGACCAGACTCTCCGGGCCGTTCCGACCGTTTCTCCGGAACGCGCCCTGCTCGTCACCGAATTCTACCGCGACCGGGCCACGGCCACGACTTCAACTCCCGTCCTGAGGGCTCTGGCCTTTCAGCACATCCTCGAGCACAAGGCCATCGTCATCAATGACGGAGAGCTCATCGTCGGGGAGCGGGGGCCCGCGCCCAAGGCCACGCCCACCTACCCCGAGATCACTTGCCACAGCCTGCAGGACCTGGATGTCCTCAACCACCGGCCCAAGACGCCGTTCAAAGTCAGCGCCCGAACAAGGAAAATCTACAAGGATGTCATTATTCCTTTCTGGAAAGGCCGTAGCCTCAGGGACAAAATTTTTAAGGAGATGACGGCCGAATGGACAGAGGCCTATCAAGCCGGGGTTTTCACCGAATTCATGGAGCAGAGAGCGCCCGGACACACGGCCCTGGACGATAAAATCTACAAGAAAGGAATGGATGATTTTCGACGGGAGATCGCCGAGAGGATCGCGGCCTTGGATTTTCTCAACGACCCGGACGCCCTGCGCCAGCAGGAGGAGCTCCGGGGGATGGACATCGCCGCCGCCGCGCTCGTCCGTTTGGCCGAACGCCATGCGGACGCGGCCCGGGAGCTGGCCAAGTCCGAAAAAAACAAAGCCCGAAAAGCAGAACTGCTCCAGATCGCCGAAGTCTGTTCTTGGGTGCCGCGGCGCGCGCCCCGGAATTTCCGGGAAGCCATCCAGTACTACTGGTTCGTCCACCTGGGCGTCATCATCGAGCTGAACACCTGGGATTCCTTCAACCCCGGCCGCTTGGACCAGCACTTGTACCCCTTCTATCGCCGCGGCCTCGAAGACGGAACCCTGACCGAGGACAGCGCCCGGGAACTGCTCCAGGCCTTCTGGGTGAAATTCAACAACCAGCCGGCTCCGCCCAAGGTCGGGGTGACGGCTGAGGAGAGCGCCACCTACACGGATTTTTGCCTGATCAACCTCGGCGGGGTCACATCCGACGGCCGGGACGGGGTGAATGATTTGTCCTACCTGATCCTGGACGTCATCCAGGAGATGCGCCTGCTGCAGCCCAGCTCCATGGTTCAGATCAGCAGCAAGACGCCGGACCGATTTTTAAAGCGGGCCCTGGACATCGTCAAGACCGGATTCGGCCAGCCCTCGATTTTCAACACCGAGGCGATCATTCAGGAGATGCTCCGGCAGGGCAAGTCCCTCGAGGACGCCCGCAGCGGAGGAGCCAGCGGCTGTGTCGAAGCCGGTATATTCGGCAAGGAAAATTATAACCTCACCGGCTACTTCAACCTGACCAAGGTCTTGGAGCTCGCTTTGAACAACGGACTGGACCCCCGGACCGGGAAGCGGCTCGGGCGGGAGACGGGCCGGCCTGAAACGTTCGCCTCGTTCCCGGAGTTGTTCCAGGCGTTCCAGGTGCAGCTCCGCCGCTTTATCGATATCAAAATCCGGGGCAACAACGTGATCGAACGGCTGTACGCCGAGTATTTGCCGGCTCCCTTCCTGTCCCTGATCATCGACGACTGCATCGCCCGGGGCCGGGACTACCACGACGGCGGCGCCCGATACAACACGTCTTACATCCAAGGCGTGGGGTTGGGCACGATCACGGATTCCCTGGCGGCTATCCGGCACCATGTCTTTGAAACCAAGTCCGTAAGCATGCGCCGCTTGCGGACGGCATTGAAAGACGATTTTCAGGGGCAGGAATTTCTTCGGCAGCAGCTCGTCAACAAGTCTCCCAAGTACGGCAATGATGACGACCGGGCCGACGAAATCCTGCGCGGCGTATTCGAAGCCTATTATCAAGCCGTCAACGGCCGTCCCAACACCAAGGGCGGGTCCTACCGGATCAACCTCCTGCCCACTACAGTCCATGTCTATTTCGGCAAAGTGATCGGCGCCACGCCGGACGGACGCCGGGCCGGCCAGCCGCTGTCCGAGGGCATTTCGCCTGTTCAGGGCGCTGACCGCAAAGGCCCCACGGCCGTGATCAAGTCGGCCGCCAAGATCGATCATGTCCGGACCGGCGGAACTCTCCTCAACCAAAAATTCACGCCCCAGCTGCTGGCCGGCGACCAGGGCTTGGCCAACCTGGCCCATCTGGTGCGGTCCTACTTCAAGCTCGACGGGCACCACATTCAATTCAACGTGGTGACGACCGAGACTCTGCGTCAGGCCCAAAAGCATCCGGAGCGCTTCCGCGACCTCATCGTGCGCGTGGCCGGCTACAGCGACTATTTCGTGGACTTGAGCCCGGACCTCCAAGCCGAGATCATTCGCCGGACCGAACACCAGGCGTTTTGACCGGCCGCCGGGTTGAATTCGTCTTATGATTCTGCTATAGGGGAAGGAAGATGGTATTTCGACCGAAAGGAGACTTAACGATGTTTGAAGCCGGGACCTATGCCGAGCGGCGCGAGCGGCTCAGAAAGCAAGTCGGTACGGGATTGATCCTCATCCTGGGGAACGAGGACAGCCCGATGAATTACGCCGCCAACGCCTATCATTTCAAGCAGGATAATTCCTTTCTCTATTTCTTCGGCCTGGATACCCCGGGGCTGGCCGCGGTCCTGGACCCCGAGGAGGGCCGGGACATCCTCTTCGGCGACGACATCGACATGGAAGACATCATCTGGATGGGCACCCTGCCTTCCGTCGCCGATCGGGCGGCCCGGGTCGGCGTCAAGGAGACGATGCCCCGCGCCAAGCTGGCCGAGGTTTTGAACCAAGCTCGTCAAAAAGGACGGACGGTGCATTTCCTTCCACCCTACAGGTCCCAGGCCGGGATCCTGCTCCAGAAGTTGCTCGGAATTCCGCCGGATGAAGCCAAGGCCAAAGCGTCTCCCTCCCTGATTAAAGCCGTTGTGGCCCAACGCCTGATCAAGTCGCCGGCCGAAGTCCGCGAAATAGAAAAGGCCCTGGCTGTCTCTTATGACATGTACCACCTGGCCATGAAGACGGCCAAGCCGGGCGTCCGCGAACAAGATATCGTGGGCCGGATCGAGGGATTGGCCTTTTCCCGGGCCAACGGCACGGCCTTTCCCACGATCCTGACCATCAACGGCCAGATACTTCATAACCACGGCTACGCCAATACGCTGAAACAAGGCCGGCTGCTCGTCATCGACTCCGGCGCCGAATCCCCTCTCCATTACGCGTCGGACATCACCCGGACCATCCCCGTGGGCGGCAAGTTCAGCCCCAAGCAGAAGGAAATTTACGAGATTGTGGAAGAAGCCCATGACCAAGCCATCGACCGAATGAAACCGGGCGCGCTCTACCGCGACATTCATCTCCAGGCCGCGGCGGTCATAGCCTCCGGACTCAAGGACCTCGGCTTGATGAAGGGCGATGTCGGACAGGCGGTGGCCAACGGCGCCCATGCCCTGTTTTTCCCCCATGGACTGGGACACCAGATGGGCCTGGGCGTCCATGACATGGAAGACCTGGGAGAAGATTACGTCGGCTACGACGATACAATTAAGCGCAGCGCGCAATTCGGGCTGGCTTACCTTCGTTTCGCCACAGCCCTCAAGCCGGGCCACGTGCTGACCGTGGAGCCGGGATTGTATTTTATCCCGGCCCTCATCGACCAATGGAGGGGCGAAGGCCAACACAGGGATTTCATTAACTACGATAGGGTTGACACATACCGCTCCTTCGGCGGCGTCCGGGTCGAGGATAACGTTCTCCTGACGGCCACGGCTAAGGGACACCGTCTCCTGGGCCGGCTGATTCCCAAGTCCGTCCGGGATATCGAAAAAGCCATGGCCGGCCGCGCTTAGACGCCGCGATGGAAATCGCCCCGGTCCGGCAGCGCGCCTCCGCGAACCTGTCGGCATTTTCTTCGGGACCTCAATTCCCAGGCTTACAGAAAATTCGGGCTGGCGGGCTGAGGGCTTCCTCTCTCTCAGCGGGGCGGCAGACTACCTTTTGAGGTTCAGCCGCCCCCAGCCGAACATGTTATCCCTTCCCGGTGAGCCCAGGTCCACCGCCCTGAGCTGGAGCATGCGCAAGATCTGGTCGCGGGAATAGGGCGTGCGGCTCAGGAGCAAGCCGAAGGCCCCGGCCAGGTGAGGGGCTGAAGCGGATGTCCCGTAGAAGCCCTGATAGCCGTAGGTCTCGGTGGAAACGCCCGAGGGCGCGGCGAAATCCGGCTTGATCCGGCCGTCGTGTGTCGGCCCGCGCGAGCTGTAATAATGATAGGAGTCGTCGCTCCAATCCACGGCGCCCGCGGTGAAACAGTTGGCTGAATCCGCAGGACTCAAAACGCTTCCCCAGGGAACATTGTATTCGATGGCCAGGCTGTTGCCCCAGATGAAAATCTCAAGCCCGCAGTTCCGGGTGGTATGGACGCGGCGAATGGCGATGGCCCAGCGCGCGGGGACAGCGGTGTAGTAGCCGTAGATCTCTTCAGTCGGCCATTGAAACCCCGTCTGAGGATTGGCCGAGGAGTCGACCTGGGTCCAGGTCACCCCGTTCCACAGGAATAAATACAGGTCGTAGTCCTGGCCGGATCCGGTATAATCCGTGCCGGTCCAGGCGCCCCAATCGTCCCAGTTCAAAAATGCGCCGACGGTCTTATAGGCGGAGACCTCGAACTCGAGAAGCTCATCCCCGGAGCTGAAGTTGTGCCAGCCGTCCGAGTCCGGGTCGGAGAAGGTGCCCTGGTAATGGTCCTCGGCCGCGTTGCCGGCCGAGGCGGACCAGGCGATGCCGTTCGCGTAGGCGGTGTCCACGTCGGCGTCAATGGGGCCTGTTCCGTCGCCCGCGCCGGCGTTTGTCCAGCCGATGGAATAGGAGATGACCTGGACGCCCTCTTGGATCAGCCAGTCGACGGCGTTGTGATGTTCGACGTCGGTGTCGAAATTCACAAGATACAGGTTCGCCTCGGGAACCATATCATGGACGATCTCGGCGCAGGCCGCGCCATGGACTTCGCCGGCTTCAATATCGCCGTCAAACCGAAAAGACCTGGTCGTGACCGAGCTCGGCAGTTCTTTACCCAACAAGGACTGGTAGCCCTGAAACCCCAGGTCCAGGATGCAGACTCGGGTGTTTAATCCCTGGCCGTGAAACGAGGGCTGGCTGATCCAGTCGGCGGCGCCTGTCCGGGCGACCCCCTCGCTGACGGTCAGCAGGCGCGGCTTGAGCGGCAGCCTGACAAACCGGGCCAGCGGGGAGTCGGCCAGAGTCTGGAGCGCCGAGAGAGGGACCGAGGCCTGGACGAGGAGGCCGTGGGTTGTTTCGACCCGGCCGCCCAGGGAGGCGATATATTGAGACAGCGCCGGGATCAGCGTTGGGCCTAAGCCGTCCGAACCTCCGCCCTGAATTTCAATGACGATTCGCAGCGTGTTGTCGGCGTTGACCTTCATGTTGTGCCCCCGGGCCGTTTCCAAAGCGGCCTCCAGGCCCGATGACCGATAAGCTTGGGCCAGCCGCCACAAGCCGGATTCGATCTTGGGATGCTTAAACGTCGGAGGATTGGCCGGAGGCGGAAGCTCGAAGCCGCCCGGCGCGAGCTCCTGGACCCGGGCCAGGCCGGGAATGAGGAAGATCATGTTCAAGGCGATGACGGCTATGGCCGCAGTGTGTTTTTTCATCGTTGTTCCCCTTTGAGGCTAGAAGACAAATTTCAAACCCAGGCCGAGGGCCATGTCCTTGAGGTTCAATGGCTCCAGAGTGCCCCGGACCGTTTCGCCGGAAATTTCGTCGGTGATGCTCCAATCGCCGCCGGCCAGGCTGGAATGATACAGAAAATGAAGGTTGATGATCAGGTGCGAGGAGGGGATGAGGTCCAATCCTGCACCCACGCACCAAACCGGGGAGTTTTTAATATTTTCGGCGATGTCGAATCCGAAGCCCTGGTAGGCGGCGACCATGCCGGCGTCGAGAGTAAACGAATTGAATGATAGGCCGCCGCCGCCGGTTATATAAGGGACCAAGGGGAAAGCGCCGAATGGAACACGAACCTGGATCATCATCTGGACCGGGATCCGTTGCAACACGCCTTGGCTCAAGCTGGCGTTCGGCGCCGCCATGTCGCCGAGCGTTGAGCAGCGGCTATATTGCCCGCTCAATTCCAGCGCGAAATTTCTAGTTAGGGCGATGAGCAGCGTGGCGCCAAAACCGAATGCGTTGCGGTGGTCCTCAGCGCTGTTCATGTTGAAATTGCCGTTCAACCCCACGGCCAGCGCCGGGCGGCGGGATTCATAGGTTGCGGCTCCCAAGCTTGAAGCGAGAAGCCCGACAATAATCAATCCGGCGGCCGGAAGGGCGCGGGTTCTTTTTCCATTTATCATTCTATCCTCCAATCTCATGCGGAATCATGTCGGCCTGCCGGATCCCTGTCTGATATCGGGTGGTCCGGCGCCCGGGGAGTGTCGCGGCCGCTCCGAAACCTACCGGCAGGTGCTGCAGGAATTCGAGGAGCAGGTTGTGCAGCTCCCGGATGATTTTTTCAACCGCGAACCGCCCCCGCCGATCCCAAAAGTTGAGGCTTGCTTTGTAATCCGGCCGCTTCCGCATGACCGGCAGGCGACGTTTTTTTCTCCTCCCAAACGGACGAGAGACTCGAATCGGCAGCCGCACTGATCGCACACAAACTCATAAATCGGCATATCTTGAATATTTTAGCCGATGTCGGGCCTGAAATCCAGGGAGGCGTGATAAGCCGCCATCGCTCCGCGTTCGAATTTCTAAGCCCGCGCTGGGGACAGGGCGACGGCTTCAATCTCCACTTTTGCATCCCGGGGCAGTCGAGCCACCTGAATCGCGGCCCGGGCGGGGTAGGGCGTTTTGAAGAATTCTCCGTAGACGGCGTTCATCCTGCTGAAATCATTCATGTCCTGAAGATAAACCGTGGCCTTGACCACATCGGCCAGAGAGCAGTCCGCCGCTTCCAGGACGGCGCTGAGGTTGTGCAGGACTTGGCGCGTCTGGTCCTCGATCGTCCCCGTTCTCAGCTCGCCGGTCGCGGGGTCGATGGGGATCTGGCCCGAAGCGAAAACAAACCCTCCGGCGATGATCGCCTGGGAGTAGGGCCCGATGGCTTGGGGGGCCTTCTCAGTTTTTACTTCCTGTTTCATGCTTAAACTCCTTCGAGACTGATCTTGAGCCATCCCCAGGGCCGGCCCGAGCAGGGAGGCGGCGCCCAGGAGGCGCAGGACGTCACGCCGTTTCATTCCATTCTCTCCTCACTCGGCGCTAGAGCAAGACGCAGATCTTGACCGGCCGACTTTCTTGAATGACTCCGCCGGCGCTGGCCGTTGCCTTGAGGATGTAATCTCCGGGCGCCAGGTTCCAAGCCTTGACATACGGCGCCGAGGTTTGGCCGATGTTGCGGCCGTTGACCCACCAGGTCACGGACCGGATATCGGCCTCGTCGGGAATCCTGACCCTCAGCTTGAGAAATTGGAATTTTTTTCTCAGGATGGGGTCAAGCTTGAAGACATCCCCGTCATGCGGAAAAAGAATTCTCAGCGAAGACGGTCCGGCGGACATGGCCCGCCGGGCCGGCCGAGAGCCGGTGGCCGGGAAACCGGAATGAGGCAGGGGACAGACGGCTTTCGGCTCCGTGCCCTGGATAAAAATCTCATCCTTACGACCGGGACAATGCGGATGGGGCGACAGTCCGGACAGAGGGCAAATGGCCATCTTGACCAGGCCGGGCGGCTCTGGAAAGTCGACCGGATCATTGTCTTTTTCCAGGAGGAGCATGATGTCGCGGTAGAGAGGGCCGCAGCCGGTGATCCCGGACACGTTGGCCATGGGGGCTCCGTCGAAGTTGCCCACCCAGACGCCCACGGTGTATCGGGCCGTGTAGCCGACCGTCCAATTGTCCCTGAAGTCTTTGGACGTCCCCGTCTTAGCGGCCGCAGGAAACGGAAGGGACAGGGGCGAATTGTAACCGAAAGAGGGGACTCGGGCATCCTTGTCGGCCAGGATGTTGGTGATGATGTAGGCCGCCTGAAGGGAGAATACCGCGGCCGGGCGAGGGGTTTCCGGCGAAGCCCATTCCTGGCCTTTTTTATCCAGGGTGGCCAGGACGGTCTTGTCCTGAACCGATAGGCCCCCTCGGGCCAAGGCGGCGTAGGCCCGGGATAGCTCGAGGAGGGTGACCTCGCCGTTGCCCAAGGTCAATCCCAAGCCGTAGAAATCCGAATCTTTGTTGAGGCTTTCGAAACCCAGGGACTTGAGCTTGAGAAAGAGCCGACTCGTTCCCAGTTGGTCCAGGACCGCGACCGCGGGAATGTTGTAAGAACAAGCCAGGGCGCTCCGCATCCGGACCGGTCCGTGATATTTGCCGTCATAATTCTTAGGAAGGTAGGCGCCTCCTTCCGTGGGGAATTGGACAATCGTGTCGTCAATGAGCGTTGCGGCGGTCAGCCCGCTTTCCAGGGCCAAAGCGTAGGTGAAGGGTTTCATGGCCGACCCGGGTTGGCGAAGGGACAGGGCGCCGTTGACCTGGCCGTCGCGGGCGGTATCGAAAAAATCCCGGGACCCGGCCATGGCCAGGACTTGGCCCGTGGCGTTGTCCAATACAACGGCCGCCCCGTTGGAGATGCCGCGGCTGCGGAGCCTGTTTACATGATTCTTAAGCAGGATTTCCACTTTAGCCTGGAGCGAAAAATCCAGGGACGTGCGGACGGCGCTCAATCCCCGCCGTTGGGCGGGCTCGATGCGGGAGAGCACAAAGTCGCAGAAATGCGGCGCTCGGAAGCTCTCTTGTTCGGGGACAATGACCAGGGGCTCGGCCAGGCTTCGGTTAAGCTCGCCGGAGTCGATAAAACCCAGTCTCTGCATGCGTCGTAGGATACTTTCCTGCTTGCGTTTGGCTTCTCGAAAGGAACGGTAGGGATTCAGAAGGGATGGAGAACGGGGGAGCCCGGCGATAAAAGCCGCTTCGGCCAAGCTGAGCTGCTCGGCAGGCTTCCCGAAATAGAGGCGAGAGGCGGCTTCAATCCCGAACGCCTGGTTGCCGAAGGGGATGCGGTTGAGATACTGGACAAGGATTTCGTTCTTGGACAGGGTGTGCTCCATCCGGACGGCCATCCAGGCCTCGAAAACCTTGGAAAAAATGCTGCGGCGACGGTGGTACATATTCCGGACGAGCTGCTGAGTGATTGTCGAGGCGCCGGAAACGACCCGCTGGGAGCGAAGGTTTTGAATGAAGGCCCGGATGACGGCATAGGGGTTCACTCCCGAATGCCGGTAATAGTTTTTATCCTCGGCCGCGACCACGGCCTGGAGCAGCCGGGGCGATATCTCTTCCAGCTTCAGCCACCGACAGCGGCCGCCCTCGTCGGATAAAACCTCCCGCAAAAGAACGTTGTTCCGGTCCAGGATCCGGAGGGAGATGACCGGCGCGGGGTTGAGCCTTGTCTTGGGAAACGGCCAGTAGAAAGAAGACAGACCGATCAGGATCAGGCCGAGTCCGGCCAGGGCCAGGGCAATCCGTTTCCTGCGTTTCACCGGGTCATTTTTTAATAATGATCACACGCTCGGCGCTTCGGCCGAATACTTCCGGAGCGTACATTTGCTCGACTTTGGTCCCGGGCAGGACAAACTCGCCGTAGGTGAGGGCCCTGGCCAAGTATCGGTAGGTGTGGACACCGGGCGCCAGAGAATCGGCAAAAAGAAGGACCCGGTTGTCGTGCATCTCCACGTGGTTGAAGCCCTCGTACCACCAGGCCTGTGACGGCTGGGATTCTTCCAAGGCCAGCGCGTCCTCGGAGCTTTCCGTTTCCAGCGTCGTGTTCACGGCCTCAAACCCGCCCGGAAGCGGGTCGGCCACAACGACGAACAGGCTGTCTTGGGGCACGGCAATTTCCAAAGTCACGGCCACGACATCGCCCCCCCGGATCGTGTCCAGGGGTTTGCCGTCCAAGGTTTCAAACTTTTTAAACACGGCCAAGCCCTCGTCGCGCGGGTCGAGGGGCTTGCGGGCGACATATCTCAGGCGGGCCCCGTAATAGACAAGGCCTTCTCCTTTTTTAGAAACGGTCAGAGAGACGGACTGGCCGGGCTTGAAGGCGGCCAAGCCCGTGGCGGCCGTTTTAATTTCCGCCGTGGGACCCCGGAATTCCTCCTTCAGGATCAATTTTTTCGCCAGGGACATTTCAACGGTGAAGTCCGGGCGGATTTTCTCGTGGGTCTTGTAGAACGTGTTCAGGGCGTAGAAGGCGTAGATATTTTCCTGGGTGGACGACCATCGTCCGGCCTTTTGCTTCTGGACGATGTATCGGGCGACCCCGGGCAAGAGCGGGTCATCGGAGCCGACTTCGAGCAGGGACTGAAGAATGGTGGCCGTGGTCCTCAGGTTGGAGGAAAAGATCCAGCTGTCGGCCCGGCCTTCCTCGTCCTCGAAATGGGCTTCCGACGCAGTCACCTTGACGCTGTTGGCCAGCTCTTGGATAAGGGTTTGTCTGTCTGGTGAAGAACCTTGACCGAGATGAAGGGCTTTGAGGAGCATGGCCTTCCCGAAAACAGTCAGGTTTCCCCGGTCGGCGAACATCCGGGAAGCATATCCCGGCTCTGGCTGGCCCGCCATGGCTAAGTCGTAGAGAGCGAAGGCCAGCGTGGTCGTGTAGCCTTTGAGACTGTACGGATATTTTTTTAAACCATTCTTTTCGCGAAGCAAGGCCTTGAGGAATTGAATTCCGCGGTTCAGGGCATCCGTCTTCACCTCGTATCCGGCCTGGCGGGCTTTCAGCAGGCCGAAGACGGCATAACAGGTCAGGTAGGGCGATTCGTAGCGGGAATCCTGCCACATGCCGAACCCGCCGGAATCTTTCTGAAATTCGTAAATGCGCTCCAGTGTTCGGCGGACAAATTGCTCCCATTCCTTGGGAGCCATGCGGCTGAGCTTGAAATCGCGGATCACGTCGGGGGCCAGAATGTAAGGCAGGATGGACGACAGCCGCTGCTCAAGGCAGAGATAGGGGTAATCGGTCAAATAGTCGAGGCATTCCTTGAGGCCGGACAGGGCCGTGGCCGAAGCCTGAAGGTCGAGCCGGCTGTCCGAGGGATAGAGCTCCGGGATCACAACCTTCTCTTCAGCGTATTGGGTCGTTTCTCCGAACAGGGCTACGGTTTCCAGCGAGCGGGGCTGCTCCACGGGCAAGGAGATCTCGAGGCCGTCCGAATCCGAGCCCATCATGGCCCGGAACGTAAAAGTGGCCAGGCCGGCTTTTTCGGCTTTAACGCCGTAAAGAATTTCCTGCGAAGCGCCGGCTTCCAGGCTGAGAGTCTTTGGCCGCTGTTGATCCTGAGGGGTTATGCCCTTGAAAGCTCCGGAGAGGGTGACCGAGCCTTTTTGCGGGGAGAAATTGTGGACCACGACTCCGGCCTGGAACGCGTCTCCCACGCGGGCAAACCGGGGCAGGGAGGCTTGGAGCAGAAGAGGCTTGGCCACGCGGAACGTGGTCTCGCTGTTCCCGAAGAGAGAATCCGGAGTGAGGGCCACGGCCATAACGCGGAAGGTGGTCAGGTTATCGGGCAGGGTAAACGTGACCGAAGCGTCGCCCTTGTCGTCGGTGACGATCGAAGGGTTCCAGTAGGCCGTGGTCTTAAAATTGCCCCGCAACTCCACTTCGGCCAGGGTCATGCCCGGGCTGGGGGCTTCCTCGCCGCCGCCGCCCGCGCTTTCTCCTTTCTCGCCGAAAGCCCGTTGGCCGACGATGTTGATGCGGCCGTCGGCCGTGTCAACGGACAGGGGTTTCGGACCGAAGAACCAGCTGAAGGGGTCGGGAGTCGTATAGCCGATCAAGTTGAGAACGCCGACGTCCACCACGGCCAGAGCCACGCTCGATCGCCGGCCGTTGTTCTTCTGGTTGGCGACGTGGAGTTTCAGGGAGACCTGGTCGCGGGGCTTGTAGCGGTCCTGGTCGGGCTTGATCTCGACCTTGAGCTTCCGCTCCTCGGGGTTGACCGCGAGCTGGGCGTAGCCGATCTTGAAGGAAGGCTTGCCCACATCGTCGGATTGGCCGGGCCGTGCGGCTTCCGTCCGGCCTTGGACGAGCAGAACCGAGACAAAGACATTGGGGATGTAGTCGGAGAGGATGGGCACTTCGACTTGGCCGGTGCTGCCCTGGAGCTCCACGACTCGGCTTTCCAGGACGGACTCCCTCTCCACGGTCACCAGGGCTTTTGCGCTTTCATAGGGCGACTTGATCATAATGCGGGCTTTTTCCCCGGGTCTGTAAGTGTCGCTGTCCGGGACAAGCTCGATCATGTCATCGTTGCGGCGGTCCCAAGCGACATAATCCTCGCCCGTGACATAGAGGAAGGTCGAGGTGGTGATGCGGTTTTTGCGGGCATCCGAGGCTTCGGCCAGGAGGATGTAAAACCCGGATTTATCCGGCGTGAAGGCCACGGCCACCGGGCTGTTCTTGGTGGCCACGTTCAGGGATTTGAGCTCCGTATCCTCTTTTTCCGTCAGCCATTCGAATCGGCCGCCCGAACCGGCCTTGCGGACCGAGCGCCACTCGCGCTTAATAAGCTTCACGTTGATGCTTTTTTCAACCCGTTGGCCGTCGGGCCGAGCGGCCAGGACTTCCACGTTGAGCCGGCTTCCCTTTTTTAGGAAGGAGGTCTCCGGCTTCAACCCGATGTAGTACTCGCCGCGATGAACCACGGTCTGGATGCGGTTGCTGATCGACTTCCGGCTGGGACTTTGAACCGTGGCTTCGAGCGTGGCCGTGACCGAGTCGGTTTCCTTTTCCGCTACGAGCGGCGTCCGGGCGGAAAGCAGTCCCTGGTTGTTCAAGAGCGCTTCGCCCGAACCGATAAGACGGCTGTTCTCGCTCCCCCGCATTTCACCCTCGTCCGAGTAGGCTTCTTGCCAATCGATCTTGTTGCCGAATTGAAAGCCCTTGGGTGCGGGCGGAGCGAAGTTGGTGGGGTTGAGGCGCAGAGACCAACGGGCCTTTTGGCCGGCCATCGCCCCGCCGAACAGGTAGCTGGCCCGGATTTCGCCCTGGTAGTCTTGGCCGAAGGCGTAGCTGTCCTGGAGCGAGCGGAGGTGGACTTCGAACTCCGCGGGACGGAAGGCCTCGACGCGGAAACTGCCGGACAGGACTTCGGGCGAGCCTCCGGTCTCGGACGGAATCTTGGCCGTGATTTGATAATAGCCCAGGGCGGCCGCCGGGGCCGTGGTCAGATCGATGCTGAAACAGCCGAAGGCATCCAGGCCGACCGCGCCTTTGTAAACGCTTTTCTGGAGGGAGTCGAAGACCTCACAGCTCGCTGGCTTGGCCGAGGGCAAGCGCCATTGTCCTTTGACTTGTCTCCGGACAATGCCCTTGATGTGGACGGTTTCGCCGGCTCGGTAGATGCCCCTCTCGGTGAACACATAACCGCGCAGGTTTTCAGGTTCGCTCTCCCAGTTATATTGGATTCCAAAGCGATAGGGCTCGACGCCCGTACCCCAGGAGGATGAAATGAACGCCACGTCATCCTTCCGCGAGGCGAAGACATACTGCTCGGGTTTCTCCCAAGATTCTTTACTGCGAATGCCGAGGCCCTTCCAGCCGGGGCAGGCGGCCCGGCCGTCGGCGTCGGTTTGGCCTCGCCAGCAGACGCGGTTGGTCGCGTCCCGAATCTCGACATCGGCTTCGGGCACGGGGTTCCCGGTCCGGAGTTCGGTCACCCAGATGACATCGCTGTCGGCCGAGAATTTTCCGGTAATGCCCAGCTCGGTCACCTGGAGGAACGCCTTGGGGTAGCGGTCCCATTTATCCTTGGACTCTGTATCGAGCTGAATGAAGACCAAGCCATGGTCGCCCTTCAGCACTTCCCTGAGGTCCAAGGGGATGAGCTGCTTTTTATTGCGCGGGACTTTGAAGTCCAGCTTTTTGTCCACGGAATAAAAGCCCTGGTAGGGGACGAAGTTTTCCGAAGACCAAAATGCTTTTTCCGCGGAGAGCAAGGAGACGACCTTGTCGGGCGATACTTCGCCCCCCTGGAACCCGGCCTGTTCGACGTTGAGGGCCTGGAAGGAGTACAGGGTTTGGGCATAGGCTTCGATAACGCCATGCCCGGTCGTCATCCGGATTGTCGGCGTATAGGAAGTGGTTTTAAAATTGAACTGGGCGTCCCGACCCAGGGTGTTGCCGAATTCGTCCTGCAGGTCGGCGGGGATGGTCAAAACGTAATCGGTTTCAGGGGCAAAAGGCAGGTTGAGCCATACAAGGTCGTTGGCCGAGTCCCATTCGAGGTAGTAGTCGGGAACCTTGACCTCCGGCTTAAACCGAATTTTGGAGGCCAGGTCCTTGTAGGACACCTGGTTGGTGAATTGGATTTTGAGGGATTCGTGGGGGTTGAGTCCTTCCTTGGGTTCGATGCCCTCCAAGCGGAACGACTTGAAGGTCTCAAACTTGAAATCGGAATTTTGCTTCAAACCCAGGGGGCCGTCCTGTCCGGGCAGCCCGGCTTTGGCCAGAACGTTGTAAGAATAATCCGGGCGCAGGCGTTGGGAGGGCTTCAGGACCAGTATGTTTTCGGTCTCGGACTCGAGTTTTTCCTCTTTGACCTCCTTGGCCGACAAACGGCCCAGGGAGAAATCCAGGCCGGCCGTTTGGCCCTCGGGAGAGATCTCGGTCAAGGCCAGGAACGGCTGAGCCCGGCCTTCGTCCACCGGCTGGTTGAACACCAGCCTGATGGCGTCGTCCAGGCGGACCCATCGTCCATCGTCCGAAGGAATGTGGCTGACGAGTTCCGGGGTCATGGTGCTGAACGACCAGCTGTGATCTTGTTTGAGGCTGTAGCCGTCCAGACTGACCGTGCCAGCCGGAATGGTGACTTTGACTTCGGTCCCATAAGGGAACCGGGCGGAGGGCGTGAAGGTCAGGGTCCGGGTGCCCATCCAGCGGAATTTTCCGGGAACCGAGGGCTCGACCTTTAAAAAGGACGACCCCTGGCCCTCGGGGATTTCCTGGAGCGGAACCATAGGGTGGTCGAAGATGGTCACCAGTCGTTCGGCCATGTGGGCGGCCGTGGTGGGGCCCTGAGGGCTGGCGTGTAGGACTCGAAGATCGCCGATGATGGACACCGGCTTGACGGCTCCCTCCTGGCCCGTTCGTGCTTGTTTTTTACAGTGGGTGACCGACACGGCAAGCGCGGCGATCGCCGCCACGCAGACCAAACCCCGGATGACTTTTTGGACCATGGCTATTCCTCTCCTCGCACGGAATTTTAAAACCATGCTAATGAAAATAAGGAAAAAAAACAAGACGAATGATGACGCCCCCAACAGAGGGATTAAACCGTCTCGAGCCTTTAGGACAAGGACTCTAGAGTCGCTGTCAGGAATTTCCAGAAATGATCCACCGAAGCCGCGTTGACCCGTTCCTCGGGGGAATGGGGGTGCTGGATGGTCGGCCCGAAGGAAATCATGTCCATTCCCGGGAATTTTTCGCCGATGATGCCGCATTCCAAACCGGCATGGACCGCCACTACGGAGACTTCGGTGTTGAACACCTTGAGGTGCAGGGTCTTGAGGGCCTTCAGCAGGTTGGATTGAAGGTTGGGCGCCCAGCCGGGATAGCCGGCCGACGGCTTGGCCTTGGCCTGGGCCAAGTCGGCCAGGGCTTTGATGACGTTTTTCACGGCTTCCAGGGCCGAGCCGACGGAACTGCGGGAGCTGCAGATGATCTGGCCTCGGGCTTGTTTCACCGAGACGATGGCCAGGTTGGTGGATGTCTCGACCAATCCGGCAATCTCCGGATGCATGGCCAGGACGCCGTGGGGCAGGCTCAACAGGAAGTTCAGCAAAGTCTGCTGGGATGCCGTCGCCAGGGGAGCCGGGGTTCCTTTCTTCTTTTCCAGGGCGTACTGGAGGTCCGTCTCCACGGTTTTAAATTCCGTCTTCACCTTGAAAAACGCTTCGGCTAAAAATGCGCCCAGCCGTTCGGCTTCGGCCGGAAGAACCAGGATTTCGGCCCAGGCTTCGCGGGGGATGGCGTTTCGCTTGTTGCCGCCCTCCATCCGAACGAGCTCCAGCCCGAATTTTTGCTGGGCTTGCCACAGCAGGCGGCTCAGGATCTTGATGGCGTTGCCGCGGCCCTGGTTGATGTCCAGCCCGGAATGCCCGCCGCGGAGTCCAAAGATTTTCAGCAGATAGAGCTGACATCCGGCCCGGGCCTTCTTCCTTTTGAGGGGCAGGGCGAGCTCCGTGTCTGCGCCGCCGGAGCAGCCGATGGTGAACGTGCCCTCCTCCTCGCTGTCGAGGTTGAGCAGCCGCGTGCCCTTGAGGAATCCCGGCTTGATTTTATTCGCTCCGGTCAAGCCCCGTTCTTCATCGACCGTGAACAAGAACTCCAGAGGTCCGTGGCTGAGTGTCGTGTCCTCCATGACGGCTAGACAGGAGGCGATGCCGATTCCATTGTCCGCGCCCAGAGTGGTTCCTTTGGCCTGAATCCAGCCCTCTTTCAGCTGGGCTTGGATCGTGTCTTTGGCAAAATCGTGAACGATATCGGAATTTTTTTCGCAGACCATGTCCATATGGCACTGTAGGATGACGCCCGGAGCCTTCTCCCGGCCGGCCGAAGCCGGTTTTTCCACGCAGACGTTGCCCACCTCGTCCTTTTTCGAGGCCAGGCCTGCGGCTTTAGCCACGGAGACGATATAGTCGCCCATGGCCTTTTCTTTCCCCGAGCAGCGGGGAACGGCTAAGATCTCGGCAAAATGCTTCCAAAGCCGTTCGGGTTTGAGACTCTCAAAAATGTCACCCATGGATATCCTCCTGTCTGAACGGTTTCTTTTAAGAATGAGAATGAAAATAATGGCACAAATTGTTCTTCTGCACAAGAGTTTCGCCCCGGCCGTCTAGGTTCGGTGATACACGGTCTCCCCTTGGGGACAATTCTCCGGTATAATATCTGTGTATGTTTGGAAAAGGATACGGCGCCTCATGAGACGGTGGGCGGTCATCGGCCTGGCGGGAATTTGCGCCCTTGCCCTTTCGACTCGGTCGACCGCGACGGAACGGCCCGTTCCTCTCCGGATCGTGGCCAGCATTTTTCCCCTTAAGGAATTCGCCCGGGAGGTTGCGGGCGATCGGGGAGAGGTCACTCTTTTTCTCCCGCCGGGGGCCGAGGTTCATAACTGGCAACCGACTCCCCGTCAAATCATCAAGCTGAATCAAGCTCGGGTCTTTATCTATGTCGGAGCCCATCTGGAGCCCTGGGCCGACGAAGTCCTCAGAAGCACTTCCGGGTCCGGGCCGAGACCGTTGGAGGTCAGCCGCGGACTGAAGCTTCTCAACAACGATCCTCATGTGTGGCTGGACTTCGAGCTCGCCTGTTTGATTGTGGACAGGATTCGAGATGTCCTCATCGAGTTGGACCCCGGGGGCGCCGGCTTTTACCGAAAAAACGCCGCGGCCTACAATGAGACGCTGCGTGCGCTCGACCGGAAATATCGGGAGGCGCTCGGGCCCTGCGGCCCGCGCACCTTGGTCATCGGAGGACACGCCGCCTTCGGCTACCTCGCGGCGCGGTACGGTTTCACCCAGGTCGCCCTGTATGGTTTGAGCCCGGATTCCGAGCCGACTCCCAGGCATCTCATCGAAGTCACCCGGCAAGTCAAGCAAATGAAAACAAGGGCCGTTTTTTTTGAAGCCACGGTCAATCCCAAGCTGGCCCGGCTCCTGGCCGAGGAAACGGACGCCGAAGCCTTGCCCCTCAGCGACGGGGTGGGTCTCACCGCGGAACAGTTGGCCTTGGGGCGGACATTTATTAATATCATGGAAGAGAACTTAAAGAGCCTGAGCCATGGACTCCGTTGCCGTTGACCAAGACCCTCTCATTTCGGTAAAGCACATCAGCTTCCGCTATGCCGGCCGGCCCGTGCTGATCGACGTGAGCCTGGATGTGTACGCTGGAAATTTTCTGGCTTTGCTCGGTCCCAACGGCTCCGGCAAAACGACTCTGCTGAAGATCATGCTGGGCTTGCTGAAACCGGAGGAGGGGGATATCGTTCTCCTGGGCCAGCCGATCCGGGAGTTTAAGGAATGGAATCGGATCGGATACGTTCCCCAGAAAGCGACCCATATCGACCCTTTTTTCCCGGCGTCGGTGCGAGAGGTCGTGGCCATGGCTTTGACCCGGCCTTCGACCGGCCCTGACCGGGGGCCGGTCCGCCGCTCCCGGGAACAGGCCGTGGACCGGGCCTTGGCGCTCGTGGATATGTGCGCTTTCGGGTCGAGGCGCATCGGGAGCTTGTCCGGGGGACAGCAGCAAAGGGTGTTCATCGCCCGAGCCGTCGCCACGCGGCCCCGCGTCCTTCTATTGGATGAACCCACCACCGGCGTCGACGCCGAGAACCAGGCCCGTTTTTACGACATTCTGGCCGGTTTGAATGAAAAAGAGGGGATGGCCATTGTCCAGGTCACCCATGATATCGGCATCGTGGATCGGCATATCACTCAAGTCGCTTGCCTGAATCGAAGCTTGGCCTATCACGGTTCCCACGAGGAATTCTGCCGTTCCCAGGCTTTTAAGGATCTGTTTGTCGAAGGGAATCATCTTGTGTCGCACAGGCATTAGACTCATGGCGACGATGCGGTTGGAGCGGACGTGGAGAATTTGCTGAGCTACGGGTTTCTCCAGAGGGCCCTTCTGGCCGGGGCGTTCATCGGCTTGGCGTGCGCTCTGCTCGGCGTGTTTCTCGTCCTCAGAAAAGACGCCATGGTTGGTCACGGGCTGTCTCACGTGACTTTTGCCGGCGTGGCCCTCGGGCTTTTTTTAAAATTGATGCCCCTGGGTATGGCCCTGGTGACGGCGCTCGTGGCCGCGCTGGGATTGATGAAACTTAAGGAAAAGGGGGGCCTCTACGGGGACACCGCTTTGGGCATCATCAGCAGCGTCGGGCTGGCCGTAGGGGTTCTTTTGGCCACCCTTTCTCACTCCTTCAACGTTTCCTTGTTCAACTATCTCTTCGGCGAAATCTTGGCCATCTCCGGCCTGGAAGTGTGGCTGTCCCTGGGATTGGCCGTGGTTGTTCTGGCCGCCGTCCTCCTGAACTATCGAGGACTCTTGTTTTTGACTTTTGACCCGGAATCGGCCCGGGCGTCGGGGATCAAGACTTCCCGTCTGGAAACGTTGGTTGCGGTGTTGAGCGCCGTCACGATCGTGCTGGGGATCAAGGTCGTGGGGATTCTTCTCGTGGCCGCGCTGCTGGTCATCCCTGCGGCGGCCGGCCTTCAGCTGGCCCGGCAATTCCGGCAGGCGCTCATCCTGGCGGCCTTGGCCTCGTTCCTGTCAGTGGCGGGCGGTATCCTGGGCGCTTTCTTTTTTGACTTGCCCGCTTCGGCCGCGATCGTGCTTCTATCGTTTGTTTTGTTCGGAGCCGCTTTTATAACGCGCCGGCTTCGGGGCGCGGGCTGACCATTCCGCCGGTATTAATCGGGCCAGGCTCTGTCCAGGATTTGGCGAATTTCCTGGCCGAGCCCCAGGGCTTCCTCCCGTAGGCTTAAAGCTTGGGTCAAGGTTTGTTCCTTGAAGGTTTTGTCCTTGATACCGGGGAGATTAATCCGGACGTTGAAATAGGCGCCTTCGGCGCAGGCCTGAGCCGTCAATCCGCCGACGCCGGCATCGCTCAAGGAATTTTGGTTCCCCTGGAGGGCGGCCTGGCGGGCAAGCCTCAAACAGGCGAGACTCCGCCGCATCACCTCCAGCGGGACCAGGGTCGCTCCTTGGGTCGCCTCTTCCACCGCCGCTTCCCGCTCGCGCGCTTGTTCCGCGGTTTTCTTGGGCATGCGAAAAGATTCCATCAGCTTGTTAAACGCGAGCGTGTCGTCATCCACGGCCTGGAGGAGGGCGTCCTTGAGCTGCTGGGCTTCCACGGCCAGAGCCTTCATTTCGCCCTCGACACCTTCATAACCTTTCTTGCCGACCGTCAGGTTGGCCACCATGGCGGACAGGGCTGCCGACAGCGCTCCGCACAGGGCGGCGGTGCTCCCGCCTCCGGGCGCCGGCGAATCCATGGACAGCTCGTTGGCGAAGCCGCGGACCGTCAATTGAACCAAAGAGCGCCCCTCGGGTTCGAACTGATATTCGATTATTTTCTTCAGGGGATCAAACGGGGCCACATCGCTCAGCCCCAGTGATAGGACGGCTGTTCTGATCAGCTCCTCTTCCGGGACGCCGGCGCTTTTTCCCTGCTTCTCCAGGTAATAGCGTCCGGACATGAGCACGGCTTCCTTGGGAATGAGGCCGACCAATTCGCTGCCCGTGACCCGCAGCCCCAGCTTATCGGCTTCCTTGACGGCCTCGTCGAAAACGACATGAACCGGAGTGACCCTGTAATTGGTGAAATTGATCGATATCTGGGCGATGCCGTAGTCTTCAATGTACCAGCCTACAGACTTGACATGGGGGAAACGGCCCGGCAGCTTGACGGGCTGGCCGTCGGGGCCCAGCAGGGGATGGCCGCTCTTGTCCTTTTGGACGCGGCCGCTTTCGCGGAGGCTGAGGGCGATCTCGTGGGCGAGTTTCCGGTCGCGGGTGTTGAGGTTGATGTTATAGGCGATCAGGAACTCCCGGGCGCCGATGACCGTGGCCCCGGCTTTAGGGTTGAAAACGGCCGGCCCGCAGTCCGGAGCCCAGAGGGGGTCTTTGAGTTTTTCCGCCAAGCCTTCGTATTCGCCTATCCGGATATTGGCCAGGTTTCTCCGTTCGGGCAGGAGAGCGGCCTCTTCATAGAAATAAACCGGAATGCCGAGCTCCCGGGAAACCCTCTCACCCAAACGATGGGCCAGCTCGACGCAATCGTTCATCGTCAGGCCTCCGACCGGGACGAAGGGGCAGACGTCCGTGGCGCCGATGCGGCTGTGTGCGCCCTTGTGATTTCGCATGTCGATGACTTCGGCCGCCCGGCGAATCGCCTTAAAGGCGGCCTCGGACGCGGCCTCGGGCGTTCCAATGAATGTCACTACCGTCCGGTTGGTCGTTTCTCCCGGGTCGACATCCAGAAGCTTGACCCCGGGGGTCGATTCGATGTCGCGGGTGATGGCTTGGATTTTGATCTTGTCGCGCCCCTCGCTAAAATTTGGGACGCATTCCACCAATTTCATTTATCCGTCTCCTTGACCAGCGAATATTGAAACGTGCCTTGAGCATCGAAGATATCAACTTTATCGAAATATTTCAATTGGTCGGACAGGACGTATTTGTCGCCGGCGATAACCACAACCGGAGTCTGGAGGGGCAGGGATTGGACCATGTCGAAGACCCGATCGGCATTGACCTGAAGGACATTTTCTCCGTATCGGTTCCAGTAGTCGTCGCCCAGGTTAAGAGCCTTGAGCTCCGAGACCTTCTCCGCCAAGCGCTCCAGGCGTTCGATGGTCAAGGGGAAGTTGCCGATGAAAAAGGACTTGGCCTGTTCCACCTCGACGGTCGGCAGCCGGGCGGTCCGATTGGCCCGCACTTCGTCCATGATCTCCTGGATAGAGGCGAAAACGAATTGCGGGGCGACCCTGGCCCGGATGAAAAATACATCAAACCCCGGGAAAGCCTCTATCTGGCTGAAGACATAGTAGGCATAGCCCTTGGATTCGCGGAGGTTCATGATCAGACGGCTGTTGACCGATCCGCCCAGGACCTGATGGAATACGGACAGGGGGTAGTAGTCGGGGCTGGTCATGGCCGGGGCGATGTTTCCCAGGTAGATCATGCCGCCCAGGGACTGGGGGACGTCGATGAACACCACCCGGAGATCGGTGTTGGCCTGGGGCGGGGGCAAGGTCGTCGGGGCCGAGGGGCCCCTGGTCCAGGTGTTGAAATAGTGGCTGACTATTCGTACGGCGGTCCTCAGACTGAAATTGCCGGTCAGAATGACATGAGCCCGATTGGCAAAATAATGCGTGCGGAAAAATCGGACCACGTCCTGGAGTTTGATATTCTTCAGGATGGACTTGTTGAAATAGGTTTTCCCGTAGGAGTGCTTTTTAAAAAGCTCCCTCAAAAGCTGGCGTTTGGCCACAAACCCGGCGTCCTTTTCTTTCTCGAGGATATCGTAGTACATAGAGAGCCTGAGCAGGTCGAGTTCGACCTGGGAAAAGGAAGTCCGGAGAATCATCTGGCTGAGCAGGTCCAGGGCCTGGTCGAGGTGCTCTTCCAGGACCTGGAGGGTGAAGATCGTGTGGTCCTGGCGGGTGCTGACCGAGAAAGTCCCGCCCATGGCTTCGATCATTTCATCGATGTCGGCCGCGGAATTCTGAACGGTCCCCCGGGGAACCAGGTTGGCCGTCATGGAGGCCACTCCGGGCAGCACTGGGGGAGAGTCGGCTTCACCGGCCTGGATGATCAACTGGATATTGATGAACGGCTGGCCATCGCGGAAGACCGTGGACAAGGCCAGCCCGTTGGCCAAAGTGACTGTTTCGATGTTGGGCAGACGAAGCTCCGGCGTCGGGTCGGGCGGCGGCGGAAAGCGTCGGAATCGTTCCTGGGAGAGCAGAACAGAAGCGCTCAACCCCAGGAGGAGAATACACAGCCTGGCCGCTCCAGGGAAAATTCGAGGGGAGGATGCTTCGGTCATCGGGCGTTGATCGTGGCGATGATGGCGTTGGCCTGGGTGAAATAGCGGTTGGCCAGCCCGACCAGAAGCTGGGGTGTCACCTGTAGATATTTGTCCAATTCGAGAGGAAGGTCCTCGAATTTTTTAAGGGTCAGGAAGGCCTCGCTGAGAACGATGGCCTTGTCCAAAGTTGTGCCCTGACGGTTGTAATAATCCATCGTAAAAATATTTTTAGCCTTGGCCAACTCCTCGGCTCCGATAAAACTTGACTTGATGCTCTGCAGCTCGGCGAAAATGGCCCTCAGGCTCCGGTCGATCAGAAGAGTGTTGGTCGTCGTGGCGAATAGGCGGTAGGCCAGGAGCCCGTTGCGGCGCTCCAGACCGCCCGTCATCGACAGCACCAGGCGCTCTCTCTGCCAGAGCCGTTTGAACAAGCGGGAGTTGCGGCCGCGAAACAGAATATAATCGAGAATGGTCAGGCCGTACACGTCTTCGGGGGCGAGCGTCGGGACCCGAAAGGCCAGCCAAAAGCCGGGGACTTGTATCCGCGGGTCTTGAAACGCTTCTGTGCGCGCCGCCTTGACGTATTTCTGGGCTTCCGGCGGGGGGGAAGGCGGCTCTTTGCCGCGCGGGATGCTCTCAAAATAACGGGATACAAGCTCGCGGGCCTTGAGTTTATTGATGTTTCCGCAGACGCAGACGATGGCGTTATTGGGGACATAATACGTGCTGTAAAAGCTTTGGGCTTCGTCCGGACTGATGATTCTCAGGTCGTTTTCCTGACCGAAAACCGGATGGCCGAACGCATAATCGGGATAGAGAAGCCGGTCGAAGGCTTGGGACGCTCCGGCGTAGGGATCCTGATACAGGCGCTGCCTGATCTCCTCAATCAAGGAACTCTTGGAGGATTCCACCTTGGCTTCGGTGGGCTGAAGGGACCTCATGCGATCGGATTCCAACCAGAGGACGAGGGCCAGATGGTTGGAAGGGACCGTCTGATAAAATAGAGTCCGGTCTTCTTTAGCCATGGCGCTCAATTGGCCGCCCACCCGATTGATGAAGCCGATATGCTGCATTTGACTGACGTTGGCCGACCCGAGAAACATCAGGTCTTCCAGGAGATAAGCCAGCCCGGCCCTGCCGGGCGGGTCATCGGCCGAACCGACGCGATAAGTCACCACGACAGACACAACCGGAAGCGTATAGTCCTCGGCCAGAATGACCTGGAGTCCGTTCGATAGCATGTAGTGCGAGAAGGAGATAGGATTGCGGGCGGCAGATCCCTGGGCCAGGGCCGGCGGTCCGCTCCCGCTTAAAACCGCCGCTGCCCAAAGGAAACTGCATATTTTTACAGGAAAGGATATGGGCCGCGTCATGGGTTTTTGATCTCGGCTTTCAATAAATATCACAAACCGTGAGGAAATTACAATTCCGTGTCCAAGTCCATTGCATTGGCCTTGAGTTTATGGTATTAAATTCCGTTCTCTTTTTTGTTATCTAGGAGGCAACCCATGAGCAAAGCTGGAAAACACTTGACCACATCCGAATCCGTGACCGAGGGACATCCCGATAAAATCTGCGACCAGATATCGGACAGCATCCTGGATGATTTGCTCCGGCAGGACCCGCACAGCCGCGTGGCCTGCGAAGCTCTGGCCACCACGGGTATGGTCTTGATTGCCGGCGAAATCACCACTCAAGGCTACTGCGAATTTCAAAAAATCGTTCGAAGAACGATTCAAGACATCGGATACACCCGGGCCAAATACGGTTTCGATTTTGAGACGTGCAGCGTCCTTTCCTCCGTCCACGAGCAGTCGCCCGACATCGCCCTGGGCGTCGATGAAACCGAGGACCATGAACAAGGGGCGGGGGACCAGGGCTTGATGTACGGCTTCGCCTGCCGCGAGACCGAGGAGCTGATGCCCTTACCCATCATGCTGGCCCACAAGCTGGTGCGAAAGCTGAGCCATGTCCGCCGGGAGAAAACCCTTCCGTTCCTGCGGCCGGACGGCAAATCCCAGGTCACGGTCGAGTACGACGGCCACAAGCCCCGCCGGGTCGAAGCCGTGGTCATCGCCGCTCAGCACGATCATCTCGTGGACATCGATCATCTCCGCCACGAAATCCGCAAACACGTCATCAATCCTATCATCCCCGCGTCCATGATCGACAAGAATACTCAGTTCATCATTAACGGCACGGGGCGTTTCGAGCAAGGCGGCCCTATGGCCGATACCGGCTTGACCGGACGGAAGATCATCGTCGATACGTACGGCGGCGTGGGTCGGCACGGGGGCGGCTGCTTCTCGGGCAAGGATCCGTCCAAGGTGGACCGCTCGGGGTCCTATATGGCCCGCTACGTCGCCAAAAATGTCGTGGCCGCCGGCCTGGCGGATAAGGTAGAGGTCCAGCTGGCCTATGCCATCGGCATTGCCCATCCGGTTTCGGTCATGGTCGACACGTTCGGCACTTCGAAAATAGCCGAGGACAAAATCAAAGACATGATCCGGGACGTTTTCAACCTGACACCCAAAGGAATGATCCGATCCTTGAACTTACTGCGGCCCATCTATAGGAAAACAGCCAGCTACGGCCATTTCGGCCGGACGGAGGAGGAATTCACCTGGGAGAAGACCGATAAGGCCGAGATTCTGAAGAAAGAAGCCGGGCTGTAAAGTCCCGGCCTCGCCCCTCCGGACGGACCATGGAAACCAGGGCCCGCCGGAGGCTTGCCGCCTTGACAAAGGAGAGCGTTTCATGACATTCGACGTCAAAGACCTGAAGCTAGCCGAACTCGGCCGACGGCGCATGGAGTGGGCTTTGCGGTCCATGCCCGTTTTGAAATCCATCCAGGCTCGTTTCGCAAAAAACAAGCCGCTGCGCGGCATCCGCATTGCCTGTTGCCTGCACGTCACGACCGAGACGGGGAACCTGATGCTCACCCTTCAAAGCGGGGGAGCTGAAGTGGCTTTGACCGCCTCCAACCCGCTCAGCACCCAGGACGAGCTGGCCGCGGCTTTGGTTAAGTACCACCGCATTCCGGTTTTTGCCGTTAGGGGCGAAAATAACGCCACCTATTACCGGCACATCGAACACGCGCTGTCCATCGGCCCTCACCTGACCATGGACGACGGGGCCGACCTGGTCAGCACGATCCATCAGAAGAAGACATCCCTCCTGAAGAATATCATCGGCGGGACCGAAGAGACGACCACGGGCGTCATCCGGCTGCGCAGCATGGCTGCCGGAGGAGTCCTCCACTATCCCATCATCGCCGTCAACGACGCCAAAACCAAGCACTTGTTCGATAATCGCTACGGGACCGGGCAGAGCACCCTGGACGGAATCCTGCGGGCGACCAACGTCTTGCTGGCCGGCATGAATTTCGTCGTGGCCGGCTACGGCTGGTGCGGGCGCGGATTAGCCACTCGGGCTAAGGGAGCGGGGGCCAAAGTCATCGTTTGCGAGATCGACCCCCTCAAGGCTTTGGAAGCGGTCATGGACGGTTTCCAGGTCATGCCCATGAACCAGGCGGCCGCCCTGGGCGATATATTTGTCACGGTCACGGGAAATAAAAGCGTTATCGGCCGACAGCATTTTGCCCGGATGAAAGACGGGGCCATCGTGGCCAATTCCGGCCATTTTAACGTGGAAATCGATATTCCCGGGCTCCAGGCCATGTCCCGGAGCCGCCGTTCCATCCGGAACTTTGTCGAAGAGTTTACCCTTAAAAATGGCCGTAAGATCAACCTCCTGGGCGAAGGCCGGTTGATCAACTTGGCAGCGGCCGAGGGCCATCCGGCCATGGTTATGGACATGAGCTTTGCCAACCAGGCCCTGTGCGCGGCCTATCTCGTCCGCGAGGGAAAATCCCTACAAAAAATGGTATACGGCGTGCCGGCCAAGATTGATGAGGAGATCTCCAAGCTGAAGCTGCGCTCCATGGGCGTGGCCATAGATACTTTGACGCCGGAGCAGAAGCGGTACCAGGCCGAATGGCAGGAAGGGACCTGAGTCCGGGCCGGGGCGAAACCGTACCTCGCCGCGAGTTTATTTAATTTTTTTATTGTAATCCATTGCTTTGGCCCGCAATTCCGAGTCCGTGGTCCTGTTGAGAATCAGGCTGAAAATTTCTTTGGCCCCCTCCAGGTCTCCCGAGTTGTACTTGGCCACGGCCAGGTTAAACTGGAAGTTCATGTCGTCCGGGACGATCTTGGCCGCATGCTCATAGCTGGCCAGGGCATCGGGCATAAGCTGCATTTTTTCGAAAATCATCCCCTTGAGGTTGTGGGCCATGGCGAAGCGGGGGCTGGCCTGAAGAGATTTCTGAATATAGCTGAGGGCGTCGTCGTACTTGTTGAGCGTGTAAGACATGCGGGACAGGTTGTAGTAGGGCAGCTCTTTGTTGGGATAGGTCTCATCGGCCAGGGTTTTTTTATATTCTTCCTCGGCCAGCGAGGCCAGCCCCTGGGATTCGTAGACGCTGCCCAGGTTGTTGCGCGCCTCGGAAAACGAGGAGTTGACCTCCAGGCATTTCTTGAACGACAGGATGGCGGCCTCCCAATCGCTCTTCATGACCAAGGCCAAACCCCGGGCGTTCCAGGCCAAATGGTACTTGGGATTCAGGGCGATGGCCTTGTCGAAATAAGCGACGGCCTGGTCCAGCGACGCGGTGCCCGCCGTGGGGTTGTTCAAGTACACCAGGCCCATGTTGTATTGGTGCCGGGGGTCTTTGGCTCTCTGCTGTTCGATTTTGGCCTGGCTCGAGGCGCAATAGGCCAAGCCCACACACAAGGCGGCGATGAATAAAAATTTTGGTTTCATGAGACTTCCTTTCGGATTATTCTCCTTTGAGTTTTCTTGACATGAGATCGATCAAAGCCTGTCGAGG
>Ga0315297_10000146_pt1 | contig 37744 bp, 67 predicted proteins | sample YL17G15_0_MG_FD_203628 | JGI IMG/M metagenome (GOLD analysis project Ga0315297, IMG submission 203628) | Sediment microbial communities from Yellowstone Lake, YNP, Wyoming, USA - YL17G15_0 | ecosystem: Environmental > Aquatic > Freshwater > Lake > Sediment | place: USA: Wyoming | collected...
GCATCTGCTGTTTTTCTTTGTCCTTCCTTTAGTCAATTTTTTTCTCCTTTTGGCTTCTTATTCATTTTCAATGACTTACGCCCCTATTTTCGCATATATTAATCTCCTTTTTTCTCTTGACATCTTGCGATTTCTAACCCCTAATTCTTTTTATGTTCGCCCGTAAAGCGAATCCTTAATCAATTAAATGCGTTTTTAGCCCTATTTTCGCCACTTTTTGACCTTTTTCGGTACTTGAGTGCATTTACCGAATGTTATCATTTGTTTTTTAAATCCGTCAAGCATTCACTTTACTTCCGCGACACCACCCTCCAGACCCCTGTTTATGGGCCTTTTATCACCTTCACCCTTATTTTTCCCCTTGTCGGACCCTTACCTGTCACAAAATCAACCGTTCGCATTCGTCTACATGAGCATGAGCGAAGGAATTGCGGGATGGGGTGAAAGTGCTCCTCAAGGGTGCCTCAAGGGTGCCGCAAGGGTGCCGCAAGGGTGCCGCAAGGGGAGCTTCATGATCGCTTGTAATCATTTATGTTGGCGGCAGGGGCGCTTTTGTGGTATATTACACGTATGGAGACGCCGACCTTGAACATAATCGGGGAAAAATCCGACTTTTTAATAGACTCTCCTATCGAAAAGCGTAGAGACTCCGATATAAAAACAATTAAATACGTACCTCATCGATATGGATGCCAATGCGCCGATTGTGAGGCTATTTTGTACCGGAGCCTTGAACCGGCGCGTCCCTGAATGTATATTTAGATCGGGGCGAGCGCTCTGGACCAGCGCTTCAGAATGCTCCGATGTCAAGGGGCGGGTATGCGAGGCCCGCCCCTCCTCTTTCAAATAACGGTCCACACGAAAGGTCCATCGTGGCTCGTAAATCTCACCTGCATAAGTTTACTTACCTGTTTGAAAAATTATCCCTTGGAGAACTGCAAAGTCACGCGGCGGTATTGCGTCTTATCAAGCCGGGACGCAAGCCGAAAAAAGGCTCTGACCTTCGCCCTATAGTGCTTCGCGTAAAGATCGTCAAAGGGACCGGTATACCTGCAAGCACTCTCAAGCGTATAAAGAACCTTGAAATAAAACCCGGCAAAACAACCACTAAAAAACTTCTTCAATTTTATAACCGCTGGCAGTACCAGCACCTTCGCGCTGCTGGAGCTAATTATAAAGACGCAAAAAACTTCAAGACACAATTACCTCATGACATAACATATAAAATAAAAAAGTATATTCAAAATGCCCGCAAGATACAATACAATTACGAGAGTACCTATTACCAAAAAGTAAAGGATTATAAAAAACAGGAACGGGAAGGATTTAAAGAACCTAAAATTCCCGCTCCTCCCGAAGAGGTTTCTTTTCCTGAACCCTCAGAAGTTCCTGAAGAGCGTCCTGAAATTTCCGACGAGGAGGGGAAGCCGCTTGTATCTGAGGGTGTTTTCATACCTTCCGAGACGTACCTCGACACCGAGGATGATGAAGAACCCGAACCTGTATATGCAGAGCACGTAGAACGTTTGACTGAACCTCCTCAAGATGATTACCCGTCCCTTAACGAAGTATTGCACGGCATGAGTGAGTCTACAAAACATGATTATAATGATTGGGATGATATAGCCGATACGTCAGGGACGGAAAAATAAAATGGAACGTATCATGTTATATATTATCCTTATTTTTATATCCATAGTAGCGCTCGTTCAATGGTTTATTATAATCAAGATGGAAAATGAAATAATAAGATTAAACGATAAAATCAATGCCTTAAAAAAGCAGCTTGATAAGTACGACGACGATTTTTAATATTTAAAAAACCCTTAACGCAAGCACAACGGTAATGGTCCCTCTTACCCGTTTCAAAGACATTGTTTTTAACAAGCCCCGCTTTTACTCTTTTGCAAAGCCTTTATCCAATATTATAGGCTTTGATTCAGAGGCGTATCAGTCCGGCCATTCCTTCATGTTCTGCACTTCCCTTGGTGACGTTATTCCTCCCGACAAGCTCATCGAGTCTCTGTTCGTTCCAAAATATTTCCGTGCGAACTTTGTGGTCTGGAACCTCAAGTATGAGTCAGGCGCGATTCTCAAGCTCTTTCCCGTTGAAATCATCAAGGCCATGCAGGTCCATCATAAGGCGAAAATAGTTCATCGTGGTATTAAATACACGTTACGCTATATCCCCCACAAGTGCCTGTCCATTCATCAACGTAAGTTTGCCGGGACTACCATCAAGTTTTGGGACATGGCTCCTTTCTATGGTCGCTGCAAGCTGGACACTGCCGCCAAGATGTACTTATCCGAACGTAAAGAGGACATTGACCCGACGCTATTTACCATCGATTACGTTGAAGCGAACTTTAACCGCATAGCTTCTTATTGCGTACAGGATTGTATTCTCACGCAGAAGCTCGCGTCCTTATGGATTGAGAAGTTTAACGAGACGGGTATTCGCGTGACAAATCTTTTTTCCGAGGCGTCGATTTCCTTTGATTACGTGTCCTCGAAAACCGACATTATTACCCCGTATGAATATTGGGACCATAACCGCAAGCTCATTCAGATGGCATTTGAGAGTTATGAGGGCGGCAAGTTTCTTGTCACGCATCGCGGAAAATTCTACGGGTACGAGTATGATATTTCCTCTGCGTACCCGTATGCCATTTCCAACCTTATTGACATACGCAATTCTGAAGTGGTCTATTCCAGGAAGTACCAGACCGAGGCTTTCTATGGCTTTTTGCGTGTCCGTATAGATCACCGGGACCCGAAAGTTCACCTCCCCTGTGGTCTTTATAATAAACTTCGCATTTACCCTCTCGGTGTTTATCATGTCACCATCACGAAGCAGGAATATGATTATATCATGCTGGAACTGCCCCGCAAGGCCGTATCTATTGAAATCCTTGACGGGGCATGGTTGATCCGCCGTCGCCATGACTATCCGTACCGGGCTATTTTCCGGGAATTATATGACCTGAAAACCGAATGGAAGAAAAAGGATAAAATGCGATCTCAGAATTACAAGATCGTCATGAACGGGTTTTACGGTAAGATGGCGCAATGTCTATTTGACAAGGAGAAGGATGTATTCAAGGCGGGTAAGGGCTGGAATCCCCTATACGCTTCGGTGATTACGGCAGACACGCGGATTGCCGTCACTCGCGTACAGAACTTCATGAAAGAACGGTGTTACGCGGTGCATACGGATTCGGTCATTTGTAAAGACCCGATTCCGAAGAAATTTATAGGAACTGGTATGGGTAAATTCGAGTTCGTGGAACAGGGAGACGGCATTCTCGTCGCGTGCGGTGTTTACGAGATCAATGGAATAAATGCTCTCAAGGGATTTCGTGAGAAGACGGAGTGTCCTGAGTGTAAATCAACCGACGTTAAATCGACTTCCCGGACCGAGAGCGAGAAATTTTTTACCTGTAACAAGTGCGGCAGGGAATTTTCCGTCAATTCATGGGGGCTTAAAAAACTGCTTACGGATAATCCGGGAAAAAAGGAAGTGACACTGAACCTGTTGCATGTTGAATCGTGGATACAGGCGATGGCTCAGAACCATAGCGTTGACAATATCAACTTGTTCGCGACGATTCCGAAGGTATTGTCTTTGAACTGCGATTGCAAGCGATTATGGCCTGAGGAGGTTGACACGACGTTTTTATTATCGGGATTACAGAAATCGTACCCTATATCGGTACATGAGGAAAAAGAACCTGCTTACTGGAAGGAGTGAATGTATGGGCAATACTAAAAATTTTCTTTTTGAGGGTCATTCAAGGACGCGAATCACAAAAGAAATGTTGAAGGATTGGTTTCAATATACGTATTGCGCTTTTGAAGAAATCAAGGGTGATTATCTGAAACCGGAAGCGGAAGGGTGGTATTACTTAATTGCCATGCATTCATATAGTTTACTTAATGGGACTGCTGAGCTTTTAAAATTATTAAATGAAGGCGTATACGTAAAAATTGATTGGGATTGGAGTGATATATTTATTTGTAGTAGTGATAAAAGTAGTGGATTTCATGACTGGCATTTTGATCTTTAAAAAGGAAATTATTAGGAAAAAGAACCTGCTTACTGGAAGGAATAAAAATGGATTATTATGAATTGACTGGTCAGTCCATCTTACGCGAGCGTTTCCTTGAAGCGTTCGACATACCATCATCCGACCCGCTTCCTCATCACCTTCCGGGTCCCGATTCTCTACGATCCACGGAACGAAGCGAGTCTTTTGAAACTTTCCGGATGAACCGCAAGATCATGGGCGCTTTGCGTTACGGTCTTTTTGGCGCTCTTAATAAACGGTCGTGGGATCGTCTTGCCGCAATGGAGAATAAAATACGTCTTTATCGCGCCGACGGTAACGACGAGCACTTGATTGACATTGCGAACTATGCCGAATTGGAATACGCCGAAGGAAATCATTCTAAGAAGCATTTTAATTCTATTGATGATAGCAATCACTGTAAAAATAGTTAAAGAAATATCTTGCTTTTTTATCGCCATGAATTATATTATTAAAACAACGAGGCAAAAGCCTCACATCAAAAAACCCTCTTTAAAGGAGCAGCTTTATGTCCATCACTCTTTTCCCCAAAAAAATCAGCACTCAGACCATGGGGCTGAAAACGTCGGAACTGGAAGCGATCTGTGCCGGTAAACAGAAACCCGTCGCCATTCTGCGCGTATGGGGTATCGTATCCGCCGCCGTTCCAGGCACGTCACAATTCGGACATTATATCAAGTTCGGCGGCGAGATCGCTGCTTTGAACCTGATTACCGGTGACGAGGCCCGTTCACAGAACCTTCTTCTTCCCGACGTTGCCGAGGGAGTGGTCAAGAGTCTGTTCGACAAGGCAGCGAAAGACGGCGGTGCGGCGCAGATCGGTATCGAGGTCTGCGTGGAGGAAAACATCAGCGCCAAGGGCGGGACGAAGTTCCGCTATGTCGTGAAACCGCTTTTCGAGTACAAGGGGGATGATGCCCTTGCTGAAATGGCAAAGCTGCTTCCCGCTCCGGTAATGGTCGGCAATTTGCCTGCCGCCAAGGCCAAGAAGTAGAGACGGACGGCCGTCCGTCTGTACCATAGCCGTGTGTCTGTACGTGTGACGATGGGGGTGGGCCTGCCGAAACTGGAATCGGCAGGCCCTTTTTTAAACAGAAAGAAAAACCTTTATGAGTATTCGCAGTTTTTCATCTCGCAGTAGCAAGTCTCCTTATAATGTATCCATGGATATTTTTCCCTTTAATAAAGGAACAATGTTAAATATTTCATTATCAAGAAAAATAAGAGGTCGGGTCAGTACAAGAGTTGAATTTTGCGCGAACGAAGAAATTATCACGGAAATATTGACAATGAGCCAATATGCTTTAAGAAACATAGCTATTATCAGATCACAAAAATTAACGGATTGTGTTAATGAGTGAATTTCAAAAACCCTATTCTCCTTCCGTAACCGAGGAAACGTACCGGCATATCTTTCGTCCGATTCTTTAAATAATCAGCTTCCGGTATTTCTCCTCGAATAATTTCATTCGGTCGCTCCATGGAATAACATTCCCCGTATTATCCTTGCTGCAAAGATGCAGCATGAAATCACCTGTCTCCCATGGTTCCTTTGCCCATCCGGTTTCAACCTGAAAAGCTCCGAACTCTTTTTTCGTGAACCTCTTTATTCCTTTATACAGATTGAGCGCACACCGCTCGTTTATGCTTCTCTGTTCCCATGGATGCAGCATATTGTTCCATGAGGGAAAGGTCATGATACTTCTGTAAAAGTTTTCCGCCTCTTTACCGCTTTTAATCAGCATGTTTCCCGCGCAGAAGTACGAAGAACTTTCCTCGTACATGCCGATATAATTTTCCCCCAACCCATCCGTTATATCAATGGTAAAATTCATGAATATCGAATCGAAATCATTCCAGAATATGAGATCATAGTCTTTCATGTATTCGAGTATCCACGGTACTTTTGAGTAAGCTGCGGGACGTTCCTTGTTAAAGTCCCCATCTTCCTTGACAATCAGTTCCCATCCATACGTCCGGGCATAATCAATCTTGTTCCGCAATACTACATCGGATTGATAATTATTATCGTACCCTGTCAACAGTAGTTTTTTCAAGGTTTTTTCTTCCGCAGCATTCTTGTCAATCCTTTGATCGCGGCGATTCCAAGGGCTATTTTTTCAGGGTTTTTACCAATGTAATCAGTAGCGGAATTAATTAGCCGGTCGGTCGGGCTTATAAAATTATCGTCTTTTTCCTGTTCCATATTACACAGGGTATCGACAATCAATTCTTTTAACCCTTCGCCGTCCGGTTTATATCCGAACAGGTCAAGCCGTCTTTTTATTTCTGAGAGTTCCTGTTCTTTGAACGAGAGGAATATTCCGGCGATTTCAGTCGGCTTCATCCGGTTCTCCCGTCAATTCCTCGGAAGAAAACAGTTTGTCCCCTATTCCCTTTTTCTCGAAATAGAGGCTCATCACCGATAGTGAGGCCGCGCACTCGTCAAGTTTTTCGAGCAGCGCTTGTAGTATTGCCGGAAGCATTATCATGCTTTCGAGGTACGCTTTTCCGATTTCTTCTTCCGACAAGGGGCGTTTTGGCGTGGGAATACCGGACAATTTCAGGTCCTTGGGGTCCATAGGGTTTTTCCTTCCAGAATCGTAAAGACGCACAGCCGTGCGTCTGTACTATTGAATTGTATCGGTTTCTATAGTATATTATAAATTAAGCACCTCAATAAAGCCATTAAATTATGCACGTTTTCAAAATAGTTACCAATGGGTCCGCACAGTCCACCGGGGCCATAATGCGCAAGGTTGTGGAGACGTACTACAAGGACATGGTTCCTTACTCCGCTTATTCCCTTCTGCAAGTCTTTGATCTTATTAAAAATCTACCGTTTCATCCCGATCCGGCCGTTTGTGAAACGCTTATGCGTCCACGGCATACTCTTGACAAAATTGGAATCGGAGGAGACTGTGACTGCAAGTCAATAGCTCTCGCTTCATGGGCGCGATTATTCAATATTCCCTACCGTTTTATCGCCATAAGGCGTCACGGCAGAAAAACCTTGCATCATGTAGCGGTTGAATTGTATACTCATAATAGGTGGCTGTTTTGCGACGCCACCTATAGCTTCAACGTGATAGGGCGAAGACGTGAAGAAGCGGAAAGGCTGATCTTGAAATGATCCGTCTCAACGCACACGAAAGGCTCTACCATGTCAAGTTATTCCGTCCTCGGTGATGATGTCCTGTTTGGCGGCAAGAAAAAGACAAAGTTCGGTAAGACGATCCTCGGCAAACTCCTCGTTCGTAATCCTGTAGTTCAAGCGGCAAAATTCGTTGTTCATCCAATCAAGCAGACCAAAGCGGCCCTTAAAACCATTTCCCGGTTTGACCCGACCGCGAAGACCGCGAAGTACGGCAATATCACCAAGGGCGCTCTTATGGTCGGGGCCGCCGCCGGTCTAATGGCAGTTACCGGTGGCGTAGCGGCTGCTCCGATAGCTTCAAAGATAGCGCTTGCCGGACTTAAAAAAGGCATCACTCCTGTCCGCAGACCTCCGAAAACCATAGCTCCTCCTCTTGAGCAGAATGTCGCGACAGGTGAAACGGCCCCTTCCGGCGACGCTCTTTATCGCGCGGAACCGATCAATTCATTTACCGATAATACCGGTGCTATTCCATCCGGCAGCGCTGACGCCGCCGCATATGATACCAGTTTACCTTCTGTAAAAGCAGGTTCATCGAGCATTATGTTACTCGGTATCATGGCGGTGATCGGGGTGGGTATTTATCTTTCAAAGAAAAAAATGGCCTAAAAAAGGAGAATTACATGAATGTCGAAGTCCTTGGTGACGATGTTTGTTATGGATCAATGGCAACCATGTATGACGCTATGATGGCCCGTGTAAGGAGAACTCCTCCCGGCAGGACCGTCAGAATACCCGCGAGCGCTCTCAATCGTGGTATTTCACCGAACTCTGTAACGAACAAGCAACTTCGTGAAACTGCGCAAAAGATGCTACGGACGCGACAGCAACAAGAGGCTTCTATAAGAACAGGTCTTTTCTTTCCGTCATTCCTCAATAGACTTCAGATTTCAGGCGCTGTTCTTAAACCAGTCCCTGTTACGTATAATGGTTCTTATCTCGGCGGTGACGCATGGGATGCCGTAGCCGGTTTTTTCACTAAGGCGGTGAATGTCGTTTCCAAAGGTCTTACTTCGGAAACGGGAAAAGCAGTAGTTTCAGCAGGCATGACCGCCGTAGCCGGTCGTATATCACAGACTGACAAGGCAAAGATCGCCAATGCGCAGGCAGCCTCCGGAATGGACCCGCAAGCGCTTACCGGAGGCGGAAATACTTTTGTCAACTGGCCGAAAACTTCGGAACCGACAAGTATGATTCCTCTTGCTATCGGTGGCGTCGCCCTTCTGGCGTTAATGGCGATGATGTTCAAGATGAGCAGATAATGACTGCCGCCGAACGATACCGGCAGTTTCACGGGAAGGACCCGAAGTATGCCCGTCAGGTTCGAGCCTATCCTTCAAAGCGTCTGGTTGTCCTCGGTCGCGCGGTCGCCATCGAGTACCGGTGTTCAAAGCGTAATGGAGGCGGGGACGGGCGCAGTGCGACGTACCGGCATGAGTTTGAGACGCCGGTGGATTTATGCATGGACGAGTCGGGGCGAAGGTTTTTGTACCTGATTGGGGATCATGTTATTGTGGATGATGAAGGGATAAAAAACTGATGAATATCTTATCTTTACCTGAATCAAGGCGTAGATACCGAAGAAGAAAATTTGTACTCCGTATAGTTGATGACGGAAATCCATCGGGATATTACATAGGCGCTTATAAGTATCGCGATGATGAAGGTAATGATATTTGGATACCTTTTAAGTCCAATGGTTATCCCAATGCAAAAAAATATCCTGAGTTATTAAGTACCTATGGACCTTTTAAAACACAGGCTGAGGCTGTTAAATATATTCAGGAAGAATAACGGGAATTATGGCAACGGGAAAAAATAAATTATTGTTAGACTGGCTGATTAAAAACTAATGCGCATGAAAATATACATAGCTCGTTTAAAACATGATCGAGGAATTGTGTATTTAAAAGTCACGGCGCGGACAAAAAAATCCGCAATCGCTCAGATCATGGCGTATGAAGGTTGTCCACGCAGAGCTATTATTGAGATATGGGAGCAAGCTGTGAGAGTACAGATAAGCAAGGTAATATAATGTCATACGTCAAGCAATTCCGCTTTTCCGCCTCTCTCCGTACCAAGGGATACGACCTGTTATCCCGGTACGAGCCTTCGGACCTTGTGTATACGCTTGGCGGGGCGGTGTACGACCGTATGAACAAGATGCAGATTTCCGGGGTTCAGGCGCATAGTAAAGAAGCGGCGCGGGAAATGAAGAAGAAAAAGGATTATTATTTCAAGGCAGCGAAACGTCTGGTTGCTGCGGCAAGATCGCTCAAGATGCTTGAAATGCAATATCTGTAGAGACGCACTGCCGTGCGTCTGTACTATGAGGATAGCATGAGATATTACGTCGGTGTTACAAAAAATTACCGGACAACCTTCAGGGCCGCGGAAACGCCCACGGAAAAGACGCACGGACATTTATTTATTTACGTGATAGGCCCCTTTGCCTCGAAGCTCGCCGCCGAATTAATGGCGATACATGGCGAAGGGAACCCTCATATGCAGCATGTCAGCGAGTGCAATACTCTTGCTCGTAAAGGGCGAGAATGGTTGCGTAAACGGGGTTTCGGGGTATAATATGCAAGACCATAATTTACAGGCAGCGGCAGACTCTCTCAAAACGACCGTGAATCAGCCGGGATACGGAAGCAAGCTGGCGGTCGGCCTGTTGCCTTTTTCACCGGTCAAGTTCACCGGACCCGACGCCTTGATTGCATGGGGACGCTTGATCGGGTACTCGGTCCTTGCTTATTACACGTATAACAAGATGCGTCCCGCTTCGTATGTCTTGATGTCATGCGCCGGATTATCGCTTGCGACTTCACTCAGCGCGTCGGCGTGGGGTAAACATGAAACGGCGTCCGAGGGAGTCGCTATATGAGTAAAAAACATACATGGCGTGCAATTCCTGAAAGTGAAATGAGAAAAGGCTCGTACCTTGGATACATTGAATTTAAGATTGAAAGAGGTAAACAGCGTGACGAGCATATTTATTTTGAAATATACAATACTCCCCGCGCTCTTGTATTCGGTGGCTCAACCAATACAGGTTTTTTACAGTCGGGATATATGATAAAAGACAATGTTTTTTCTCTCGATGAAAATCTTCAAGAACTGCTTGCAGACCTTGAAGTTTACTATAATGATGGTCCTTCGTCTGTCTCACGTATAATCACGAACGCGAGAATGTAGAGGAAACAATGCCGACCGCTCTCGATTACGTTCAATCTCTGTCTCTCGGTCAGCGAGCCGCTTCGATTACCAAGGCGAATAACGACGCATGGCTCGCGACGGGGTATGCTGCGCTCATTCAGTCTCTTACCGGAACGCCTCCGACGGTCGTGGACCTCGGTAATAAAAGAGCGCGTTTCGTCCTTACGGCGGCGCAGAACGCCATCATGAAAAAATGGCTTGAGCAGCGGGTCGCCGTCGGGATAAAGATCGTGAAATCGCCATCGAACCTTGAGATCAACGCCGGTCCATATGTCATGCCGGTGGTGCTGAAGTACGCGGTCCCGGCGATGGTGACGGCGTTTGCCCTTGGATGGTTCGTTCATAACATGATGGGAGGAAGGTAGAGACGCACCGCCGTGCGTCTGTACTATGATTATGTATGAGTTTCATGATGAACTTACCATGGATGAATTGCGCAGTGAGATGGAAATGGGTTACGTCATTCAGGACGCAAAAGGAAAAGCCGGATATGATGTTTACCATTATCATAAGCATTTATTTTACAGCGATTCGTGGGACCAAGTTATCAGGGAAATCGTCAAGGAAAGAAACAGGGTCGGTTTCTGGCCGAATGTTTTTTACGTGAACGAGCGTGGGAATACCGATCTGCTTGTGATTAAAAAACAAGGGCGGGGTTTCCGGTCTGAAATAATTCAATCGTGGGTATAACCAATGATTATCACCCTTATCAACCCTTCTCCTTCAAAAGGACGAAGGTATACAATCAAATCCAAAAGGCCGCGAGGTAGCGGCTCCACCGGGTCCTCTAAAAGGACTCAAACAAAGGAGAAAGGTATGGCGAAGTATCCTATCGGACTCGCTACCCGCTTCAAATCCCATAAGCGGCGTAAAGTGTCTCATCGTCGGAAGGCACGGGGTTTGTTTCACCCGATGTTCCTCCGTGGAACGCACAAAAGGCGTCGGGGCGCTCATCGTCCCGTCGTGATATGGACGGGCAGCAAGTTCCGCAGGCCGAAGCGTTCGCGCCTGTTTCCGCATCCGACGAGGATCAATCCCCGCCGCAGGGCGCACCGTCGTTCATACCGGCATAACCCGCGCAGATCGTACCGGCGTAACCCGCTGCGTCTGCCCATGGGTATCGACCGCAGCGTCATGGCTGGCCTGCCGGTAGCCGGTGGAATCGCCCTGTCGATGTTCGCGATGCCTCAGATCGCGAAGTACATGCCTGCTTCGATGCAGCAGTACAGCAAGTTCTTCGGCGCTGCGCATATTCTCCTCGGCGTGGTAGCAATGACCTTTGTGAAGAAGGACATTGTGAAAACCCTCGGCGGGACCATGGTTGCCATGGGTCTGTACGACCTCATCGCGTCCAATGTTCCGCAGTTGAACCTGCCGCCTCTCCCGCGCGGAGTCGGGGTACATGAAGCGACCGGAGCGGACGAGATCGTCGGGTCGAACTTCGAGCCTGTCGCAATCGGGTCAAGCTATGGGTCAAGCTATGGCGATGACATCGACTACGGCGGAGACGAAATCGAAATCGGTTAAGTGAAAAGATCAGGGGCCGGATTTATTTCCGGTCCTTGACTTTATCTGTTCTTTAACAGTATCTTTGCGGTATGGTAAAAGGAATAAGTGTTTAACCGGGCAATAACGCCCGAAAAACCAATCCACAATTAAAAGGAAGGTTTTATGGCTCTCACAAAAACAGCGTCCAACATGATCCGCCTCGGAGCAGGTGGGACGTACAGCAACGCCCGTGATGCCATCAGGCATCAGATATGGGACACGCGCGTATTCAGCGCGGCGCCCTCCGACAACACCTACTTTTCGCAGCCTATCGGCGCTCCGTGGCGCGGGTCGGGAACGAAGACGAAGGTGGAAACGAACCTTACTGACAGCGGCAAGTTGCCGAACGGTCAGACGATCCTCGTTACCCGCATCAGCGTCGCCCTTCTGTCTCAGTACGAGATGGGATCGACCGGTAACACCACGTTCCCGAACGCTTCGATCATCGCTCAGGCATATGTCAACATCATGCAGAACAGCGTGTTCGAGATCAGGGTCGCGGGACGCGAGTTCGACTTTCAGGTTCACGGCAGGCAGTTCCTTCCGTCCCTGTGTATCAACGGCAGCAATGCCGCGACGCTTTCTTCCTCCCGTCAGGGCGATACCATCGTCTCCGGGTGGATCAAGCTCGAACCGAGTCCCATCTTCCTCGACGAACTCGTTTCGTTTCAGGTGAACCAGATGGTGACAAACGGCGACGTGACGAACATCAATGCGTCCGCCAAGCCTCTGTACAACTCATGCGCATGGCTCGCAGCCAACTACTGCACCATGAACGTGACTCTGGAAGGGTTCCTTACCCGCGCGAAATAATGTAGAGACGCACGGCCATGCGTCTCTACGCCGTGCGGCTGTACCTTTTGCGTGGATTTTCATAACGATCCATGGGACAATTCGCCCTGTCCCATGGATTGTTTTCCGGGCGAGGCAATGCCATCGCCCCTACCGTTCTTTAAAAAACGGGCGAATTGTAGAGACGCACACGCCGTGCGTCTATACTGAAAAAAGATTACCACCTTAATAAAAGGATAGTCGTATGAATCAGTCTTCCGTGGCCCCTTATCAGGACCAGCCCGAACTCGCCGCTTCCATTTCAGCCAACCCTGTATTCAGCGCACTCATGGATGAAGTCAAGCATGAGCGCACCGTACAGGCGATGAAATGGTTATATACCTATACGCTCAACGATTTTCTCCTCGGCCAGACATCCAAGCCCTTTACCATCACCATCGAACAGGGTACGGATTTTATCTGCAAGTACATGGTCGCCAGCGCTTTCGGGTACGACGCCAATAACCCCTCGTCATTCCCGGTATTCGGGAATACGTCATGGGCGGCGCGTGGCCTTACCGTCCGGATTACCGATACCCGGTCGGGCGTGGAACTGACCAGCGGCGACATGGCTTTCGAGACTATCGCCACGCCGGGGTACGGCACCTCGTTCGTGAAACCGTTCCCGTTCCGGTATACCTTCCTGCGAAACAGCAAGATCAGGTTTGACATCCGCAATAACGACAATCAGGACTTTAATGCTGCGTATGTCAGTGGGGAAAACGGAATTGAATCAAGCGGGGAAGGACACCGTTTCTCGATAGCGCTGCATGGATTCAAATACCTGACGCCGGGTTCGTAATCGTAGAGACGCACTGCCGTGCGTCTGTACTCGTAGAGCCGCACAGCCGTGCGGCTATACATTATAGAAAGGTATCCATATTCCATGCCGACATTGAAAGATTACTCCGTAAAGTTCGGGCGCGATCCCCGTCACGGTCTGTATACCATAAAGGCCATCCCGTATTTTTACGCTCTTATCAACCATAATGACGTTGATTGGACGGCTAACCGGGACCCTGCCGACCTTTCCACTTTTGCGGTACGATGCCGGGCGAACGCCGTAACGTCTCATTATCTCAGGCTTGAACCCGATTACAACTACAAGCTCATTGCGATAAAATATTCCGTCTATTACGCCAAGGCCCTTCCGGCGGCTCCGCTGTTCGACAATACACTTGCATTGCCCGTCGATCCGGTCCTCAATGACCGATATATCGCACAGGCGACCGCGCACGGATGGACGGCGGGAATCACGTACCGATGGAATGGGACCGCATGGATCGCCGATATTCTTTACCAATATGAATGGTACGAGAATTTCAACGCCTCGTCGTTATATACTGAAAATCTGCTTCCCGGAACGCCGTACAGCGGTCATATTTACGTATCGCTCAGTGCGCAGGGGTCGGGGTCCACCACTCTTTTCGGCGGTCAGAATATTCAGGCTATAAACAATACCGCCGCGAAAATCCCCCTTGCCGTATCATGTATGCAGGGGTATGAATACGGGTATCAGGCCCTCCGGTGCGAGTACCTGCTGCCGATGCAGGGAGTTTTGTCGTTTGAGTTTACCAATACGCACCCGGCGAAGGAATTGCTTGTGACGGCAATGCTGTACGGAATGAAAATACGATTATAATTATCGTAGAGCCGCACGGCCGTGCGGCTGTACCGATATTGAAAAGGATTTGATATGGATCACGTAAATCAGGTAGCGCGTCTTGAGGACCTGCCTTATTCCTCCTCGCCGCCGATAGAGTTCACGTATGCGTCACCGGCCCCGTTCGCTTCGGGAAAATATACATGGAACGATCCGCCGAGTTTTCTCACTCCCGACCGTCCTCTTATGGCGAACTGTGTGTATTACTTTCGCAGCATCACCTTTATCGCGGACATTCAGGAAGTCGATTACGTTTCGGACATCGTGACAATACCGAAGTTCCAGATGTACCTGCGAGGCACCGGGAAAACGATCCTGTTCCGCGAACCTATCTATATGGTAAAGTATTTTCAGAACTTCGATTATCGCCTGACATGGGTTACGCAGAAAGAGGACGACAAGCTCTACGCGGGGTTTCAGGGCCTTCTCAATCAATCGTCGGGTACGGTCGGCAAGGCGGCGATAAAGCTGACGGCGATCATATCGGCGCAGGAAATAGTCGATCAGGGGTTCGTGAAAATGTTCAAAGACATGTATCCGGCCGTAGAGACGTACGGCCGTACGTCTGTACGAAATGAGGGATATTAATATGACTATTTCCATGATGAAGTATATTGACGTGCTTAGTCCCGCAATATCAGCATGTCCCCGATTTACCGTCGATATTACAAAAAAGTACGTTCCCGTTACCTTGGGAACAGGCCCTTATGGCATTGAAGTTCTTGGGGGATTGGCTACACAATTTCAGAATCGTGACAATATAAAGGTATTGTCAATCGGTATATTCATGCCGGAAAACTTCGCTTTTACTTCCCTTGATTTTCCGATTTACGATAATACCCTCGGTACTCCAAGTCCGGTCCCCGATGGACAGGAATATACGGCGCAGACTAATTCTTCAGATGTCAACGGAACATGGATAATCGGACATTTATATCGTTCGTTTATGGGATCGTGGCACGATATGGATGATACTTCAATATCCCCGATCCTTAAATTGTCCCTGTCGAATTCCAATACTTCAATAACTGCCGGACCATTGCCCGGATACGGTTCTTCTTCTGAAAGTGTATTCAAGCTGCCCTTTCCGAATTACGAACTGGTCCTCGATCTTTATAGTGATATAGCCAATTACTCAAGGGCGCTGCTTCCCAATGATGAATTTCATGTATGGGGATGGTGTTATTGCCCGAATGTATCAATGGTTGGCGTTCCTTCAGACCTTGATGGCAGAATAATGAAAATTATTCCTTTCGTTAAGATCGCCCATACGTGTCCTATTGTTCTTTCTACTGTCGAACCGGCCCCTCCCGAACCTCCCATCGCGGATTTCGAGTGGCGTGACCACAATTGGGAAGAAAATGAGGACCCGCACGGTCCCGATTATCATAACGATCCGATAGATTATCCGGTCCGGCCAACATAAACGGTAAAGACGCACAGTCGTGCGTCTCTACGGGGAAAAAATATGGCGCGAGGAATATTATTACTGAACGGGCAAAATCACTTTCTCAACGTGTTATTTAAAAACACGCCCGTTCAGAACTATTACCTTGGCCTCATGACGAACCTTGTCAATCCCGACGTAAACGATCAGATCGGGTCCGGGATTACCGAAGTCGCCGGGACCGATTACGCCCGCATTCTTTTAACCCGTGACACCGATTGGCTCGTCGCGGGTCCTCTTGCCGAAAGTCTCATCAAGATTTTCAATGTCGGGCCGGGAGGCTGGTTGCAATGCAATGGATTCATGGTATGCCTGACGCCTTCCGGCAATGACGCTATTTTCACGCAACCGTTCCCGGCGGCGATGCAGGGAGATTATGATGAATCGGACGAACTGGAAGTAAATGTCGATATAATGCTTCGTGATTATTCGGAAACCTGTGATATTCCCGAACCAACCGGTCTTGACCGTATGTTGTCCATCGCGATTTCAGTTGATAATTCATACATATTCGGTATTCGCGGCTATGATGGCGTTCCCGGTGATGGAACGGAAATATACCGCTCGGAAATCGCCACCCCGAATGTATTTACCAAAGTATTCGAGGCCGATCACCCATTGATTAAAATAAAAATGGTATCTACTTCCCTTGGATGGCCTGCGTTGAAATTAATGGCATTTGGTTTGAACGGAGGAATTTATGACTCTGTTGATAATGGGATAACTTGGAATAAATTATACGAAAATGCCGATTATATAATTAATGATATGATGTATTTCTATGTTTCCGATCTCGATCTTTACAGACTTATCGCCATAGGAACAAATGTCAATCCATCAAATCCGTCGGCTGTCTTTTATTCGGATGATGAAGGGGAAACGTGGACAAAGATTGATGTGGCGGCAAATCGAAATTTAACGGTAATGGGTGCCGTGTGGGATTGGGAAGCGTGGGCTGATATAGGAATAAATATTTTCGCGAATGATGATGCTGGTAATATTTATCGTTTATTTTTCGATGGGGAGTCAGTTTCAGAATTCGCTTTTATATCGGGTTTAACTCCAAATGTCTATGTAGCTGCTACTGCCGGTTATTTTGACGAATATAATCCGGCCTATTTAAGTGACGGATCAATATATACTTATTCTTATGAAGAAGAGGAATATGTATGGAGTACGCCTTTAGGTGAAGGAATCAATAATTTTTCGTTTGAAGCGCATATTCGATTTGAATGAAAGATAAAATATGGCGAACAATTCCACTTTTTTGTGTGATTCCGGTAAAATTTATCAGGGAACCGAAGAACGATCCACTCCCGTTACCGATGATGTGACGGGAGTATGCACCATATGGAGAGATTGGGATCATAAAACAGACCCCTCTCCATTCTGGGCGACCGGCAGGGGATCGTGGATGATCAGGTCGGTTGATAATGGTGTAACATGGGAAAAACTGAATTTAATTCTGACAACTCCATAATGAGGGCATTTTATGGCAAAATACGTTGATTTATCGCTTGCGGGTTCAGGTCACGCCGGTACGGACATAGACCCCTTCTCATATCCGGATTTCAAGGCCGACGTGGAGACTGCCGGAGCGGAAACATATAACCTTAAAGGTGAGAAGGAAACGGTCGATGATTTCTTCAATTCAAAGAATAATCAGGTCTATCAGGCATGGAATTCCCTGTCTTATGGACCATTCAGGTTGCGGGATATTTCTGCCGATAATTTCAGCCTGAAGGGTTTATGGGACACAGCTATTCTTGAAATCGGAAACGATTCTACAAAAGGGACCATTGAAACCTGCATAATGTACGGCTGCATGCTTAAATGCTATTGTGAAGGTGAATTGGCTCCCGGACAAGAAGGACTCATTTATGGCGATACGTGCATATTCAAGGGTTGTACGTTGCAAATTTCCATTCTTACGCAAGTCAATATAGGAATTTTAGAGTGTACCGATTGTGTCGTCAATGTTGGAACGTGGGCAAAGGGCGAACCTCCCCCATAACCCGAAAACAGGAAGATCATCATGTCAGATGTATCATTACTCAATTGCGTAGTGTCGGGATTCAAAAGCGCCATAACGGACGCCGGACTTTCCATTACGGATACCGATTGTCAATACGAATGGATTCCTCCCGTTTTGCCGCAATGGAACGATCTGCCGGAGTATTTTTCATGGAGCATTCTCGGCGTTGGAATAAATACTCCCCCTCAACCGGGTAATTCTCCCTATGTCGATTATCCTGCGGGACTGTTCGGCGAGCCGCGCCTTGGAATCGGCGCGATGCTTTTCGATGAACCTCCGCCGGGCATGTATATCGACCTGAAGGACAATTCAAGCGGCGGAGCAGTCGTATCAAGGTTGTGGAAAATACTTAATCGTTCCACCATGCTTTACGAAGAGATCGGCACGACGGAAGAAATTCTCAATAGATTTTTCAATATGGAAGATACCGATTACGCTCTTTACGATCCTGAAGAATACAGTTATAGTTGGGAATTGCGCCTGACCGTGAACAATGCGGACGGGAGCGATACAAAGGATCGTACTTTCACGATAATAAACGTCCCGACCTGAACGAAAATTTACGGAGTATTGAAAAGGAGAATTTATGACTGAAACGACTCTCATGACAAAGCTCGGTAATATCTATGATGTCGTGGCAAACACGATAACAACCGTCTCCACTGACGCGACGCTTTCAATATCGCAACGGCAGGTAAAGGTGATGTCCATAGACAAGACCGGGAAGATCGACGTTGCCAACATCAAATATATCGACTGGTATATTTACAACGCCGGACACGAAACCGAAAAAATCTTTCTTATCAAGAAAGACGGTATTGACGCGGTTGACGACTTTTTGAACAAATTACCGGCGTAAGGTATATCATGCCGATCGTTTATGATGCAGGATCACAGGGCGGCGCGAACAGCGTGACGTCCATCACGGTAAGCCATACATTAGGCGCGGCAGCTTACGGACGCATGCTTGTCGTGGGCGTCATTACCCACTGTTCATCAGCAGTAACCGTCAATTACGTGCGCTATAACGGCGTTGGCATGACTTTTCTTAATTCCGTTACGGCGAACGGGGGGCTTCTCCTGTCGGAATTATGGTGCATGAATGACACCTTGCTCCCGGCGGGAGGATCGTACAATATCGTCGCATCGTTTGACCGGACCATTGATCGCGGATGCATGTTGTTCGGAACCTCATGGCGCGGCATGGGGCAGGCGAACCCGACGCCGTTATATACGGATTCAGCCGACGGGGTAACGTCCCGGTCCTGGACCATAACAACCAGAGCGTCAAACAGCAGGACCATACAGGTAGCGGCGAACAGTTTGCAACAGACTCCTTTTGCAACCGGAACCGACAATCAATCAGTGGTATCGGGTAATCAGGCCACGCTTATCGGCGGAGGCATCTATCGTTTGTCGCAACCGAGCATCGGGTCGAAAACTTTCGGCATTTCGATAGTTTCCAGCGCTTCGCTCGCCGTTTGTTATACGGAATTTCTTCCGGCGGATTGGCCTGCCGTACTTACTGATAACGCTTTTGAACGAGGAATGAGCAGGGGATTCAATCGGGGATCATATAGACCGTAAAGACGCACAGTCGTGCGTCTGTACCGTCGCCAATATCTGAAAGGATTTTTTATGGAATGGCTGAAATATAATACCGCCGGTCAGGTTCTGTTCACCGTTCTCCTTACCGCGAACAGCAGGAACGCACAGGCCAACCCGACGCTTGCCGCCGGTGACGTTACCGTATCCAAGGACGGCGGAGCCTTTGCCAATATAGCAACCCTTCCCGATGATCTTCCTGTCGGCGGAGTGCAGGTACGCATTCAACTCAGCGCCGCCGAACTCACCTGCAAAATCCTGACCATCAGGTTTTCAGACCAGACGGCCACTGACGAATGGGACGAGCAATACGTCCAGGTATGCACCTATGGCAATGCGAGCGCATTCCTCGTTTTCGATATGTCGCAGGCCACTCCCGCCGTCAATGTCACGCAGGCCGCCGCCGGCGTCATCGCCGACGCGACGTTCGCCGCCGACACGTATCCGCGAGCGCTCAGAACCGGTACCGTCAACGCAGGCGCGGCAGGGTATGCCGACCTGGACGGCAGCGCTTCGGCAGTCGATAATTTCTATACCGGATGCTCGGTCAAGATAACCAGCGGACCCGGAGCCGGACAATCAAGGACTATCGTTCTTTATACGGGAGCGACAAAACGCGCTTATGTCGATAAGGCATGGGCAACCAATCCTACCGGAGCTTCGACGTATCTGATCAATGCAGGAAAGTTGACCATTGATATTTCCAACGTAGGTCTTGCGGCAGGGTTCGGAGCCGATACCATCACTCTTGCGGCAAGCGCTTCGACGGTCAACGATTTTTACGATGGCGCAAAAATTATGATCATATCGGGTACGGGAGCGGGTCAGGGACGTATAATAAAAGGTTATGTCGGCGGAACCAAGGTCGCCACGATAACGGATGGATGGGCAGTGGTTCTCGATGCCACGTCGCTCTATGCCATAATCAGCCTTGGCGACGTTGAAGTCGGTCTTCTCAATAGCGGAGCGCAAACCGACGTTCAATCAGCAATGACCACGCAAGGATATACCACGACTCGCGCCGGATACCTTGACACACTCAATGGCCTCGTCGCTGCCGTATGGGGTGCCGGGACCCGGACACTCACCGGGTTCGGGACCCTTGTTGCCGATGTGGCAACCGCCGTATGGGGAGCGGTAGCACGAACCCTGACTTCGTTATCCGGTCTTACGACCGATGCAAATCTTGTGTCAATCGACGGGCAAACCACTGTCGGCAACAATGCCACCCTGAACCTGAAAAAACTGACTATCATAAACAGTGTCGTGAACGGCGATGCCGTCGTTATTCAGGGAAACGGGACAGGAGCGGGGGCAAAGTTTATTGCCGGAGCTTCCGGAGGAAACGCGCTTGATATTACATCCATGTCCGGAGACGGCATTCATGTCGCTGCATCAGGATCGGCATTATATCTTGACGCTTATAGTTATGGTATTTACGCCATTGCGAGAACCGGAACAGCCATGTACCTCAAGGGGAAAAATTACGGTCTTGAATGTTATGGCGAGGGAGAAACGGAAGTACCCGGAACCGGCCACGGAGCCATCATTGCTTCGATTGCCGATTACGGTCATGGATTGATTCTCAACGCCGGAAGCGACAGTGGTAATTCCGTACTTATGAATTCTCCCGCCGGTGACGGTATCAATATCGTCGCTTACGTGAACGGTATGAGCCTCGGCGGAGGCTTGAACGGCGTGCGAGCCGTCGGTGGAACGGGCAGCGGCATGTCGCTGCTCAAGGGGTCCGGCGGTCATGACCTGACGTTCGAGACGCCGGATTGTACCATGCCTGTTACCACCGACGTTACCAATCCCGTCGATGCAAACCTCATATCCATAGACAGCGAAACAACCGTCGGTAACAATGCCACGTTGAACCTGAAAAAATTATCCATTATAAACGCCTCCGACGATGCCGTCGTGATCAATGGGGATGGATTAGGTATCGGTGTCCGGGGAACGCTGCATGCGATACAGGCGGTCGGCGGAACCGGCAGTGGTATGTCTCTGCGTAAGGGGTCCGGAGGACATGACCTGACGTTCGAGACACCGGATTGCACCGTTCCTCTTGTCACCGTAACCACCGACGTGACCAATACCGTTGACGCCGATGTACTGAAAATCAATGGTGAAGTGACTGCCGCGCAACTGCTCGCGGTGTCCGCGAAGACCATGGCGACGGGTGTTGTCGTGGTCGCGGGGTTCGCGCCGACGACGACGGAATTCGAAACCAGTTCAATTACGAACGCCGATCCTGATTTCTGGAAAACCCGGACGGTCATATTCACCAGCGGGGCGCTCGTCAGGCAGGCGCGTATCGTCACCGGGTATTCTCTTGTCGGAGGCAGGGGTCATTTTACCGTCAAGGAATTGACGCAGGCTCCTACATATGAAGATACGTTTATTATCGTATAACCGTACCATAGGATTGATATATGAGCACCGTATTAGGAGTCATGGGCGTTCCGATCACCGGTGGTTTCAGATTTGAATCCTTTACCGGAAACATCTGCATCAAGGGTTGTGTCAGGTCGGAGGACGAACATATACCCTATACCTTTTACGCGCCGATTTTCGCGGGAACGTACATTCATACGTATAGCGCGATGAATCGACGCGGATATTGGGGATGGCCGAATACGTGATGGAAGCTATATTTTTAAAATTCGGGGAACTCGGCCCCCTCGGTCTGATCGCCGCCGTACTTATCTATGACGTTTTCTATTTACAGAGAAAACTCATACAGATAATTGAAAACAACACCAAGGCAATGCAGGACTTGAAATCGTTCTGCGCACACAGAAAGGACCATGAAACATGACTCGTCACGATTATGAAATTATTGCCACAGCTCTTGCTCAAGCGCTGGCTGAAGCGGATGTGAAGGAAGCTCATGGAGTAAGAATGTCCATTGAGCATATTTCGCATGCTCTTCAAATTCAGAATGATTGTTTTCAGCCTTCAAAATTCGCCCGATTTATTCATCAGCAGTGGGCCTCGATAAAATCATGAAGATTCATTTCGCGGCACTCATCGGCGTTGATTACGATCTGGACCTCGCTCCTTACTGGACACGCTATTACCTTGATCGCAGGTTCGACAGTTACACCGCGATCCTGCATCGGGAAAACGGTGATATTCCCGCCGGTATTCAAGCCGATTACCGCAACGCGGGGTTCCGGGTATTATGCGCCGACGGGCCTTTCTCCATCGGGTGCCAGCGCAGTGTCCGGCTCAATAATCTGGCGGACAACCTTCCGCCCGACGATATGCTCGTCACTGCCGATGCCGATGAATTCCAATCTCTGAAATGCGATTCACCCCTCGACTACCGTTACTTCTGCAATCGTTACGATATTCTTCACGGCCTTCATGAAGATCGGTACACATTGACTCTTGAGAATTGTTACAGCGATCCCTTTTCCCAATATACTCTCGTCGAAGAATACACCGGCGAGCATATCAAACGTATCGTGACGCCGTTTCTTGACGTAAATAAATCCCCCGAACTGATCAGAACGAAAATTCTCGCGGCGAAGGCCGGAGCGCCGGTCGAATATAAGGGATCGCATTGCATGAAATACGTCGCCAGTAACGCGAATATTTTTTACGACTGCAAAGTGATACATTTCGCGTGGCGGGAAAATGTCGCCTCAAAAAACGCCTTGAAACCGTATTTTTCAATGGATAACCTGAAGCAACTTCACGGCAATCGGGTCCCCGACAATCTTGTTGAAGTATATAATACCGTCGAATCGCTGCTGCACCCCGTAGAGGATTTTTTTGGAAAGGGAGAACATGAATATGCGCTTTAAGATCAATTACGCGAATATTCCCGTACTCGCAATCGGATTTACCCGTTCCAACTCCCTCATTGCAAAAAGCATTCTGTTATTCCGGAAGGTTTTGTGGGACAAGGACGCTCCAAACCATGTATTCATCGTTACCGAGGACCACGGGCAGCTTTTCGCTACCGAAGAAACGATCCATGGCCTTCAGGAAAATTCTCTTGAAAAGTATACATCGGGAAATGACCGGATTGTCGCCTTATATACGTGGAAGGGTTTTGACGATCCATCGGCGCGTGAATCCGCGCAGCGTTACCTTGCGGAGATCAGAAGACGAGCGAAGGAAGATAGTAAATATGATTTTTGGGGTCTGTTCTCCTTTGTGCCGGGAATCCGCAAACTTGTAAAGCCTGACCCGAAAAAACAGTGGTGCAGCGAGAACGCCGCAAACCTGTTGAAAACATACGGGTATGCTGACCTGATAAAAACGACGATTTCGCCGGACCAGCTTTTAAAGGTGGTCAAAAACCATAAAGAAGCATTCAACGCGGTACTATCGTATTATATTATATAAGGAGAATGATAATGAACCTTGAATTTAAAACCGATACGCGCGGAAGAATACTGTCTCCCGGCAAGTTTGAGGGGGAAATGATTTACGTTCCCTATTATTGGGAAGCATACCTTAATGGGTTCGCGGATCGCGATAATGGAACCATTCTCGGTTTTGACGTGACTCCCGAAGATAAAGTCATGTTTCCAATGCTCAAGCGTCGCCGGACAGTAAACCTCTATCAGCGTGACGATGGGTTCGTCTGCGAGGTATGATATGGGAAACGCCGCCGACACCCTCGTATCGAAGAACCCGACGCGCATAGCGCAACTCAAAGGTCCGGTCCTCGCGTACCTACGGGCGATCTCCCGGTCCATGCCTTTCAATGGAACCGATCAGGATATTTACCTGTCCGTCTTTTACCCCGCGTACCGGCGTAAATCCGCGAGCGCTCAATTTCCCGCCAACGTGCGAAACTCCAATCCGGGAATCAATACTCCCGCCGATTATATTTCCCGTGTCAATAAACAGAAATTAAACGTATTATTGAGTCCACAGGAATGGACAGCGCTCAAGGATACCGCGAATACTCTCGATATAGCGTGGGAACCTCTTTACAAGATGATTAACTTTGAGAGCGCCTGGAACCCGAAGGCCCGGAACCCCGTGTCGGGCGCTCGCGGACTCATTCAATTCATTCCATCCACCGCGAAGGGTATGGGATATAATGCGTCTATCGGTATGGGAACGATTCTTCTGCTTCTCGGAGCGGGATATTTTACCGTGAAAAAATTACGATTATTGTAAGGAGAATTTATGGCGTCTTACGGAAGCGAATCGCTTGGTCTTGACATCATTCCCTCGTCAATAACGGGAATGTCATGGCGTGCGCAGCTTGCGGCGAAAATCTACGAGGAAACAGCCGACGGAAAAATGAAGGCGCTCTTCGGAGAGCATGGATGGAATACCGGCATCATCAATAAAATGATCTATCAGGCTGCAAAAACGCTCGTCTCCGGAGCGGATAAAATTCTCGCCATGAGCGCAAGCGTTGGCGTGTCCGAACCGGTCGCAAACTCCTTCTATAAAAACATCGCCGAGTTCGCCGGTAAAGACCCTACAGCCTCGCTCTTCACCACGACCGGAGAACTGCTGAAGAAACTTGCAAGCGGCGTCGGGGACCTCGGAGAAGGGGCGGGAAAGACCGCCTTGACATTGCCTCTCGTACTGGTGATCCTCGCGGCAGGGGTCAGCGGGTACTTGGTATTCGCGGGAAAAAAAGGAACGAAACTTACCCCGTTTTAAATAAAAAATATATGCCTTGCAATCATCAACAAGCTGCTTTCCATAACGGTAAATACATCTGCCCCGCTCCTTGCGGCATGGTATTCGATCAAAGCGATTATATCGAAGCTATGCAGTCATTGGACGATACGAGGGTTGAATTAAAAGAAAAAGATTATGAAGTGAATGGTTATTGAATTATATTATTTGTAGAGACGCATGGCCATGCGTCTGTACATATATCGTATAAAAAACCCTAATCAAAGGAACGTGTATGGCGAAAAAACCCTTTACGCCGCCTGCCAGCGGCCCCGATCAGGTATTGCCGGAAAATATTCCGGAAAATAACGATGTAATCATGGATGCGCCTCAATCGTTTGACGATATGGACGATGATGGTATTATCCGGGAAGTCAAAGAACCTGCACAGGCGCACAATGAAATCCCTCTACCTCTATCGCGCCGTCCCGATCCTCGCGTCATGAAAATGGACCCCATGGCGGAAATGTTCGGACCCGGCAGCACCCTTCGCCAGCTTGGGGACCCCGACGATGAAATGCCCGATGAGGTCCGTGCCCTTATTGAAGAAAACGGCCTCGCGAAACGGGATTTTTCCTGCGTACTGAAGGAAGTTCCTCCGGGATCGCTCTCCGATGGGCAGGACGGGTCCGCGCACTCCGTCTATATCAAGGGGTGGAAGCGCACCATCCCGACCCCTGAATACATCGCCCGTGAACATGGACCCGGATCGTACCTGCTGGTCCTGTCATGGAGGGCGCGAAACGAAGAAGGTAGCGCCGTCATTCCGAAACGTGAAATGGTCCCGATAGTCATAAGCGAGAAGTGCGCGACGGAATATAAAAAACACCAGCTTAATAAAAAGATAAATGACGCCGCCGATACCGGGACCAAGGTGCGCGACGCCATCGTTGAAAAAACCATCGAAGGACAGCTTATCAGCGCCATCACCGGCAAAGACGGCGACGATGGGAAAAAACAGACCCCGAAGGAATACATCGAAGAAGTCATGAACACGGTGAAAATGCTTGGCCTGCCGGTCGGCGGGTTCGGAGCGCCGGCGGCTCAAAAAATCGAATGGGACAAGATTCTCCCTGCCCTCATACCGCTGGCAACGGCGGCGCTTGGATACATGCAATCGACTTCACAGCGCCGCGCTGAAGAACAAACGAAAATGTTCATGCTCATGATGTCCCAAAACCAGAACGCTTCAACACAGGTGATAGATATGTATAAAACCCTTGCTTTAAAACCGCCGTCCGAAAACCCTTTAAAGGAGTTGCAGACCTTGGTTATGTCAGCCCTCGATATAAAAGAAATGTTGAACCCGCCGAAAGAGACGTTATCCGACAAGATATTTCGGGTCGTGGAAATGGTCGCTCCTCAAATCCTCACGATCGCGACGCAGGCGGCACAAACACACCAACCTCCTCAAGGCCCTGCCGTAGACATTGCAAAAATATACGTCAAGGGAAATCCTGACTTCGAGAAGCTGAAAAACAATGCTGAAGAAATGGCAAAGTTCGTAAGCAAACTCGATGCCAGAATAGGATGGGAAAATGCCGACGTAATCCTTCAGGTGGTTGAATGGCAGAGACCCCAATCCTGCCCACGGGACCCGTCAAGGCGCTATCCGCCGCAGGAGACAGCCGTAGACGCGGAGATAGAAGATGTAGAGACGTCCGGCGAGACGTCTGTACCGACCCCGCAGGCCCCTCAGAACTCATAAATGACCGCCGGAAGGGGTTAGGGAATGGTTTTTCAAGGGTTCCATCCCCTTTTGCCCCTAAAGCACCCCTTCCGGTTTTTATAAATTCTCCCGGTATTCAAGAACCCACTGGAACGCTTTTTGCGTAGCTTCAAGGTACGTCTGAATCAGATAGAGACGCAAGGCATTGAGTCTCTACTTTGCCGGTTCATATCCAAGGCGTTCATCAGCACTGATCTCTTTTAATTTTGCTTCGATTTCTTCTTTTATTTTCATCGTATTTTTTGCGTCTGACATTATAAGCACTCCTTTTTCGTAAAATTATTAATGGGTTTTTACCCGTAACATATTCTTTCCATAATGCATCCGATAATAAAACAGGATAACCGGAACCGGTATAAAGGTCAAGGGTCGGCATGATCATGTCATCCTGTCATTTCTTCACTAAAAAAATATCATTAGGTTCATCTATCTCCATTTCCCATCTACTGAGTTTCTTGACCGGATTACGCGATACGAGATTACGCATACAACCTTTACCGGTAAGATAGCTGTATGCAAGGGTGATCGCTTCGGCAAAACGTACCGTTACCACGGATTTTTTAAAAAATCCTTCCCGGAGAATGACTTTAAAAACTCCGTTATTCGAGGGATCATTGGTAATTATAACTTTTTTCATCGCTTTTTCTCCAATTAATTACAAGTTAAGGGTTATCGGTTCGGAATCGGATGGTAGAGACGGACCGTCCGTCTGTACAACGGGCGAAGGGTCGGGTTCCTGTACAGACGCACCGCCGTGCGTCTCTACCTCAAACCACGATTGATCGTTGTCTTTTCCCTCGCTTGGTTTCAGAATTTGACCTCCGAATATTTGCTTTACACGATGAATAGCCCGAAGGTCTGCCGGACTTTTTACCTTGGCAACAAGGATCGCTTCGTCCACCGTGTAACAAACCCCATCCTCAAAGACTATACGCGGAGGCTTGAGGTTCTGAAAATGCTGATAATGTAATCGAAGGGTTTTTGAATATGGCATATTACTTTCCGGAAGTGACAGGACCTAAATTCAGGTTAGGATGAATCAGTTCCTCTCCTTCATTAAATACCTTGCATATAATAACGTGATACACCGGAACCGCCATCGGTTGTTGCAGGGCAATCGGGGACTGCGATACGTGTCCGGCGAACAGAACCTCCCGAACCGTCCATTTCTGTTCTTCTATCAGCGATATGCAGGCGGCAACGGCATTGATCGGCAGGGGACCGACCGTGAGAAACACGTTCTGAGGAAGAGGTTTTTTGGCCTCCTCATTGCCCTTGCCGTACGGTATGACGATCTGCTTGGCGACAGGACCCTCTTTTTTAAAGGGGACTGTGTTACTGTTCTTTTCCATATATATACTCCTTTGTTCAGAGTGTAGTGCTGATTTTTTAAGAGCATTTAATTCATTTTTAAGGGAATTGATTTCCCTGTCAAAATGCTCACCAGCACTTGTAGGTTTATAGTTAAAATAATATCCACAAGTACAGGGATTATCAAAACATTCAGGACAAGTATTTCCGCATATAGACATTTATTACCTCTACTTATGATTTAAAGGTTATTCGCTCACCATCGGTTTCTTCCTCGATCAATTCATCAAGTTTATGAAACACCTGCCGCACCGCCCGGACGTCCGCCAAGGCATCATGGGCGTCGGACAATTCAATGTCGAACTCCTTGCACACGGTCACCAGCTTGTAATCCGGCAGGTTTAAATGCCCCTTATAGTCAAGATAATGACACAAAGCCAGCGTGCAAACCGGCCTGCATATCCGTAACGGAGCTTTTAACCCGTAATTGATCCACCATGTTTCGTTACCTTTTTTCGCCAGCGCGTACAGCATGTCAAGGTCGAATCGAACATTATGTCCGCATGGAATAATAGGATTCATGGATGCATAAGTCATCAAGTCGCCGTACAACTTTTCAAGGACCGCCGTTCGCCTGAACGCGCATAGCATACGCTCAAGAGTAAAACAGTTGACCTTGAGGGCGCCGAGAGTCATATCGTCGTCAAGGTCCGGTTGTACGTCAAAACATCGCTCAATGGCGATCTTGCCGTCTATTTCAACGACCCACGCCAATTGAAGGATCGTATGACGCCCGGCGACAAGACCTGACGTTTCGGTATCAATGAAAATCATGTTTTTTCGCATGTACGATCTTCACTCCTTTCTGCCTGCCATGGGTTATTTTTTTACGGCAATCAATCAATTGGTCCGGTTCACGCAGCGAGGTATCCCATGAATCGAAAGGAATAAACCCTCCCGGATCACCGGTAACACTGTCAACCCATTCCATGAGTTCAAAATTCCGGACAGGAGGGTTCACGAACCCGAACAACTCGCCATTATGATTGAACGCGGTATATTTATACTGCGAATCATCGACCAGATAGACACACTGAAAATTAATACTTTTCATACTATAAATGTTCTGGCGACCTGTCGGGCGCATATCGTATTGAACCGCGCTGCATTTATCGGGGTTGGATAAAAGGATGCGCTGCCGATTATACGTTGTCCCGATTTAACGACACAGGCAATGCAGCACTTACGTCGATTGATAACCCGGAAAGACTCAGGCTTATCAAGGATGATGAAATTGCCGCATCCCGCTTGACATCTTTGTATTCTTTTCATTTTCTTTTCTCCTTGCCTCGTTGTACAATTCTCCATAACGCCTGCTTCTCAACCATTCGGCATACGATTTATAATCAGCCGCTGCCAATGGTGAAGGGGATTTTTTATCGGGCATTTATTCATTCCTTTCCGCGCTATCAGGTACGCGCTGAATCTGGTTTGTAAAGGGACGATAACAAGCATAATTCTTCACGATAAAAAGACCGCTCTCACGGGTGAAAATTTTAACCGTGTCGTAAAACGCCTCGCCTGACGAAGCATAAAATACGTTGATCTCGTACCCGGCGGGTTCAGGGGCGGAAATTTCAGGATGCTTCGGGATATTGAGGTAATAAATACCTATGAATATTATACATAATACAATAAGAAAACCGATAATATCGGGAGTCAGGTTCCGGCCATTATAATAAAGCATACAAGCTCCTTGGAAAAATTTATTTCCACCAACGTTCGCGCTATGCTGACGTGCCGGTATTTCCGGCATGTGGCTTTAGCCCTTGCAGCATGGCGCTGTTGGCCGATGTTGCGCCGGATTCCATATTTTCCAGCGCGTTTATTATTTGATGACCAATCCACTCCGTATACGCCGGCGGGATTGCTTGTGACATCCCATACTGCGACATCCAAGGGGTTTGCATTTCGCGCCGCCCCCGCTCAACACCAGAAAAATGCCCGACAAATTGCAACACCTCATGTTCTTTTGGCGGTCTACCCATTTTAGCAAGCGACGCGGTATGTGGTGGGTGTTGCACCGCAGAAAGCGCGACATTTGTTTCAAAAAGGCGATGCCTATAAAAGTTCAACCCAAACATGAGGCCGCATAACACCACTGGATTATGCAAAGGTGCGCCGGGTACATTTTCAATAACGTATGGCTTCCCTGTGGCTTTTAACGCCTCGCGGGTTACATCTATTAGATTAACATGCGTATTACCCTGTAACTTACGAGCGCGAGTAAAAGCCTGACACGGAGGCGAGGCGTGAAAAGCGTCAAACTCATCCCGGCGCTCTTTGACTATTTGCAAGGCTTCGCCTATTAAAATCTCGAACGGATACCTTGGCTGCGGCTTTATATCAACACCCACCACATCAAACCCCGCTTTGTGATAGCCCATCCCGCCGCCACCTTCGCAACAAAATAGGTCTAATATTTTATAAACGCGCATATAATATCTGCTCTCCGGCGCAATTTTGGCCAACGTCTGCTCAACGCCTGAAGCGAGATATAATAAATTCAACAATCCTAATCCATCTCGTTTTAGGCTTGAGCTGTTGTGTGATGTTTTGGCGGCTTCCAAAATCTAAGCCACGCCTCACCATTTCATCACCAATCTCTTTTCCCAGACGATCCTCTCCGCTATTCCACGATGACAATCTGCCGACATATCCATACTCAAAAATCAAATCATTATCACTTAACTTTGATACATCCATAAAAGTCCTTTCTCAGCGTGGCTATATAAATTCAGAGCCGCTAAAATTTCATACAACGTTTGCGCAATGTGCGACGTGTACTCATGTTGCACTTTCGCTGTTGTATGCTGTTAATCGCGCTTCCTTAATGTCCGGCAACCGTTCCGCGCACACGATGTGCGCTCTTAATTGCTTGCCGATGTACTCGGTGTATGCCGGTGGAATCGCCTCTTTTAATCCATTAAAATCCATCCAATTTATCCCGTAGGCAAGCGGTGCGTTTGTGACCGACTTTGGTTTTACACCAAGAGATGTACGAAGCGCACGACTCGCTTTGCTTGCGGTAGTAACCAAAAGCGGCATAACAGAATGGTCACAAACGCAAGGAGCGACAACAGCGAAAGAGCATTCAAAAAACCGATGTCTTCGGGTTCGCAATCCGAACATTGAGCCGCACAGCATTACTGGATCAAACTACTCGCGCTGAGCTCCAGCTACATTTTCGATAACGTATGGAAGACCAGATGCTACAAGCATGCCTCTTACTCGAACAATAAGATCAGGATGGTCGCCCCTATTTACTTCCGGCGTAAGAAAACTGTATCGCTGACACGGTGGACTTGCGTGTACAGCGTCAAAACCAGACAAGTCAAACGACAAAGCGTCAGCTTGATAAAATCGAAACGGATACTTTGGCTGCGGGTTAATATCCACGCCGACAACATCAAAACCTGCAAGCGAGTACCCGACACCGGCACCACCTTGGCAGCAGAACAGATCGAGTATTTTTGGTTTTCGCATTTTGTCTTTCTCTTATCCCGCACGATGCGGGATTCTTACGGTTGCCCTATGATTTTCAAGAGCGCGATTAATTGCATACAACTATCGCAATGTTGAACTTTTTTCTCTCTGACCCGACAAATTAAACATATCAGGTTCCATCAAATCACCGTCATTAAGCGCCGCAATATTGTCCAACTTTTCATTCACCCGCTCCGCAACCTTCTCCTCTACCGTACCCGCCGCATATACCATCTTTATGATCGGGACCGTTTTCGATCCCGCGCGACGAGTGCGCCCGCAAACCTGCTGCAACGTAATAGGGTTATACGTCGGACAAATCAAACTTATACGCCTGCCCGTCCCATTAACGTCATGCAGGGAAATAGATTGTCCACCCGCTTCGCTCATGCAGAGAATTAAATGCTCATGGCCATTCTGAAAATTTTCCACTACATCATCACGACAAAGACCATACTTTTCCTGATTACCGAATATCAGACTTTTCGTTTTCAGACCATCCGCAAGATACCGGAGCGTTTCCCGGAAGTTCACAAATACACAAGGACAAAAACCCTCTATGATATAATCATTCACCATGTCAATTAAAATATTGGCCTTGAGAAGCTCCGCATACTGCCGGTAACGAAGGTCCGCAACCAATACTTGAGCCTGCCGACCCTGTTCCTTGTACGCGGCGGCTTTGACCAGCATCGCCTCATATTCTTTATTCTGTTGCAACGTGACCCGACGTCCCAAGTCAATTATCTGCGTCTGAATAATAACGTCCGGGAAAAATTTCTTCACTGCCGGGTCGTCATACGATATTCTATACCCATACTTCGGATACAATACTTTATTGATCGCTTTCATGTCAGCGACGGCGGTTAATGACTCCACGACATTATACTGATTAAGAAAATGGTCCCGCTTCAGGAGCCATTCGTCAAATTGATCCTCGTCCATGACCCGCAGCACGCTAAAAAGGCCCTTGAGACGGCTTGGCCGGTCCGCGAACGTCGCGCTGCATGAAATAGAGGCCCTGCCACGCGAAGCGTTCCAGAGGGCATAATTTTGAGAATCCTCATTGCAGGCAACGTGCGCCTCATCAAATATAAGCAGACCTCCCGGCGGGACATGCCACGTATAATCGTACCGGTTTTTATATTCGATAGAGACGTCTGTACTACCGCCGAATTTCCGGGTCATATCGGATATATCGTGAGAGAAACGCCGTTTCACACGGGTCAGAAATTTCTTGTTCTTGACCATGAGCCTGCCGGTACGCGCCTGTTCCCAATTGGTAATAAGGCCCGGAGTAACGTCCATGTACCGGCATACCTTTCTCCACCCAGCGATACCTGCAATTTTGCATATAATATACGGGGTAAGGCCAAGTTCACGCGCGGCGGCAAGGGCAACATACGTCTTTCCGAGGCCCGTATCACTGCCGTCGGCGGCAGAGCCATTATCAAGGATAGATTGAACAACGTGTTGTACCGCGACCGGCTGGTACGGTAAAAGGTGAAGAGGGTTTTTAAGAACGTATAACAGGTTGAAGGTCCCGTAATCCGCCGGTTTGTCGATGTTACGGAGCCGATAGGCAAAGAATTTCCCGTTTTCAGCACTGACGTAAATAAGTTTTTTAACAGATTCAGCGGCAGGAGAACGCCATAGTTGCCAGAAAGAGCCATTGCGGGTCACGTCGGCGCGTTCCATATTGTAAATTATGGATTCGCGTTCAACCGTCTGGACAAATTGAAAATCAAGGTTCATTTACTATCGACTTGTGGGTTGAAAATCGCCGCAAATTGACACAAACTCGAAGCATTGACGGCATTAATACAAGCGTAATATTTTATTCCTTCCGTCGATGATGATGTACGGGTGGCATCACGTAAATATATAGATGGTTGTCGAAAAGTACATTGTATGGGATGAGGGGATTGACAGCGTATTAATCGAACGGAATATTTTGTTTTCATTGTTTACCTTTTGCAGCTTTTTCGACTATTTTTTCCATGTACGGGTTTTTTGCTCCTTTATCGAACGAAATAAACGAATCAATAAAAGACTGCAAAAGATTCTGCATGGAAACACGCTGACGGAGCATGGCGACGCGAAAATCAACCTTGTCGTTTTCCTCAAGACGGATTATAATTGATTTATTTTTCATTGCTCCCTCGCGATTTCTCAAGCTCCTCCATTGAAAAGGCACAATTGATACAAGCATTGTGGATGGCCGTTTGAAGGGACAATTCAGAATCCGATACCATCGGATTGAAAAACGCCTTTTTGACGGGGTTTCTCATGTCGATATACTGGTGCAACAGGGCAAGCGACGATGCAACCATGAGCACTTGCTCATAAGTCAACATGAGCGATACCCGCTTTTTAAGAAGCGCCGGGTCTTCCGGAGCATAGGCGGGAAAATGTTTCTGTTCAACCATAGAAATTTTACTCCTTAAAAATGCAGCGCCGAAATTAGCGCTGCATGATAACAATAATACATTGTGCAAAAGATGGCGTCAAGACCTTTTTTTCGGGTTATTTTTAGGAACCTGATAAAGAGGACAATTTAAACAGGATAATTTATATTGGTGACAACGAAAATGAATGCGCTTCTGTTCAAGGGTCATGGTCTTTTCACGCGCCGTCTGCTTTTCCATGTTACAGGCGGAACCGTTCATAATTTATCCTTTTTGTGGAGGGAGTAAACAAGGGAATAGTTTTCAAACTGAATCACCGTGCGGAAACCGGAATCCAACAGGTGATTAGAACACTTGATCTTCCCGCCATAGGAAGGAAAAGCCTGATCGTGCGGAATAATATTTCCGCACACGAAACACTTGCATTGCGCGGGAAGGCCCACGCGCTCAAACTCTTCAGGCGAAGGTGATGAAATGCCGCGAGACTCCGCAATCTCAAGTACCGATACTGCCATGAGATTCCTCCTTTTTAGGTTTTGAATCGGAATATAATCGTTCAAGCATATCAACCAGCGATTGAATACCCTTTTCATCATGAGAAATAATGACGGTTTTTTTCGGGAATAATTCAAGTTCCTCTTGTTTATTTGAGAATATCTTCACGTATCGACGCCTTCCGGTAAATAGTGAATTTATTAGTTTGCAGGTCAGGACCGAATGAAAGTGAAACGGACTTGATACGGCGAAGGTCATGGTAAAGATAATAATCGGGAATGCGGTAATAAAAACCGCTTTTGTCAATCCAACCTTTATGTTCATATCGGGTTAAAGGTTGTACGACCTTGTAAATATCTTCAGCGGAAAAAATGAAACATCCCTCAATATTGGATAATAAGGACCGAAAAAGGTTTTCCGTGCTCCCCGTCTGTAAACAACCGGGAATATTGTAAAAAAACATGACGTAATAAATGGAGATGAAAGCGGAATTTTGCAGGTCTATAAAAGCCTCAAGCTGGTCGCCGGAAAGCATAAATTTCGATTTAGACGCTTTTATCTCATAAGAACAATTCTTACTTGTAAAATCCGGCTGGTTTTCCTTCATGTTTTTGACGAGCGGGGAGGGAAGGATAGAAAAGGCGATACGCTCGAAAAAATTTCCGACAAGCGCCGGAATAGAGCACTTTTTCAGGGGAGTTATACCACTGAATAAAGAAGGGGAAAGAAAATCATCGAATTTAAGCATTGAATTTCAGTTGACGCGATTCAAGAGAAACGCGATTGCGTATAAAAGCTTTTAATTGCGCTATTCTTTTATTAAGTGCATCCTTTACTATACAATCAATGTGATTTTTCGCCTCACTGATTGCATAAGCGGTATCGTCAATTGCCCATAATGAATCAATGGTAGAACCTGTTTTATCCTTTATTACATATCCGCAAAACTGGCCGGTAAGATATTTATTGTATACTATTAATTCCGATTCGAGGTACGCAAGAGCTTTTTTCTTTACAGAAGAGGAAAAAACCTTTTTTCCCCATTCCTTGATGGCGGTTTTCCGGGAACATACGATAATACCAACCTGTCCGGAATCCCATTGGCAGGAAAAGGGAGGGGTGCTCATGGTAATCCCGGAATGATCGTAGAGGTAAAGAGAAAGAATGACCGGAGAAGGACCAAAATCGGACAGGATACGGGATTGTAAATCGTCAGGGGAAGAATAATTATGCTTGTCACCAAGAGAATAATGCCGATGAAAACAAATCATTTTGCCGACATTATCGTATTCAGTGCGAGGGTTTGGCGCGTTTTCATCCTGAACTATGTCGATAGTGTGATTTTTGTACTTGAGCGTTTCGAGAATGGTTTCCATAATGGTTTTCCTTTTGGGTTTTTAAAGGGTAATTTTAACGCGACATTTTTTGATCCGGAAAGCATACGGTTCGTTTTCACGGTAACATTTTAATTGCTTAATAGCGGCTTTTCGCGTTTCTTCACACATTACCGTTTCCCATTGGCCTGAGTAAAATCCCTGAATATTATATTCATCTTCCGTTTTGCGCTTGTATGGCATGATTATATACCCTTTATTTCAGGTTCAAATTCCATTTTAACAAGCTTTTGACAATCAACAGGCAATTGTTCAAAAGTTATACGCTTGCCGTTATGACTACTCAACATACCGCTGCTATGTTGATCGTAAATCACGCGTATTTTCATACTGGAAATATCTCCTCTCCTGTCTCAAGAGAATAAACGGGATAAGGAGCTTTTACATCCTCAAAAGCGTCATGACCAAAACAATAACAACGGTTATTTTCAACCTTTCCGTCAAGAGGGTTTTCAAGGTGACAAGCGCCGGGTGCGCAAGGAGAGCAAAATTGAGCATAGGTATAATAAGGCGATTTTTTGATGAAAATATCCGTATCATCATGCGATTGAAAAGCCTTATACTCCCCATCGTCAATTTTAAATCCTATTATGGGGTTTTCCTCTTGGAATGCATCATCGCCAAGTTTACCGTAACATGACGGACAGCGCTTCATATTATGTATATTATTTCCTGATTTAGGTTCATTTCCGCAAAGCGGACAGGCATTAGAATAAACCCATTCTCTTTCATCCGGCCAATATGGTAAAAGATGCATGGAAATAACACCGAAACGAATACCAGTTTTCCGGTCAATATTCGTTTTTCCACCGCCGTAGTCAATTCCCACATAAGACATATTATTTTACTCCTTGTTTAATTGTGATAGGATTCACTGCAATCGGGAGAGCAACAATCCTGAAAACGATTGAGAGGAATAAATTCCTCCCCGCACCATTTACAGGAGCGGGTGGAATCTTTCCAGGAATCCGGACAACCTGTTTCATGGCATAAAACGCCATTAATTTTTAATACTTCACACGATTTGCACACAATATTTTACTCCATTTTTTAAGGTTTATAAATACGAAAATCAGGCGCTAAAATTCCGTATCCTCCCATATCCGTATATATTACAAGGTTATTATCTCTGACATATTCATCATTAATTTTTAACGAATATCCGCGCGGGTCCCGGTTAATTAATAACGATTTTGCCAATAAGGTGGAATGTTGCAAGCGCAAAATAAAAAGCAAAGTGTTATACGTTTTATCGGATGCATAATTTACAGTATCGCAATCAATAAAACCATTGCAATAATCAACCATGATTTTATTAGTTTTATTCTCCAGTGCAAATAATCTTTTACAAACAGATACCATATCGACGGTAGCGGGAAAGGAAAAAATTTTGCGAAGGTTTTCACCATGAGCGGAAATGTTAGTATACATTTCGGTGCGCTGTTTTTCGGTCATATTATTTTATATCCTCTTTTAAGGTAAATATATTGACACTATTCTAATATAACCATTATTATTTTTTGCCCAATTTTTAGCGTTTTTTATGGTAGTAATAATACTTGATTTAGCCATAAAATGTATAATTTTATGATTATAATAAA
>Ga0315297_10000147_pt1 | contig 37622 bp, 31 predicted proteins | sample YL17G15_0_MG_FD_203628 | JGI IMG/M metagenome (GOLD analysis project Ga0315297, IMG submission 203628) | Sediment microbial communities from Yellowstone Lake, YNP, Wyoming, USA - YL17G15_0 | ecosystem: Environmental > Aquatic > Freshwater > Lake > Sediment | place: USA: Wyoming | collected...
GGACGTTGGCCACCTTGGCCGCGATGAACCCCTCCTGGTCGAGCCCGTCCACGGTCAGGTTGACCGGCGCATCCCAGACCAGGTTCGCCGGGCTGGCGATGGACAGGCCGCCCCGGGAGTAGTTCAGAATGCATCCCTTGCCCAAAATTTTGCCCGTGTCGGGCGCGGAGATATCGCACAGCACGACAATGGGCAACCTCTGATGTTTGCGCCGGCGCTGAGTCTTGTCTTCGAAACCGATCATGGCGGAATCCAGCTCAACCTTACAAAAACACTTATGTTTTTCCCCAGACCCCCGAACAAAAGAAGTTTATATCGCCGACTCGGGCCCTGTCAAGGTTTTTTGCCTCGGCCGGATAACCCGAATATAATGAAACCGATTAAATAAAAAAGCCCGGGGGAAGGGTCTATAGAGAGTGAGTAGGCTGAACGATCTCGGACGATGAAGCTGGAAGAGCTTTACGACCGCTACGGAGAAAAGATGTACCAGTACCTCGCCCTGAGGCTCGGTTCGTCGGCCGACGCCGAGGACGTGCTCCAGGAGACGTTCTGCCGCTTGGCCCGCTATTCGGTGCGGTGGACGCTCATCGACAACCCGCGCGCTTTTATTTTCAAGGTCTTGAGAAACGAATTCAACCGGCATCTCAAGCGCAGAATGGGGCGAAAGCGAATCGAAGGGGCCGTTTTCGAAGAACAGGACTGCGCGGCGGGCATCGTCTATGATCGGCCGGCCGGGCCCGAGGACGGAGCCCTCGCGAAGACGATCGAGCGGGCTTTGGCCCAACTGCCCGATGAACAGAAAGAGGTCGTCATTTTAAAGGTTTATCAAGGTTTTTCGTTCAGGGAAATCGCCGGCATATGCGGGTTGTCGCCAGCGACGGCAGCCAGCCGGTATCGATACGGGATGGAAAAACTCCGCTCCAGCTTGGAGGGGAAGGTATGAAAAAGCCCAGAGAAGAAGACGCGCACACCGAAACTCTGCTTCGATCTTTGCCCCTGAAACCGGCGCCGCCCGGGCTTCGGGAGCGGATTTTAAAACCTGCAAAAGCCGAGCGCGAAGCAAGGGCCTGGACCACTCCCCTGCTTCGCGCTTGCCTGGCCGCGGGTGCGGGCCTGCTCGTGCTCATCTTCGCGCTGGACGCCGTTGCGACCCGAAGCCAGACGGTCCGGCTCCAGGCTCTTCTTGGTGCAACTCGAACAACGCAATCCGATTCTGTTCAGGAATGGACTTCTCTCGACAAAGACCTGGGCGACTCTTTGACTCCTGACGAGCTGGCTCGGGAGAAGCGGATCCTGGCCTTTCGACAAAAAGCATATCCCGTCCCCGCCGGTCGATACTCTAGGGAATTTGACAAGGAGGTATTCGATGGCCATGAAATTTCGGAAAATCTTAACTAAGGCACTCGTAGTCCTGCTCCTGCTGGCGGCCGTTGTTCTGGGCGTCCGAGGCATTTTCAATTACATCGCAGGACAAAAACTGGAAAAGTATCTCGAAGCGGCCAAAGCGGAGGGAATTCCCCTTAGGGTGAAAGACCTGGTCCCCGCCTGCCCCGATTCCGATAATGCCGCGACGCTGTGGAAGGCCGCCGAAGAACTCTTTCAGATCGACCGGGACGATCGCGATTTCATGAACAAGACCATGAATGACTTTTTTCGGGGCAAGCCCTTTGGGGCGGACGCCCGAGAACGGCTGACGGCCCTGGCCGCAAAAAACAGGAGACTCATCGACCTCGTTGTTGAAGCCGGGACTCGCTCCTGTTTGAGGTATGGCGATTGGAGCCTGCCGGCCTTCGAGGTCCCTCGGCCCAAAGCCATCAACCTGATCCAGACCGTTCGACTCCTGGCCATCGACGCCGTGCTGCGCGCCGACCGGGGAGAAGTCGGCGAAGCGCTGGATGAATGCCGGAAGGGCATGCGCTTCGTCCGCCTGCTGGCGGATGAACCCCTCCTGATCAATATCCTGGTCGCTGTGGCCGACATGAAAATCCTCCTAGCCTCCTTCAACAGCATCGTTCAGGACAGGACGATCGCTCCGGAGCTCTTAACCTCCTGGATTGAGGAATTGGACCCTCTCCCCTGGCGCTCGCGATTCATCCGCTGTATTCCCGGGGAGAGAGCCTATGCGCTTGAGATCGGACTCGATGTGATCAGCGGCAAGGCCGGGATCAACCTTAACCTGGAAAGCCAGGGCTTTTTCCGTCGATTCTTATATTGGCTCATCCGGCCGGTTCTGAAATCCGAGTGCCTCTGGGTTCAAAAACAATATGAAGATTACCTAGACATGGATACGCAATCCTATTGGCAAGCCAGGGAATTCCTTAAAAAGAAAAGCCTGGAAATCGAACATCCCCCCTGGCCCTACAGAATGATCGGCCAACTCCTTCCCGATTTACATACCGTATTCTACAAGGAAGCCATGCTGGAGGCTATAATGCTGGCCACGCGAACCGGGCTGGGCTGCAGGATCTATAAAAAGCAGACCGGACACTACCCGGAAAATCTCGCCGCCCTGGTCCCTGGAATCCTTAAAGAGGAGCCGATTGATCCGTTCACCGGGAAGCCTCTCGTCTACCGGATTCAAAACGGCGAGCTACTCATCTACAGCCTGGGGTCCAACCTCAAGGACGACGGCGGACGGATGACCTACATGATCACACAGCTGGTTATGGACAAGGACGACGACTGGACCTGGCGGGAAAAAATCAACTAGCCGGGAGAGGCCCGGGCTTCAGGCGAGCAATGCTCTGGTCAGCTTTTTAAACCGAAGCTCTATAAAGTTTCGGCGCAGAAGATTAAGCCCTTCGAATTTCAGCCCGCAAGAATAAACGCTCTCCGTGACGTTCCGGACATTGGCCACTCTGGCGGCGATCCATCTCTTCTGGTGAAGCCCGTCGACACTGATTCCCACCGGCCTGCCCCGGGAGATGTGCGTGGACGTCACAACCGACAGACCGCCCCGGGAGAAGTTCAAAACGCATCCTTTGCCCAATATTTTGCCCATATCGGGCGCGAAAATATCACAGAGCGCAACAATGGACCTCCTGGGGTATTTTCTTCGTCTATACCTTGTGTCCCCGATTTTAGACATAAAACCCCCGATTGACCCACATTGATCTCGGAACGGACAAAATACAGCTCCCCATAAAGCCCCCTTGTTTCCAAGAATGATATACCCCCGGCTGAACCCGATGTCAAGGGCTCCTCAGCCAGTCACCAGCGAGACCGGGCGCTTGAAATTTCCCCGGGCTTGATTTATCATGGACGGCTGATTCATCGGCTTTGACCTGTATGGCGATATCGGCATGCTCCAATTCAAGCAAGCTCTTAAAAAAGAAATTCTGGAAAAGGTCGGGCGGGAATATTCTCTGTCCGAGGCCGACATCGAAATCGCCTACACGCCCCAGGCCCAAACGGGAGACCTGGCCCTGACCCTGCCCTTTCAGCTGGCTAAAAAGCTCAAGAAACCGCCCCGGAAGATGGCCGAGGAACTCCTGCCGCGCCTGGCCGGCCTGACCGGCATCGCCCAGGCCGTGATCGCCGGCGCCGGCTATATCAACCTCGTCCTCGACCGCAGCCTGTTCTTTCGCTCTACGCTTCAGGACCCGGCGCGCTCGGCGCTCGCTCCCCAAGAACGGAAGATCATCGTCGAGCACACCAACATCAACCCCAACAAGGCCGCCCACATCGGACACCTGCGCAACGCCTGCCTGGGCGACACTCTCGTCCGCTGCCTAAGGCACTGCAACGAAACCGTAGAGGTCCAGAACTATATAGATGATACCGGAGTGCAGGTCGTGGACGTCGTTTTTGGGCTCATGGAACTCGAGAAGAAATCCCTGACCGACGTCGAACGCATCCCGGGCCGGTTCGACTATTACTGCTGGGACCTGTACGCCCGCACGTCCGCATTCCTGGCCGCTCATCCCGAGTCCCAGGGCCGAAAAGCGGAAATCCTGAAAAGAATCGAGCAGGGACTCGACCCCGAGGCCGCATTCGCCCGTCATGTATCGCGCCGCATCATCCGCGCGCACCTGGCCACCATGGGCCGTCTGGACATCGTCTACGACGTTTTGCCGTGTGAGAGCAGCATCCTGACCCACAAGTTCTGGGACAAGGCCTTCGAGCTGCTCAAAGCCAAAGGCGGCATCCGCCTCAGCGCGGATGGGCCGAACGCGGGCTGCTGGGTCATGAACCTCGAGGACGACGAGGACAAGGAAAAAGTCATCGTCCGCTCCGACGGGACCGTCACTTACGTGGGCAAGGACATCGCCTACCAGCTCTGGAAGTTCGGGCTTCTCCACAAAGACTTCGCCTATGAGCCCTTCCGGGAAGAGGCCGGGCATACGGTCTGGATCTCGACCGCCGAGGAGCGCCGCCCGGAAACGCCGTCCTTCGGAGCCGGGGACAAAGTCTATAACGTCATCGACACCCGGCAATCCTACCTGCAAAAAGTCGTCGTCCAGGGGCTGCGGTCTCTGGATTTCAACAAACAGGCCGCGAAGTCCATCCATTTCTCATACGAGATGGTCGCCCTGTCGCCCCAAAGCTTGAAGGAACTCGGGTATGAGGCCTCGGCCGAGGAAAAGGACAGGTCCTTCCTGGAGGTCTCGGGACGCAAGGGCCTGGGCGTCAAGGCCGACGACCTGCTCAACCGGCTCGAGGACAAAGCCCTGGCCGAGGTCGATAAGCGCAACCCCGCCGCCGCCCGGGAAGAAAATCTGTCCATCGCCCGGGGGGTGGCTTCGGGAGCGCTGCGTTATTTCATGCTCAAATTTGCCCGCAACTCCCTCATCATTTTCGATTTTGAGGAAGCGCTGAGCTTCGAGGGGGAGACCGGTCCCTATCTCCAATACACTTATGTCCGGATCAACAGCATCTTTCGCAAGCTCGAGGAACGCGAGGGCTTCGGCCGGGCGGCGCGGGAGGCCCTTGTCGAACAGCCCGGACCGGGCCCGGAGGCGCTCAGCGGGGCCGAAGCCGAGGATTTTTGGAGCCTCATCCTGCTGGCCGCCCAGCTCGAGGAGGAGGTTGTCCATTCCGTCCAATCCCTGGAGTTCAGCCACCTGGCCAAGTTCGCCTTCAACCTCTGCCAGAAATTCAACGCCTATTACCATAAATATCCCATCCTCAACGAGCCCGACCCCGCCCTGAAAAACATGCGCATTTTAACCATTCACCGGGTCCAGGCGGTCCTGGCCGAAACCCTGGCCCTGATGGGCATTCCCCGGCCGTCGAGGATGTGAAAGGAGTCGGTATGATCGTCGTCGAACACCTGACAAAAAAGTACGGCAGCCTGATGGCCGTCCGCGACCTGAGTTTTCGCGTGGAGAAGGGACAGGTCTGGGGGCTGCTCGGCCCCAACGCCGCGGGCAAGACGACCACGATGAGAATCCTGACGGGATACTTGTCCGCCACGGACGGCAAGGCCTCGGTCGGCCCCTACGACGTCTTCGAGCAGCCCAATGAGGTCAAGAAGATCATCGGCTACCTGCCGGAAAACGTCCCCCTTTATCCCGACATGACGGTCACGGGCTACCTCCGGTTTGTCGCCGAGATCAAGCAGGTCCCGGCGGCCAAGCGCACGGAGGCCCTGGAGGAAGCGGTGAAGAGCGCCGGCCTCGAGTCCGTGCGCCGCCGGCTCATCAAAAACATCTCCCGGGGCTTCAAGCAGCGCGTGGGCATCGCCCAGGCCCTGATCCATGACCCCCAAGTGCTCATCCTGGACGAGCCGACCATCGGACTCGACCCGGCCCAGATCATCGAGATCCGGCAGCTCATCAAGTCCCTGAAAAAGAAGCACACCATCATCCTCTCCACCCACATCCTCCAGGAAGTGACCCAGACCTGCGACGGCGCAGTCATCATTAACGAGGGCCGGCTCATGGCCTCCGGTTCGCTCGAGGGGTTGACCGCCTCCTTCAAGGACAAGGACGGGGTCGTCCTCAAGCTCCGCCGCGGCAGCGCCGAAGCGGCGGCCCAGCTGAAAAAGATTCCGGGCGTCGAACGCGTCGAGCGGGCGGGCAACGAGTACCGCCTGGAGTGGACCAAGGGCCGCCAGGACCTCCGCGACGATATCACCCGCTTGATCGTGGACAAGGACTTGGGCTTGCTGGAGATGCGCCCCGCGGCCCTGAACATCGAGGACCTGTATCTCAAGATCGTTTCGGGAGGGTCGGTCCAATGAACAACGTTTGGTCCCTGGCCAAGAAAGAAATCCGGGCTTATTTCAGCTCACCCATCGCCTACGCGGTCATCACCGTCTTTCTCGTCCTGACCGGCTTTTTCTTCTACAGCCTGGTGTGGTGGTTCAACAACCAGGCCATGGAGGCCGCCCAGAACCCCGCCTATTACCAGCAGCTCAACATCAACCAGATGGTCTTCGGCCCCCTGTTCCATAACATCAGCATCATTCTCCTGCTCGTCATTCCCCTGCTGACCATGCGCCTCCTGGCCGAGGAGAAAAAAATAGGGACCGAGGAGCTTCTCTTCACCTCGCCCGTGTCCGTCGGTCAGATCATCCTGGGCAAATACCTGGCGGCCCTTTTCGTCCTGGTCGTCATGCTGCTCCCGACCGGCCTCCTGTCCGCCCTGACCTTCGCCTACGGCAACCCGGAATTGGCGCCGGTGCTCGTCGGCTACCTGGGGTTGTTCCTGATGGGCGCGGCCTTTATCGCCGTGGGCGTCTTTTTTTCATCCCTGACCGAAAACCAGATCGTGGCCGCGGTCCTGACCTTCGGGACGCTTCTTCTGTTCCTGGTCCTGAACTGGGCCGCCTATTCGGCCGGAGGGGTTTGGAAGGGCGTGCTGAACTACATCTCGTTTTTCCAGCACTTCGACAGCCTGACTCAGGGGATGATCGATACTCAGGACCTGGTGTATTACGCCAGTTTCGCCTTTTTCGGCCTGTTCCTGACCCATTCCATGGTCCAGTCGCGGCGGTGGAGGTAAGACATGGAAACGCTCAAAAAATACATGCCATACGCCGGGCTGGCCCTGCTTGCAGCGGCAGCCCTGGCCGCGCTCATCTGGCCCTACAAGAAAGCCCTGCCTGTCATCCTGGCCCTGGCCGGATTAGCCCTGGTCGCGGTTTACATCATGCTTAACCTCCCGGACCTTAAGAAGGGTTTCCGGCGGCGCTCTTTTGTTTACTCGTCCAACCTCCTGCTGGTTGTCGTTTTGGCCCTGGGGATCGTGGTCTTGCTCAACATCGTTTTCAGCCGCTTCCATCACCGCTTCGACTTCACCGAGGCCAAGCTCCACAGCCTGTCCGAACAGTCGGTCCAAGTGGTCCGGAGCCTCAAGGACGGGGTCATGGTCCGCTGCTTCCCCGATAACGCTCAGATGCGGGACCGCATGGAAAACCAGATGAAATTGTACGCCTACCACAACCCCTCCAAGCTCAAGTACGAGGTCATCGACCCCTACAAGAATCCCCGCGTGCTCAATTACTACAAGATCAACGAGAGGAATACGATCATCCTGGAAAGCGGCGGCCGGCAGAGCCGGGTGACCTCCTCCGACGAGCAGGACCTGACCAACGCCCTGATCAAGGTCACCCGCCAGAGGTCCAAGACCGTCTATTTTCTGGAGGGACACGGAGAGGCGGGCCTCGACGATACGGAGGCCGGAGGTTATTCCGCGGTCAAAGAAGAACTGACCAAGATCGGCTACGAGGTTAAAAAACTCAGCCTGGCTTTGCCCACGACATTCCCCCAGGACTGCGACCTGCTCTTCGTTCCGGGGCCCAGAAATGACCTTCAGCCCGAGGAACTTCGTACGATCCAAAAATATATCCAGGCCGGGGGCAAAGCTTTTTTCCTGTGCGACCCTCAGAGCGCGCCGGGCCTGGCGAGTTTCTTCGGGAACTTCGGCCTCAAGCTGGAGAACGACCTGGTCGTGGACGAAGTGGCCACGCTCATGGGCGGCGGGATGTACATCCCCTTTATCGGCAGCTATGAAACCCACGAAATCACCAAAGGCTTCCGCTACGCGACCTTTTTCCCTTATGTCCGGTCGGTCGACGCCCTGCCCGCCAAGCCCGAGGGCCTGACCGTCCAGGTCCTGGCCAAAACCTCGGGCACGTCTTGGGCGGAGACGCGCTTCGACCAGGAACCCGTTTTCAACAAAGGCCAGGACACGGCCGGGCCGATCTCGGTGGCGGCCGTGGCGGCCGTGGACGTGAAGCCCGAGCCCGGGAAGGAGGAGAAGGCTCCGACGGCGGCCGCCGCGCCCGAAAAAAAGGAGGGACGATTGGCGGTCTTCGGCTCCTCGAATTTTGTGGCCAACCGTTTTGTGAACCGGTTTCCCAGCAACGTCAACCTGTTCCTCAACACGGTCAACTGGCTGACCCAGGAATCCGACCTCATCTCCATACTGCCCAAGACTCCCACGCCGCGAGCGCTCAACCTGACCCCCACCCAGATGCGCTTCGTCTTTTATCTGGCGCTGTTCATCCTGCCCCTCATCTTTCTGGTGACGGGAATCGTCATCTGGGCTCGAAGGAGATCCCAATGAAATCCAAGGCCGTCCCGGTTTTGCTCGTGGTTTTCATCGCCCTGCTGGCCGTCGTCCTGTTCCTCAAGCCCAAGGTCAGCGACGAAGCCGAGATGAAACTGGTCGACCTCAAGCCCGAGGACGTTCACAAGATCAGCCTGACGAAGGGCGCCGATGTCCTGGCCTTCGAGAAGGACGACACAGGCGAATGGGTCATCATCCGCCCCCTGGCGGCCCAAGCCGATTCCTTCGAGGTCAGCCGCCTGGCAGAGGATTTCGCCTCCTTGAAAATCGAGAAGGTCGTGGAGGCGCAGGCCGGGGACCCGGCCCGGTTCGGCATTCCCCAGGCCGAGGTATCGGTGTGGGCCAAGGGACTCGATCAGCCGGTCACCATCGCCGTCGGGTCGGAGAATCCCCTGGACAAAACGCTCTATGCCCAAAAAAAGGGGGACCCGCGCGTCGTCCTCCTGCCCGCCCTCTTGAAAAGCACTCTGGACAAGACGCTTCTCGACTTCCGTCAAAAAGACATCTTCCGCTTTGAAACGGCCCAGGCCGGGTCGATCCGCGTCAAATCCAAGGACATCAACTGGGAAGCCGCCGCCCGCGAGGGCGAGTGGTTCCTCCAGAAACCCGTAGCCGGCTTAGCTCAGAAAACCCAGATCGAGGCCGTGCTGAACACGCTTTCGGGGCTTCGGGCCAAGGATTTTGTATCGGAGCAAAAAACAGGCCCGGACATGAAAAAGTTTGGACTGGACAAGCCGGACTTCGAGGTCGCCGTGTCCCTGCCCCCAGCCGGTCAGAACCTCGTTTTTCTCGTCCGGAAAATGGAGGACAAGGTCTATGTCACGACCGCGGCCTCGAACAAAATCGTCCAGGCCGAGGAGCAGCTCCTCACCGACCTGGAAAAGAAACCCGAGACCCTGAGAGAAAAGCGCGCGGCCGTCTTCAATGCCTGGGAAGCCGATCAACTCCAAATCCGGAGAGACGGCCTCAGCCTGGCCGTTTCCAAGCAGCAGGGCGGCCAATGGATATTCCTTTCGGGCGAAAGCGGACCGGCCGACGATTCCAAAGTCGAAACCTTTCTCCGGCAAGTCGGCAACCTGGAGGCCGCGGAGCTCATCGACACGCCGGGGTCGCCGGCCTCCTACGGACTGGATAAGCCGCGGGCCGAAGTCAAGATACAAGCCCAGGCCGAAGACGGAAAAAAACAGGAGACGGTCCTCATCCTGGGCGCCGAGGATCCTGCCGCCAAACAGATGGTCATTAAAAACCCGAAGTTCGCATATTTATTTCGGGTGAATTCAGCTTTCCTCGAGGAGTTCCCCAAGGCCGCCGCGGATTGGAAAAAACAAGAGCCCAAGGACAAGAAATAATAAAGACTCCATCTCCGTCCGGCGCCGATTTCAGGCGAAAGCTGTGGCGCTGGTACGAAATCCATCATCGACGCCTTCCCTGGCGCGAAACGAGCGACCCCTACCGCATCTGGGTCTCGGAAATCATGCTGGCTCAAACGACCGTGGCGGCCGTTGTGCCTTATTTCACCCGGTGGGTGAAGGATTACCCGGATGTCCGGCGCCTGGCCCGAGCGCCCGCTCGAAAAGTCCTGAAATCATGGCAAGGGCTGGGATACTATGAGCGCGCCCGCAATCTACTTCGGGCGGCCAAGATCATCGTCCGCGAGCACGGCGGCCGCATTCCGGAGGATTACGAAACTCTCAGGCGGCTTCCGGGGCTGGGCCCCTACACGGCGGCCGCCGTCCTCAGCCTGGCCTTCGAGCGGCCCTACCCCGTCGTGGAGGCCAATGTCCGCCGTGTCCTGATGAGGCTTTTCTGTCTGCGGGGAGGAAGCGGCCCCGGTCAAGACCGCCTGATCCATGAACGCCTCCGGTCCATTTTTTCCCGGAGAAAGCCCGGCGCGTTCAATCAGGCTTTGATGGAGTTGGGAGGGCTCGTCTGCCGGGCTCGATTCCCCCTGTGCGTTTCCTGCCCCGTTGCCCCCTTCTGCCTGGCCTACCGGCGCGGCGAGCAGGAGGTCATCCCCCCTCCGAAAAAAAGAAAGGTCCGGCGGATTGAAGCCGTAATCGCCGTCATCCGCCGCCGGGGACGCTACCTCATCCACAAGAGACCGGACAAGGGTTTGATGGCCGGCCTCTGGGAATTTCCCGGGGGAAAAATCGAGCCGGGCGAAACGCGGGAACAGGCCCTTCGGCGCGAGGTCGGCGAAGAGCTGGGCCTCGAGCTCCGCCGGGCCGAATTCCTGATCGAAGTCAAGCAGGCCTATACTCAATTCCAGGTCAGGCTCCAGGCTTTTGAGTGCACGCTCCAGGCCGAGCCTTCCTTGAAAGGACGGGACCTGCGCTGGGTCAGCCTCCGGGGGTTGCGCCATTACCCCTTCCCTTCAGGCAGCGCGAAAGTTGTTGATTTTTTGGAAAAGCAACTTAGAATAGGTAGTTAACTCAATGTAAAGACCCCGGCCATGGACATTCGCTATTCTTTCGTCAACTACGGAGAAGACCTCCCGCCGTGCCCGGATGCAATCGCGGTCGATGTCGGAATGAAAATGGCGCCGGGAGTCATCGACCACCATCATGTGACGGCCGAGGCCGAATGCGCGGCTTCGCTGGTGGTCAAGTATCCCGGCCTCGTCCTGGACCATATCCAAGCTCAACCCGCGGGCCAGGCCCCGGGACCTCCGCGGGCCATCACCCTGATCACCCACCGGCTTCCCGACTTCGACGCCGTGTGCTCGATCTTTCTCGTCACCCGCCTCCTCGAAGAGGGACGGGTTGACCCGGCCATGCTCAAGCTGGCCGAGTACGCCAAGATCGTCGATTCCGCCTCCCTGCCCAAATCCCTGGACCTGGCCTCGACGCCCCACACCATCCTCCGGGCGTTGTTCTCTCAAATCCGAAACCCTTCGGAGGAAGAGAACAATTTCGAACGCATGCGGGAGGGTTTGAAGTTCATGAAGTTCCTTCACGTCCGGGCTCAGGGGGGCCATGACCTTCTCCAAAACCGGCAATTGTTTGCGGGCGTCGACCGCTACGAGCGGGCCATGCGCCGGGCCGAGGAAGATTACTTTCAGTATCTCGAGGACATCCGGGAGGCCGAGCAGGCCGAGCTCTATCTGCCCCTGGTCCCGGCCTTCGGCCCCGGCCGCAAGAAGGTAGACGGCCTGTTCATCCGGAGGTCGAGGAGCTTTTTGCTCAAGGAATGGGCCCGCCTGGACCGCATCCATCCGACCCAGAACAACGGCTTCACTTTTCTTCTGTCCAGCATCGGGCCGGGCCGCTTTATGCTGGGAGTGGATGTGGAGCACAGAGTCACGCTCAAAGGCCTGGGGCCGCTGCTCGACGCCCGGGAGACCGAAGCCCGGCGCCAGATGAACATGCCTTTCGACAATCCCTGGTACGACGGCAACTGCGCCTTCTTCCAGAATCGGATTGTCGTTTCGCCCCGGGACGGTTCGGTCCTGGCCTATGAGGATGTCATCGAAGAGGTGAAAAAGTTCAGCAGCCTGACGCGGAGATTGCGCAACCCAACGCCTTGAAACGGGTGTGGCCGCCGGCCCGGTCCTGGGAATAGCACAGGAGGAATTTTTTCATTCAACGGACTTTTTTTGCCCGCTTGGCGATTTTTTTCTTAATTTTGTCATAAGAAGGCGGGGGGCCGGTCCGGACTTGCCGGCCGTCGACGAACAATCCGTCCCTGATCCCCCATTCGAAAAAGACGTCCTTCGGCCAGGTGTCGACCTCGCGAAACTCGACACTTTGGCCGATGTCAGAAGCGGCTCTCCGGGCCCGTTCCATGACCATATTCATGGCCGGACACCAGCCGTTGATGAAGGCCGTGACCTCGACCCGGCCGGCGGTGGACCCGGGGCGTTTTTTGGTTTTAATCCACCGGGGCGGCTGGGCGGAATCCTCGAACGGCTTCCACAAGAGGACCTGCATGCCCATGCGATCCGCCGGCCTGTAGCCCTGTTTTTTAAACCAAGAGGCTCTCATGAAAACGGGAAGCGCCATTCCCCAGGCGGCCAGGCCCTTGGCGCCTCGGGCCCGCACATCCTCTTCGGCGGCGGCCAGCAGGGCGCGTCCCATCCCTTTTTTCTGAAAGTTGCCGCGGCCCTGGGCATGGCCGTGAACCCAGATGCAGAGGACGAAATAAAGGTCCCGGCCTTCGGCCGCGGAGTATTCGATGGGAGCATACTGGATCATCCCCCCGACCTCTCCCCGATCGTCCAGGGCCAGCTTGACCCCCAGCCCCAGGTCCTTCATCCGGCGGTACCAGCGGGCTTTGTGATCCCCCGCCTCCCGGATCTCGCTCGACCAATCCTCAAGACATTTAAAATAGAGGCTTTCGTGTTCCGGAGTCAGGTCGATGATTTTCATGCGTCATTTCCCTCGCTCTCGTTATTTGGCGTCGACTAGTTCCTCGTCCTCGGCTTTCCAGGCAGGGTCCACTAGGCACAGGAAGACGAGTTCTGTGCGGCCGATATTTTTTATGGATTGGATGGAACGCGGGGGGATGTAAACCGCTTGTCCCGGGCCGATGGGCCGGCGTTCCTCATTGATGCGCATCTCGGCCCGGCCTTCGAGCAGGTAATAGACTTCCGCGTTCTTGAGTTTATGGGGCAGGGTTTCTTGTCCGGGCTTGACCCGAGCCTCGGCCAGGCTGAAGCCTATGGCCAGGCCCGGCTCCCGGAGAGGATTCAGCAGCTCCCGGAGCGCAGTGTTGTCCCTGGAGGTAATTTCCTTGCACCCTTTCCTATCCTTGATATACATCCCTTCCCTCAAAACGGTGACACACAACTAATTAACCGAATTAATTCAGCGCTGAGCAACGTCTGCCAATCATGCCGTCCTATCTGTTGTATTAATTTTATTTGAATCCAAGGGACGGTTCAATCCGTTTCGTTGTGTGTCACCGATTTAATCGGCCGCGCGCGTGAGAGGCGAACACGCCCAGAGCGCACAGTCCGGAGAAAAGAATAAAAGCGTATCTGAGGCTGCGCACGAAATCGCCGAAATGCTCGGCCGTGATCTTCACCCGGCCTACGGCCAGCCCGATGATCAGCATGGCCAGGCCCATGCTCAGCATCTGTCCGGTCAGTCTCATCGTCCCCAGGGTGGCCGAGGCCACCCCATAGGACCCTCGGTCGACGGACGACATGACCGCGTTGGTGTTGGGCGAGGAGAACAGGGCGAACCCGAAACCGAGAAGGGCCAGTCCGGCGACGACATAGGCCACGGGCGTCGCGGCCGTCAGGAACACGAACAGGAACAGCCCCGCCGCCGAAAGCCCCATGCCCGCCGAAGCCAGCCGTCGCGGCTCGACCCGGTCCGAAAGCCTTCCGGTGAGCGGCGAAAAAACGGCCATGATCACGGGCTGGACCACGAGCACAAAGCCGGCCTCCCGCGGAGACATCCCCTTGACGTATTGGAGATAGAGGCTGGCCAAGAACGTCGTGGCGAAGGTGGCGCTGTAGTTGATGAGCGCCGCCAGGTTGGAATAGGCAAAGACGGTGTTCTTCCGGAAAAGTCCGATGTTCAGGACCGGGGCGGGATTTTTCGATTCCCACAGGACAAAGAACACGCCCGCGCCTATCCCGGTCAGAACGAGCCACAGTCCGGCCGGCCGGGGAAGAAGCGAAAAACCGTACATCAGGCTGAGGAGCGAAAGCCCGAAAACGATCGACCCTCCGAAATCGAACTTTTCCTTTTTGTCCTCGGCCCACTCGCCCTTCAATGTCATCAAAACAAGGGCGATCAGGACGGTTCCCAGGACGCCGTTGAATAAGAAGATGCTCCGCCAGCCGAAGCTCTGGGTCAAGAGTCCGCCGGCAAACGGCCCGAACGACAGGCCGACATAGGTGGCCGCGGTGTTGATCCCCAGGGCCTTGCCTCTCTCACCCGGCGGATAAACCGAGGTCAACAAAGCCATGGCCGTGCTGAACATCATCGCCCCGCCCAAACCCTGGACGGCCCTGAAGACGATAAGCAGCGTCCCCGACGGCGCGGCGGCCGACAGGAAGGAGGCCAGGGCATAGACGGCGACGCCCCAGCCGAAAATCTTTTTTCGGCCGCTCATGTCGGCCAGCTTGCCGAAGGGCACAAGGAAAACGGCCGCAGCCAGCAAGAACGATGTGGCCACCCAGCCCAGAAGGCCCGCCTCCAAGCCGAACTCGCGGCCGATGGACGGCAAGGCGATGTTGATCGCGGAGCTCATGAAGGGCGTCATGAACGCCCCCAGGGCGGTAATGACCAGGACTATGTTTTTGCGGTTCGGCCCTGAGGTGTGGTCCAACTCGCTCTCCTTTTTTGCCGCCCGGCGTCATGGCCGGCGCGCAGAGAAGTATTGTACTCGGCCGGGGGTTGGCCGACAAATGATTGTTGAGAATCAGTCCCCGGGCTGGAAGCTCAGGCCGTCCTGGTGGCAGAGAATCTGGACGGCATGCTTGCCGGAATAAAGGGCGGGAAGCACGCCGCCGCCCATCACCCATTGTCCGGCCATGGCAAAACCGCGAAGCCCGGGCAATGTTCGCCGCCAGGTTGTTTTGAAAAACTTGGGCGTCGGCATCCAAGCCATGACCGCGCCCTTGGTGTTGAGGGTGTAGCGCCAGACGGTATAAGGCGTGGCCACGTCCGTGACCTCGACCTTGGCCGAAAGCCCGGGGTAAAGCTTTTCCAGGCGGCTGAGCACATCGGCCGCCAGGCGTTCTTTCTCCGCCTCGTAGAGGCCCCGGTCCCGCGCCCGAAGGTCATTCCAGTAGTCGAAATCCGGCTCTTCCATTTCGACCTGGATGACGCTCTTGCCCTCAGGGGCGAACTTGGGGCTATAGTTGAAGATGCGAACGAATAGGCGCGGGATCTTGCGTCCGGCCGCGTTCAAGGGATGCATGAGCTGGACCGTGGTGAAGGGTATCTCCTCGGGAAACTCCCGGGCCACACCCAGCGTGACCGTCAGGGCCGAGGGCGTCAGCTTCCAGGAATCATAGCGCTGCCGCGTTTTTTTATCGGCATAGCGTCCGCCGAGCATCCCGAAGACCGTTCCGAAGCCGTCGGCCGCCGAGATGACGGACCCGGCCGAAAAAGTCCGGCCGTCAGCCAGCCGGACGCCCGCGGCCCGGTTGTCCTCCACCAGGATTTCCGCTACGGTCGCCCCGTAGGTCGCTTCGCCGCCCAGGGCCGTATATCGACTCTCGATGCACTGCACGAAATCCTGGCAGCCGGACACCAGATACCCCAGTTGTCCGTCGGCCAGCAGGGCCAGAAGCATCGCCAGGAACCAGACCGGGACCGAGGGTAAAAACAAGTTCTTCAACAGCTCGCGAAGCCAGGGATCCTGGATTTCCTTTCCGAACTCCTCGACCGACTTGGCGTATTTCCCCCTAAACACCTTGAAGGCCCGGCGCGTCGACCAGATGTCCCGGAGCTGGTCTCCTAAACCGGACAGCTCAGGCGGTTTGCCCAGGCCGATCTGGCCCAGGTCCTGGCCTTGCAGCCGTCGGGCGGCGGAGATCAGTCCGTCGATCAAGGCCGCATCCTCCCCGGAATAAGCTTTGAGCTCCAACCCGAATTTTTCCAGGTCCTGAGTGAGGTCGATCCGCCTTCCCTTGTTCTCGTCCACGTAACGTCCGTAGGCTTTCATCGGCACGATCTTTTCCTTGAGGTTGAGGCCGAGGTCCTCGAATAGTCGGGCTTCCCCGCCCCCCGGTTTGGGGCCCATCACAAAATGGATCCCGCCGTCGAACAGATAACCGTTTTTGCGCCAAGCCGCGGCGACGCCGCCCGGGACCCGGTGGTGTTCGAGGATATGCGCTTGATAGCCGTTCATCCGGGCGTAGCAGCCTGCCGCCAGGCCCGCCAGCCCAGCGCCGATGATGATGACCGACCTGTCCGCCATGGCATAACCTCACGCTTCAATAAATGAATTCGGTTCCGAGACCCCACCGACTGCGAGGAGAACAGAAACCCTCATCTCGCAGTTTGCGCTTTTATTTTAGCCCCTCGCCGGAGGCAAATCAATATTTATTTTTGCTGACGCCGATCCCTTATCCCACTTCGACAGTGCGGTATTCCAGGTCGGCGTTGACCTCATCCAGGGCTTCAAGATAGGAAACGATAGCGGCTTTGATATTGTCCAGGGCCTCGGCTTCTGTCCGTCCATGGGCCCAGCAGCCGGGAAGCCCGGGAACCCAGACCGAGACACCCGCCTCGGTTTCGATCAGGTTGACCTTGTATTTCATGACCGCCCCAGTCCTTTGGACTAGACGCTTGGGAGCCGCCGCTCGTATCATTTTATTCAGGGGCAGTCATCAAAAATCGGGGACAGAGTATAGTGTCCCCCTTAGAAAATCATACCTTGATTGCCGGAGGCGTTCGGATGCCGATGTCTTCGATCTCGAAGAATTCCTCCCGCTGGAACCCGAACATCCCGGCGATGATATTGGAGGGAAAAACCTCGACCTTGGTGTTCATGTCCCGGACGTTGCCGTTGTAGAAGCGCCGGGCGGCCTGAATACGGTCTTCCGTATTCGCCAGCTCCGTTTGCAGTTTCAAGAAATTCTGGCTGGCCTTGAGGTCGGGATAGCGCTCTATGACGCCGAACAGCTGTCGCATCGCCCCCACGAGCGCGTTCTCGTCCGACGCCTGGCTCGAGGGCGAGCCGGTCGAGGCCGCGGCCTTGGCCCGGGCCTCGGTCACGGCCTGGAGCACGCCGCTCTCGTGCCGGGCATAGCCCTTGACGGTTTCCACCAGGTTCGGGATCAGGTCATAGCGGCGGCGGAGCTCGGTGTCGATGGCCGACCAGGACTCGCGGCACTGCTGGCGAATTCGCACGAGGGAGTTGTACATGCCGACGACCCAGATCGTCAGGAGAACGATGAAACCGAGGCTGATGATGATGATGGGCTGCATGGCAGAACTCCTAAGGCTGGGACGTTTGCTGCTGGACCAGATACTCCGGCAGACGGTCGAGGATCCCCTTGATGAGCTCCGCAGCCTGCTCAAAGTCCTGGGTTTCAAACACTTTGCTCCGCCAGGCGATGACCGAATGCCCGTCCATCTCCAGGCTGAACCTGGGCTTTTCCAGCAGGAACTCCATGGTCCGCTGGTGAATCACATCGTAAGCCCATTTCTTGTCGGGCGACTTGACGAAAAACGCCCGACTGAACTCGGCCGACTCGAAGTTGATGTCGTCGTGCCCGAAAAAACCCGCCAGCTTGTCGAACATGTGCTCCGGCCGGATGACCAGGGGTTTGAGCGGGACCGGGCTGGTGAGTATGACGGAGGAAAAGCGATGGGTATGGGTTTGGGCATGGCCTTGGCTGTCGGTGCTATGGGTCTCATAATGGTAATCGAAGCTGAGGTAGTCGCGGCCCGACCATTGGCCGGAGAGGAAATTGTAACCATAGCGATTCCCGCCGTTCCGGAGGCAGGAATACTCCGGGTACCGGGATTCAAGCGAGCTGTCCTTATCGGGCGAAAAGGTCAGGCCGCGCCCGGCCCCCCACTCGGCCAACTCCTTGCGGCGGGCGGCGGCCAGCCGCATGCTGATATAGACGCCCACGCCGATGAGGACCAGGACGAGGATAATGAAAGGTCCGATCATCTTCTCTTTCCTAAGGTAAGCGCATTATATCATGTCATCGCGAGGAGCAACGCGGCGCGGCGATCTCATAGTTTTCTTGGGGAGACTCCCGTGCTCCCGATGCTCTCTCGTTTCGACGCGATCTATTATACTTCAGACGCCCGCAATTAAAGATATTTCTGAAATCCGGCAAATATCCTGCCGATCTCCTCCGGTCTTCCCAGCGCAGCCTCTTCGGCGCGGTCCTGCTCCAGCCCGTCGAGATATTTCAGGAAGAGTAGCCAGGACGTCTGTTCCGTTCATAACGTCGATTTGCGCAGGAAGACTTTTCCCCCGTTGATGACCAGTATGGGCTCGCGCAGGACGGCCAGGTCCTTGAGCGGATTGTCTTTATATGCGACCAAATCGGCATCCAAACCCGGTTTGAGCGCACCCTTGGCGGACGAGATCTTCAGGCATTCCGCCGCCAGCGAGGTTGCCGCCCGAATGGCCTCCAAATTCGACAAGCCAGCGGACGCCAGCTGCATGATCTCATCGATGACCGTGGGCTCTTTCTCCTCATAGCCCGTGTCCGTCCCGGCGACAACGGGGACACCGAGCCGCCTGGCCATGGCGATCGCTTGAAGGCTGCCTTTCAGCAACATCTCAATTCGCGGCTGGAGCGCACGCTCCTCGGGCGGGGAATCGGGCGTCATGGCAACGCTGAATCCATAGAGCGTCGGCACGAAATATGTGCCGCGTTCGCGCATTAGCTCAAGCGTCGGCTCGGTGATCAGCGAACCGTGTTCGATGGTGCGAACGCCGGCGTTCACGGCCGCCGCCACACCCTCGTCCGAATAGGCATGGGCCGCCACGGGCAGGCCCAGCCGTGTCGCCTCTTTGACCGCCGCTCCCAGTTCCTCATCGTTGAGGTTGCGGGTGCCCGGGTCCGTTTCCAGGACACCGGCGCGCTCGTTGGCGAAGACCTTGATCCATTCCACTTGCCGCTCAGCATTAGCGCGGACGATGCGGCGCGCGCCGTCGGGACCGACCCGTTCCAGGCTCCTAAGGTCATCGAGAGCCGGGTGGTCGAGGAATATCGCCGTCATATCGGGCTTGAACCGGACCAGATTGGCCAGGACCGGATAGCCCGCGGCCAGGATATTCGGGATATCCGCGTCACCGCGTTCATGCAGCGCGCGCAAGCCGACGTCAGCATAGTTCCAGGCGAACATGCTGCGGCCGGTTGTGATTCCGCAGGACAGCATGCGCCGGGCCGTGGTGATATTCGTCACGTGGACATGGGCATCGATGAGTCCCGGCAACACCCAGGCGCCCCGCAAATCCATTCTCTCACCCGGCATAATCGCGGGAACGGAAGAGATGCTTTGGATCTTGCCGCCCTGCAGGACGATCGTCTGGTCAAGCAAGGGCGCATCATCCGCGGGATTGATGACATTGGCATGCTTGAGAATGAGGGGCCAGCTCTCCTGCGCGATTACCGGGCTCGAAACGAAAACCAGCAGCAGCAAAGCCAAAGAGAATGAAATGGTCAATTTTTTCATATTGCACCTCTTGTATTCAATGGTTTATAAATTATTCCAGTCGCCGTTTACACAGCTTATTTTGTCAGACGATTTTGATGACAATGCCACCCTTCATATGAGTATCATGTTTGGGATCTTGGTCTTACGAACTTTGCGACCTATCCCCTTGAGCTTGCGTTTCCGGTGCGCCCGCCGCAGGAGGGCGACCAGATCTTTCCGCCCTCCGGTTCGGCGATCGTACAGATACTGGTAGATCGCTAGGCCCGACCCTGTTCCTCTGTTCCTCCTGTTCCTCTGTTCCTTCAGTTAAAAGCGAATGTATAAGAATATTTGAGAAGGATCGTTCGGCTGCTGTAGGGCGGATGGCCGGGGTGATAGCCGAGGCGATTGGTGTTCAGACCCTCATTGATCACCAGATAAAAATCATTGCCCTCCCGGGGATTATAGCGCAGCCTCAAGTTGGCCGTCACCCCGTCCGCGGCGCTGTCGTACTGGACAAAGGCCGAAGCCGAGAACTTCGTGCTCAGGGTGGCCAGCAGACGGACCTGGACGATCTGGGCGGTCAGAGACTGGCCCCGTTCTTTGAAATCCACGCGGTTGAACTGGTAGTATCCGCTCAGGTTCAGGTCCGAGGAGATCCCCCAGGTGGGTTTGACTCCGATCGTCGCCCGCCAGCCGTCGTAGAACGACCCGGCGTCAATGCTCACGGTCGTATAGAAGAGATCGCCGAACGGCGTTTGAAAATATCCCTTGAGCCCGTAAAAGGTGTATTCCCCCGGCGGGACAAAGACCTTGTCGAAAAAGGATATCTCCTCCCTAACGCTCTCACGATACATCTTCAGGGCGAACTCGCCGTTCCAGCCCGATTTGGCGTAGAATCCCCAGCCGGGCCCCACCTCGGCCGACTCCAGAGTATGGTCCTCGTTCCGGAAATAGGCGTATCCTTCGGCGAGAACATAATGCCGGTTCAGGAACGATTTTTCCCCGGAGATCCAGCCATATTGGACGCGGTTCCCCAGCCGGCTGAAATCCTCGCGCCACTCGAAGCCCATGCCCGGGTCATAATCCTTGCCGGAATAGGACAGGCTCAGGTTCAAGCCCAAGCCCTGCTGCGTGCGGCGCTCCCACCCGACGCGGAACCGGGACGGGTCGAGGGAGGCGGCGTTGTTCGTCTTTCCGTCCTCGAACGACTGGGCCCAGTTGAGAAGGAGATAATCGTCGCCGTAGACCCGGAATATCCCGTCCAGGCCGTAGACGATGTTGTAGGAGCCGTCGGCCCCCAGCCGGCTGGTGAACATCCCGCCCACGTAAGAGAAGAGGTTTAACACCCGGCGACGGAGGCGCAACACGCCAAAGTTCTCCGAAGGGATATCCCCGTCGCTGACCGGCGCGGTCTGCATGTCCAGCACGCCCAGGTCCCAGGAGCCCAGGCGGCCGATCAGGCGGGCCCCGCCATAGATCCGGACGGGATCTTCGTCAGAAACCCCGATCCTTCGGCTGTAAAAGAGCTGGTTGTACTCGCCGAAGCTGAAATCAAAGATCCCGGCCCGCTCCAGGAAGAACAGCCTCTTCTCCGGGAAGAAGAGCGAGAACCGGGAGAGGTTGACCTGATAGTCGTCGGCCTCGACCTGGGCGAAATCCGTGTTGGCCGTCAGGTCCAGGGTGAGGTTGCTGGTCAGGCCGTACTTGACGTCCAGGCCCGCCTCGGCGGTCGGCTCGTCCCTACGGACATAGGCCGTTTCCTCGTCGTTCAGATCGTAGGATTGCCCGTAGCCGCCGATGGCGTAGGGCGTGATGTAGAGCGGCCGGCGGCTGCGCACGCCTTCCAGGATGGCTTCGCGGCACTGCGAGGGCTTATAGAGCACGATGGATCCCAGCCTCGGGTCGACGTCCGGAAAACAGACCAGCTCCGCCTTACGGGGAATCCAGCGGAAAGCCTTCAGGCCCATGACCACGCGGCCGTCCTTGTCCTGAAAACGCAGGCTGGAGAACGGGATGCGCATCTCGGCGAACCAGCCCTGGTCATTCCTCTCCACCGCCGCGTCCCAGAACGTGTTCCAGCTCAAATTGACATAGCTGTCGTTGACCGACCGGCGCTCGGCATCGTTGATCACCATCCCATCCCAGCGCAAGCCGTCCGGGGTGGTGAAAAAACCCAGCGCATTCTCCTTGTCGTTGAACGTATCGAAAAATACGCCGACCCAATCGCTGTTGGTCTCAGGGTAATCGCGTTTTTTCGAGGGAGATTGGATCTTATCCGGCTCCCGGTCGTAGAGTCGGGCGGCGACATAGATGAATCTGTCGTCGTGCCCGATCAAGATCTCGGTTTTTTCCGAGGGGGATTTGCCGTACGTGGGAAAAATCATGAGCAAGGGCAAGGGAGGAATACCCTGCCAAGCCTCCTCGTCGCTCAAGCCGTCAAAGGTGATCGGACCGGAAATCTTCGGGATGAGCCACGGGCTCTTATCGGGTTCCGCCGATCCGGAGGCCTGGCTGAAGCCGACGGCTGCCATCGCCAGAAAAAGCATTGCCGAAAACAAAAGACAGATTTTGATTTTTGTCATGACGCCCCCCGCCTGATGATATAAAATTGCTTTTTCTCTCGGTGCTTGTGACGAGTCCGGAATCGGCCTGAAATCCCATCCTTCCCTCGGCAACCAGATTAATGAGGCCTTCGGGCAATGTCAAGACCGGTTGGGAGCGGCAGGAAACAGGCCATAGTAGCGGAACATGACCTGGGCTTTGTCGGGGATATGCGAGGTCACCCGGGCGATGAGCTCCAGATAGTCCATCGTCTCCAGATCGGCGCCTTTCTCGCCATACCGATAACCGACCTTGCCCTCAGGCTCCAGGAAGGATAGCCGCTCCAAGGAGAGGACGGGCCGGATCATGTACTTCCCGATCCGCTCGGCCTCTGCCCTGGTCCCGGCCCGGACCCGGCTGTGGACGGAAAACCCCGAATGCCGCCAGGAGAGAAGCCTCTCGGCCCACTCCGGGCTCAGCAACTCCTTGCGGACAAGATCGACCAACACCTCCCGGGCAAAGAACTCCTCGAGCAGCGCGTCGTCCATCCGCGGGATCAGGTGGAAGATACCCGCCTCATCCGCCCCTCCCTCGCTCACCAGGAAATGAAGGTGTGGGTGAAAATTGATGCGGTCTCCGAAGGTTTGGATGGCCGCGATGACGCCGGGCGTAAGCGCGCTCCCGGTCACAATCTCGAAGTATCGTGTCAGGGCCCGGAGGGCCAAGCGGCAAAGATCCCCCAGGAGCTTACGCTTGTACTTGAAGAAGACCCGCAGCCTCTTGGGGATGGTGAAGACGACCTGGCGATGGGGCACGTCCAGAAGGAGCATCTCCCGCATCCATTCACCCCACTCCTCAAGGCGCTTGGCATGGCACGAGGGGCAGAACCCCCGCGTTCGGCAGGAGAACATTAGGAGCCGCTCCTCACGGCAGTCCGGGCACCGGATGCGGGCGAATCCGCAACGGGGATTGCCGCAATCGAGGTAGCGCTCAACGACCTCCTTGACGATCGGCCGGAGGAAGCCGTACTCTCGTTCGAAGCGGCTCTCGTACTCGGCCAGGAAGCGCTCAAAATGATGGAACAGCACCCGGTAGAGAACCGTGCGCTCCGGATGTCGAGGACGATAGGCTCCCCCCATGGCGGGAGAGAAGCCCCCGGAAACGGGCCAACATCATGGATAAGGCCGGATCTCCCTAAAAAGACGCCGAGAGCCCGGGCCCGGCGTCAGGAGTCGAGGGGAGAAACGCCAACCAGCGTTGACGCTCGCCCAGGAAAATCGCAGCTGCTGGAGACAATTTAGGACAACCCACTCCCCTCTTCCGTAGATGCCCTCCGGAGTGGTCCTCATTCGCAAGTTGCTGACTTTCTCAGGATTCCAGGGAAAAACCCTGGAGCCAGCGAGAGGGATCGAACCTCCGACCTGCTGATTCAACGAGACACCGCTGCACGCTGCTGCCATAATGGGCCATATGGATGTTGCCGAGGTGTTGATTGCCAACGGTGCAGACGTGAACGCCAAGGAAGGCCATGGCTGGACACCTTGGGACCTGGCTGCTGGCAAGGGCAAGTGGGCAATGACCCAGATGCTCCAGAGGCATGGTGCTCATGTGAAGTAAGTTGTCCGGGCTCGTCTTTTAGCTTCGCGAGCCCTCCCTGGACCTCCTTGCTTCTGGATAAGAAGTCTCGGCGGGCCAGCGGTCTATCTACTTGAGGCCAATCTCCGCCTAACCATAGCGTCCATCTTGAACCGGGGAGCGACCGGGGTGACTCGAACACCCGACCTGCTAATTCGTAGTCAGATGCTCTTAGTATGCGCCAGACTTCTCCCCGTATAACGCCGGTGTAACAGATTTTGCTAAAACTCGCCTACTTCGAACTAATGGTGCCTAAACGGACGACGAAGGAAAACGATGATTTATATGGGGAAAATCAGGGGAAAAGGTGGCGGGGCCGACGAGACTCGAACTCGCGACCTCCGGCGTGACAGGCAGATTTACTTGGCGCCGTATTTTCGCAGTAGGGCCTTCATCTCATCGGTCTTAGCGAATTCCAGCGGCGTTTTCCCATCGTTGTCTTTTTCATTGACTTTCGCGCCTTTGCTCAACAGGAGCTGTGCGACCTCTATCCCGCTATAGGGTGCATGCCAATGCAGCGGCGTATCCCCTGCGTTGTCCTTCGCGTTGACATCCGCACCCTTGGCCAGAAGCAGTTCGGCCAGCGCCTTGTCGTCCGCCCCCAATATGTGCAAGGGGGTTCTGCCGATGATGTCCTTCGCGTTAACCTCCGCGCCCTTGGCCAGAAGCTGTTCCGCCGCCTGATAGCGGTCCCAGAACGCCGCCCTGTGTAGTGGCGTCCAGTCGTTATCGTCCTTCGGGTTGACCGCAGCTCCTTTGGCTAGGAGCAATTCGACCAATTCTCTGTCGCCCACGACCGCCGCCCAATGTAGTGGAGTTTGCCCCTTCCACTGAGGGGGACCGAAAATAATGATTTCCGTCACGAGAACGCCAAAAGGCTCGCGGGCAGAGCTCGCGTTGATATCAGCACCCCTGGCCAGGAGCAATTCCGCCACCTCTTTCTGGCCTTGCGCCGCCGCATAGTGCAGCGGGGTGGCCCCGTATTTATCCGTCGCGTTCACACCGGTACCCTCATCCAGCAACCGCGCGACCTGTTCCTTATCACCCGCAGCAGCCGCTTTATGAAGCGGGGTTTCCTGCGCGCTAGCGAAACTCTGGGCGAAGCACCACACCACTCCCAGCACAACCAGAACGAAAACACGCTTTCCTCGCATCATTTCGGCCTCCCCCTCCTTGCCAAAGTGCCGAATTCCGTACGGCCGTTGGATTTCGTTCGCCGTAGCCGCCCCAGACGGTTCTATTTGGCGCCATATTTACGCAGCAGGGCTTTCAATTCATCGGTCTTTGCCAGGTCAAGCGGCGTCTTCCCGTTGTTGTCTTGCGCATTGACCTCCGCGCTCTTGGCCAAGAGCAGTTCTGCGAGTTCCTTGTTGCCAAAAGTCGCCGCCCGGTGGAGCGCCGTTTGGTTGTGATTGTCCTTCGCGTTGACCTTTGCGCCCTCAGCCAGCAACCGTTCCACCAAATCCTTATCACCCGCAGCGACAGCCTTGTGCAATGGGGTTTCCAGAGCGGCGGCAAAACTCAGGGCAAAGCCGAAGACCAGCCCCAATGCTACCAAGAGAATAATATGCTTTCCTCGCATCATTTTGTCTCTCCATCCTCGCTGAAACTCCGCCTTCCGCGTGGCCGTCTTGGGGCGTTTGCCTCAGCCCGCGCCGGTCGGCGTCACTTGGCGCCGTATTTGAGCAATAGGGCCTTCATACTATCCCTCTTTAAAGGATAAGAATTTCCTTTTTGCCCGGGCCGCCATGCGGCCGGGTTATCGCCTCGGTCGTCCCATCCAACCATCTTGATGGAGTATAAAATAAAGCCCAAGAGGCGTCAAGGGAGGTTGGAGAGCGGGCGCGGGCAGGCACGAGGACGTCAGGGGTGCCCGATGAGGCGAAATTGATGCGGACCGACGCCTGCTCATAACAGATCAAGTAGAATATTCGACCGGGGGGTCGGCATCCATCAGCAGCTCCTGAAAAGCGACCTCCTGCGGCGGGGGCTTATCCGCAACAAAGGTCAGCTTCAGGTGGTCGATAATCCGGTCCACCACGGCATGTCTAACGACGACAAGGGCGGGCGGCCACGATGGTTGGACAGGATCATTCGGGGCCGAGGCGCCGGTCATCGAAAGAGAACTTGCTGACCCTCGGTAAGGAAAAGAATTCGGTCCCGAAGGCTCAGGGCCTTGATGTTTTCGGCTCCGACGGGCCTGAGACGAGGTGTTCGCCATTCTGGACGATCAGGGGATTCGGCCTCACGCTTTCCGATGAGTTCCTTGAGCACCTGCGCCGGATAGTGGAGTTCCGTCTCCTCGGGAAGCGCGCCGTAATGAACGGGAATCATGAAGTCCGCCCTCAAGTCGAGAAACAGCTCCAAGGACTCGGAGGAACTTGCGTGTTGGCTCGTCCCCCGTCCATAGCATTCTCGGCAGGGGCCGACCTGGACTAGGGCTACGTCGATGTCATAATTCCGGCCGATTTCATTGAAAGCTTTCGGGTCATACGACGTGTCGCCGGTATAATAGACAGTCAACCCGTCGTATTCCAGGATGAATCCGCAGTGACCCTTAGCCCCCCAGATCATTGAGTCGATCTGATAACGACCCCCCGAGTGCCCGGCGTAGACCGGAGTCACGGCCACCCCTTCGACCGTTTCTTTTTGTCCGAAGAGCCTTTCCTTGAAGTCGAATGTCTTCAACCTTACTAGGTTCAGGGGGACGTCGGGCAAGAAGGGCTCCACGCCTTGGGGGAAGACTAGGGCTGCGCCGGGGAACCGTTCGGCGATCATACTTAAGCTCGCATAGCAGAGGTGATCGAAATGAGCGTGGGAGAGGAGGATCAGGTCGAGCCGGAGAAGGGACTCGAGGTCGATGCCCGCGGAGACGACCCGCCGCATCATCCCCCCGGCGAAGTCGGACAGGAAGGGGTCGGTCAGGATCAGCTTGTCCTTGACCTGGATAAGCATCGTCGACCGCCCCGCCCACAACACCGCCAGCCGGACATCTTCGCGGACCGGGTTGGCAATGATGGGCGGCTTGGTCGTCGAACCGAAGAAAAAGTTGAACATATCTTTCGGTCCGTAAAGGCTGCAGGCCGGCGGGCCGAGGCAGATGACGATCAGGAGGGGGATTCTTATCGCTTTCATTCTGATGAATGGTCCAGGTCAGTAGTATTTCAGGTAAAGTCCCAGGCTGAACCTGTTGCCGCCGCGGAAGTTTAGGTTGGCCTGGATGCCCAGCATGCCATACAGATAAAAACCGGCTTCCAGGCCCAAATAATTTTCTGCGCCTCCTTGTCGGGCCCCTTGGAAATTCGCCTTGACCCCCAGCGACGCGGAGAGGAGTTCCCCGTAGTTCACCACGGGAATGATGACCCGGAAACCGGCGCTGACCCAGAATCGTTTCAGTCGGGAATGGTCGAATTCGGTCAAGGCGAATTCCGGCTGAAGGAACAGTTCCATGGAGCCCGCAAATCGCCTGACCGGGTTGATGAAGAAGAATTGGGCTTTCGACATAAAGCGGTTGGCGGAGAAGGAATAATTGACGGGGATGATCTGCCAGCGGAGCCCTGCCCTTGCCGTGCATCCCGTGCCGCCGGAATCCTCATAGACAACAGGCGAAGGGATGGCCTGATAAAGGGCCCAGCTCAAATACTTGAGAAAAGGCTTTTCGACTTCCTGGCCGAAGGACAGAGCGGAAAGCCGGAAGACAGCCAGGGCCAGAATGGAGATTCTTGCCGCCTGATTTCGTGGCGATGACACTGCGCCTAATATATACGGGCTTCCCCTTAATATCAACCCGGCTTCTCCCGGAAACGCAAGGCCGTCGGGTCATCAGGCCGTTACCGGTTTCATTTCCGCATCAACCGTATCCGGCGCAGGCCCCTGAAACAGCCGGAAATTCCTTCGCTTGCATAATTTCCACAAATCTGGTAAATTATATAATTAATAACTGCAGTACCCGGAAGAGAACTACGTCATTGTAATCCCAGAATACACCTGGCTTTTTCCCCCCGAACGCAGAACAAAAGAAAGTAGGAGTTTTTATGGAATTTAGTAATTTTAATTTTCACCCCAATGTCGCGGCCGGGGTAAAGGCCATAGGTTATACCACGCCGACGCCTATACAGGAGCAGGCGATCCCGCCGGTCCTCAAGGGACACGATGTCATGGGACTGGCCCAGACAGGAACAGGCAAGACAGCGGCCTTTGTCCTGCCGATCCTTCACCGTCTGATGCAGGGACCACGCGGTCATGTCCGCGCCCTCATTATCGCGCCTACGCGCGAGCTGGCGGAGCAGATCCACGAGGCCTTCGTAAGCCTGGGAAAGCAGACACGCCTTCGGAGCGCGACGATCTACGGCGGCGTGAGCCTCAACCCGCAGATACAGAAGCTTCGCAACGGCATCGAGATAGTTGTCGCCTGTCCAGGCCGTTTGCTCGATCATATCAAACAGCGCACGATCGACCTGTCGCGCCTGGAAGTGCTCGTGCTCGACGAGGCAGACCGGATGTTCGACATGGGTTTTCTGCCTGATGTCAGGAAGATCATAAAGCATGTGCCGTCCCAAAGACAGACGCTGTTGTTCGCGGCGACCATGCCCGATGATGTCCGCAGGCTGGCGCACGAGATACTCCACGCCCCGGTCACGGTGCAGGTCAATTACGCTGCGCCCATCAACACCGTAGCGCACGCGCTCTATCCTGTTGAGCAGCACCTGAAAACCGCGCTCCTTCTTGAACTGCTGCGCCATACCGACACTGAATCGGTCCTTATTTTTACGCGCACCAAGCACCGCGCCAAGCGCGTGGGACAGCAAGTGGAAAATGCCGGCTATCGGGCCGCGTCCCTTCAGGGCAACCTCTCCCAGAACAGACGACAGGCGGCGCTGGACGGATTCCGTGACGGCTCTTATCAGATACTTGTTGCGACCGACATCGCAGCGCGCGGGATAGATGTCTCAAGCATATCCCACGTCATCAACTACGACATGCCTGACACCCCTGATGCTTACACGCACAGGATAGGCCGCACAGGACGCGCCGCGAAGACCGGCGATGCCTTCACGTTCATGACCCGTGAAGACGGGGATATGGTCCGCAGCATCGAACGTGTCCTTGGCGATAAGGTGGAGCGCCGCGTGCTGGACGGCTTTGATTATAAAAAGCAGGCGCCGGGCCGCAACACCGAATTTGCCCGCCCTCCGCGTGTGCCTCAGCAACGGAGGGAGCGGAAAATGACAAAGCCGCCCGAGAGCCGGCCGGCGGCATCCGCCCCGCAGAAAAAACACGGCCGCGGAAGAGAGGAAACGCGCAAATTCAGAGGAGGCCAAGCGCGGAAGCCGTTACACCGCTCGGCTTCTCATCGGGGTTACCATTCTCACTCCTCATGAAAGCAACCAGCTCCGATTGCCTTTTTGATGAAATCGCATTCTGGAATGGTTCCTTTCTAGAATCAGACGCCGAGGACCCGGCATTAACTCATCGAAAACTCTCTTCCATCTAGTATTACCAAATGAAATAGTACTTGCATTTGGTAAATATCATGGAGATTATCACTCCGAAATTCAGGGACACGGTATCGTGTTTCCTAACGGCCCGCGCTTCAGCGACGCAAGAGAGGCCGCGGACGCCGCAGCTCTTCTTGGACAATCTCAGTTTAGCTTCTGACGCGACCGCAGTAGATACAGTTCTTTCTGTGGACGCAGATGACTCCGCCACATTCCGGACACTTCCATCGATCCTTCTCCCGCGCGACAAATCTCTCGAGCCCAAGCTCTCTGATGCTCTCAAGATTCTCAATCATGCTCATCCCGTACTTCGTTCGGTAGCGTTTGTCCAGTTGCCGTAGCCGAACGCAGGGGAATTGAGCGCACTTAAAACACAATTTCTGTTCGCGACCCCCTATCTTGTCGCAGTGCCGTATTCGGCATGCGACACAAAACTTTGGCTTGTCAGCGTCGTCGCCGTTGCAGCCCGGGCAACGATTCTTCTCTCTCAGATGGCCGATACAAAGACCGCAGTTCATCCCGCAGGGCGCAATCATCTTTGATTCGAGCGACTCCGGGTATTTCGTCTCTTCGGTATTCATGATCGCTCTCTGTATTTTGCCGCTCGTTTCGCACTGTCGGGGTCTCGCCCGACTAGAAACTTGCTTTTTCGCAGGCAATGGCTTTTTCTCGCCCTGAGCTTGGCCGTGGTGACCGCCATCGCGAATAATGCGCCCATGTCCGGGACTGCGCCCGGACGATGCCTGGATTCTATGGCTCAAGGTCGAAATAGATCAAGACAGCCCATTTGAAAGAAAGGCCCGTTTGCGGATTCTGAGCGTCACCGCCAAAAACGCAGATTTTCTTTTTCCTGTCGACATCTTTGATGTTTAGGCCTCTAGATTTGAGCCAGCTTATAAAAGCGGCAGTAAAGCCCTCGACAGACGCTGCCATTCCCGTGCCTTGCACATGAGGAGTATTCTCCTTCTCGACCTGACTGTAGAGTCGGTTGAACTCAGGATTCCCTTGTCGGAGATTCTGACAAGCGTAAGGGAATATTTGCTGAACCATAGCATTGCCCATCGGAGTACTCAGGTCGAGCATAATTGTTGCTGCGACAAATGAATATACGCCTTTGATTTTAGTAGGACTAGGAACCATTTGAATTACCTCCTCATAGTGCTGATTGTAATCGTAGATAGTAGCCAGGTCAAATCGGGACGATTCTACTTATTGGCGTTCTGCTTGATGCGCTTGTGCTGAACTCGTTCACTACATCCGAGACGGCGAGGTCATATGAGATGGAATCCAAGAGTGATAATATTCGGCAGGGGTTAAGTAATCAAGAGCCTGGTGGGGCCGGACGTAGTTAGATGTCAAGTACACAAAAGGGCGCGCTCAGGCGGGCTTCCGGCCGAATCCCATTTTCAAGAACTCCAAAACAGGCGCGATGCAGGCATACTCCAGCCGAACCTTGAAATGATCTAAAAATCAGGGACACGGTATCGTGTTTCCCAACGTATGCCTCAGCGGCGGGCGCAGCCCGTCCGCTGCAGGCGTTGGTTAGAGCCCTTTCTTTTGCCCTTTGGAGAGGTCTCTATGGAAGCAGCACGCCTTGCGCCAAGAACATGAACATGAATTTTCTCTGGCAACGATGCATGCAAGAGGGCGATCTCTGGCGGAAACCGCCCTGATTGCCGTTCTTTTTCGAAATGACTTAACATTGATTCCTCGGTGAAGATCATGAAGAGTTGCTTAGCACCAATAACATTCAGAAGGTACAAGGCATCGGCTTTCAGCTTCTGATATTTGGCAATCGCTGCTTTACCACTTGCCGTACGCGATGCACTTGTGGAAATTAATCCGACGATTTTCCCGTCATCACTAACAGCATCAAAAGCGAATTGGCCTCCCCACTTCACGGTAAGCTTGCGCCCACGAAACGAAATGCCTTTGAAGTGCCTTGGGAGGAAGTGGGACACAACCCATTCCTCTGCGCTATGCTGAGCTGAAGTGTCTGCCATAAGTTGGGCTCTAACAATGTTTATATGGATCCATATAAAACCCCAAAGATGGCGTTAATTGCCGTATAAGACGCCGGAAAAAACGGCATCATTTCTGGCCTGAATGCAGTGATTTCAGCCTCTCCCGGCAAGGTGATTTTATTATCAGGATGTCTTATAAGGATCGGCATGTCTTGTCTGCAAATATCCCCCCGCCAACATGAATGGAGATTATCACCCCTATTGAAAAGATGTCAAGATTTTGAAGGCGTTCACTGCATCCGAGACGCCGAGGGCTGAGCCGGTTCGCTGTATCGGGTGGATCTCAACGCTTCCTGCGAGCCAAAGCAAAATAAATTGTGCGGTGAGATTGCCGCGTCGGCCTGCAATGCCAGGCCTCCTCGCAATGACAGAAACGAGAGGCCTCGCGATGACAAGTAAGTCCTATTTCACCTCAAGCTTCACGCTCTCGGAATGGCTGTTGAATTCCGGGGCGTACATGCATTCGATCAAGGCCATGCCGTTCTGATAAGCGCCCTTGAGCTGGACCCTCAGTTGGTACTCGAAGATATAGGTCCCCTTGGGCAGATAATCGATGAAGAAATGAGTGGCCGTGTCCTTAGTGGATTCATAATAGACGAGCCCGCCCTGGTACTTGTACTGAGATAAAACATTGGTCGGCTCGAGTCCGCTGCCCCGATGGTCCCTCATGTGCACGTATTCCATGTCCCGGTCCGTGCGCAGCTCGATGCGGATGACGAGCGTGTCGCCCACGGCCAGCGGCCCCTGCATGGGCTCGATCACCGGTCCCTTCTTGGTCTGTTTTTGGACGAAGACGGATTTCTTCAACCGAAGAGGATTCTGGGCGTGCGGGGTGATCTTGGAGATGTCCTCCATGTACTGCCAATGGAGGCCGCCCCAGGCGATGCCCTTGTCCTCCTTAGTCACCACGATGTTGCCCATGGCCGGCACTATGGCCGACGGTTCGAACCTCTTCTCGTAGAAGCCAGTGCCCGCCTCCACCTTTTCCGGCTCGACGGTCTTGCCCGCCAGGCTGACCTTGACGATGGAATCCGAGGCCAGAAGATCCGTCCCCTTTAGGATGAGGCCGTAAACCGCGTCGGCCGTGGCCTTGGTCGTCTTCCAATCCTGGGTCTGTTTCTGCTTCAAGAGCCAGACCTTGCATTCCTCCACGGCCTTCTGGTCGTTCATGACCTCGTCGAAGGCCTCGATCATCACCGCCTGGGTCTCGATGGGCGCCCGGTACCACCACCAGCTCAGCTCGAGCTCGCTCCAGAAGCGGCCCAGCTCCTCGTCGGTCTGGCTCCGCTCCTTCATGGAGCGCATGATCTTCTGGGCGGTCGTCTTGTCCCCCATCCGGTTCAAGGCCAGGGCCAGGTGCGCCTGGCTTTGCCTCCAGTCGAGCTGCAGCCAGAATTGGGCCGCCTGCTTCAAGAAATAGTCCACGGCCTTGCGGCTTGAGGCCGGAATCGGCTGCTCGGGCAGATAGAAGCTTCGGCCGTAGAGATAGAGGGCGATGGTCGAGGAGAGATGGTTCTTGTCCTGGGTCTTATATTTCAGGATGTCCCGGTAGATCTCGTCGATCCAGGCGTCGAGCCGGCCGAGGGCTTTGACCGCCATGTCCTGGGACACAGTGCCCACGCCCAAATGCTTCAGCCGCCCGAAGCCGGTGACGATGTAGAGAGTGATGTATTCATTCCCGCGTCCGCCCGGGAACCAGGGCCAGGACCCATCTTCCAGCTGCATGTTCTGGAGCTTGGACATGGCGTTCCGCAGCTCCTGGCTCATCCGGTTCTCGTCGAACAAAAGCCCGACGTTATGTTTCGCCTGCGTCTCGGACTTGGCGTCGAGCACCCAGGGCGATTCCTGGAGCAGGACGCTCTTCAGGTCCTGGTTCTTTTCCAGGTTGGATTGGAGGGCCTCGGTGCCCTTCCACTGGTCGAACACCCGCCGGATCTTAGGGCTCGAATTGGCGATCTTCTGGGCCAGGCCGTTGGCGTAAAGACGGTTGAAGACCTGCTCGGAGCATTCATAGGGGAATTCCATCAGGAACGGCAGGGCCTGGATCGCGTACCAGGCCGGGTTGGAAGCCATCTGGATCATGAGCCCCATGTTCTTAAGGGTCGTCGAAGCCCCTGACTTGAGGAGCTTATCAAACGCGAACTTTTTCTCTCCTTTGTCGCTGATCCAAAGCGGTATCGATTCCTGGACGAAGATGCGCCGGCTCAGGACCGGGAGCATTCCTTCTTCGCCGTCCGAGAATTCCGCGGTCGCGCCCACGGCCTTGTAGCCGACGACCCCCAGACCGTCTGGCACGGTCACGGGCCAGGAGAAGGAGCGGGACTGCTTGGCCGGGACGGTGAAGGGGTGCTTGGGCGAAGCATTGCCCAGCGCGGCGTCGAGCGCCTTGTCCGTACGGGGATCAAAGAAGGTCAGCTGGACGGCCCCCGCTGCCTCTTTCTCGGTCATGTTCGTTACTTTGACCGTGAACTCGAGGCGGTCCCCTTCCCGCATGAAGCGGGGCGGGTTGGGCTGGACCATGAGTTCCTTCTGGGTGACGGCCTTGTCCTCGATCGCGCCGCTCTCCAGGTTCTTGGTGTGGGCGAATCCCAGGAAACGCCACTCGGTCAAGGCTTCGGGCATCTTGAACTCAAGGGTTACGACCCCGTCTTTATCGGATAAAAGATGGGGGAAGAAAAAGGCCGTCTCGTTCAGGTTCTTGCGGGCCGCCACTTTGGACAAGTCGGGCTCGGGGGGTTTCTTAGCGGCCGACTGGCCCGACCCGGAAACAACTCCGCCCAACACCCCGCCGACAACGCCGCCTTCGACACCGCTATCGGCTTTCATCATGACCGCTTCCTGCAGAGGGGCCGATGGCGGCGGTGCGGCTTCGGGCATCGCCCCGTCTTCCCTTCGCATGGCCGAATACTTCACCCGGCCGGGATATCCATAACCGTAGTAATCCTCCGTGATGTCCGGAGGAAAGTGCGTGTAAACAAGCGACGTGAAGCTGGCGTAAGGATTCAGGCTGTCATTGAAGGTCCGCAGCTCCTGGCTTCTGTTGGCAAAGTTGCTGGAGAAATATGTCCGATCGCTCCGGAAAATGCTCCACAGCCCGGGAAAACCGTGGCCGGTGAACTGGTCCAGCGAGGCGTCGTAGAGCGTTGCCACCATTTCGGCGGCCCTGACCGCGGCGTCGGGGCCTTTGATTTTAAGCGACCAAGTTTCCTGCTGACCGGGCTTGAGCTTGGAGCGGAATGTTTGCCACTTGAGCTCAAGGGCTTTATTCGACCAGGGAACCGAAACGCGCATTTCGTCCCTGTAGATCCGGTTCTCCTTGATCAGGGAGACGATGACCGTGAAGCCGCCCCTCAGGTTTTCCGCGACCGGGACCCGGATAACGCCCTGGGTTTGATCCGCAGACGTCCAGGAGCGCTCGAGGCGGCGGTTGTTTTGAAAGACTTCCACCAGGGCCGGACTCCGGTTATAGCCTGTCCCCCACAGCGCCTCAAAGGTCTGTCCGACTTCGGCTGTGGCTTTTTTGGACGCGGCATAGAAGGGAATTTCGACCCCAAATTTTTTATCCGCCGGGGCGAGGACCATAACATACAGCAGGCTCTCGACAGGCGTCCCAAATTTATCCTTAGTCTTGAGCTTGGCTTTGTAAACGCCCTTGCCCAAGCCGAAGGACAGCACACAGCGGCTGTCTTCCTTGGCGCTCGTCTCGAATTCTTTTTTAGCGACAAGGGATCCCTCGGGCCATTTCCTCCAATCCGGGGTCGCGCTGAAGCCGCGGGAACCCTGGGCCCTGAGGGCTTCCTGTTCGCGGACGCCCACTTCGCCGATGAGGTCGTACGGGACGGGCTTCTCGGGCCCGCGGAGGCCGTAGACCTCGATTTCGCCCTTGGCTCCCACCTTTTTGTTATTCAGGGTCGTGGTCGTGACTTCGACCGAGACCGGCCGGCCGGCCTCCTGCCAATCGGCGCAGCTCATCCCCGCTTCGAGCGAGGCATAGCCCAGCCGGACAGAGCCTTCGTCGCTCCGCGTCTCGCCCGCGGTGTCCGTGACGTCGGCGTGGACGGAAAAAGTGAAAATGGGGCCCGCGGAGGCCGGGACCGAAGCGTCCGGCTTGGCCTGGAATTCCACCTTGAACTTGCCCGCCTCGTCGGTCCGGAGCGTGCCGTGGGCGATCTCCTGGCTTCCCTCGGAGGACTTGCCGTACCAGTAGAACCACCACCACGGATAGCGGACTTCGCGCAGGACGCGGAACTTGACCGAAGCCCCGTCCACGGGCGCGCCGGTGTAGGCCATGGCCTCGCCGGGGATGGAGACCGTATCATTCAACCGGAATTCCTGGTCCGGGACGTCGAGCTTGACCTGGAATTTGGGCCGCTTGTATTCCTCGACACGAACATCGCACGAGCCGGGCGGGTTGTCGGTCGAGATCGTCATCTCCCCGGCCAGGCGGTCGGCGGGCGCGGTGAGCGTTCCGTCGAATGAGCCGAAGTCGTTGGTCTGGAGGTCGAGGGAGGTGATTTCCTGGCGATTCACGTCACGGAAGAAGACCCGGACCCTCTGCTTAGGCAGGAGCCGGTAATTGTTGTCCTCCTGGTCGATGCTGAGGCACAGGCCCTTGAAAAAGATCATCTGGCCCGGCCTGTAGATCGACCGGTCGGTGAAGAACATCGTCTGAGTCTTGCCCGGCTCGCGCCGGGGATAGGATGAGGGGACGCTCGTCTCGGCCAGCTCCCCTCCCTTCCCGTCCCGGACATAAACTAGGCGCTGGTCATTGGACTCCAAGGGCGAAAAAGCAAAGGCGCCGAGGCTGTCCGTGGAGACGGCCTGCTTCATAATCAGCGCCCTTTGGGCGTAGTTCCGGGTGTAGTCCCATTGGTAGAACCTGACTTCGGCCGAAGCCGCGGGCTCGCCCGAGCCGTTGTTGACCACATAGCCGTTGATCGCGCCCTCCAGGCCGGCCGTGATCAACCCCAGGTCGCTCACCCAGAACGAGGCGGCCTGCAGCTTGTTCTTGTCCGGAATAAAATCCTTTTTGAAGCTGGCCAGTATCCGGTAGAATCCCGGCTTGAGGGGAGGGATGTCGACCAGCGCCGTTTTTTGCTTATAGTCCGAGGTCGGCTTCAGGTCGGCAGACCACTGCGCCTCCGGCTTCTGGTCCACGAGCGGGCGAAGGGCTTCATCCGACATCCAAAACAGGCTATCCCCCGTCTTGCCGGTCAAAAGGGCGGAAAAATCCTCTTTGATCACGCGGAAGCTCAAGCCGGTGATGTTGCGGTAGTTGACGGCCATCTTGGCCGGAAGGCCCGGACGCACGACGGATTCGGCGCGGAGGTCGAACTCCTTGGCCGTGATGCGCGCGCGGAGGACCCGGCAGTTAGAGGCTCCGATGGTCAAGGGATGGGCCTTCTCTCCCCGGGCGGCCAGTTCATGCGCCTGGACGAAATCTTCACGGTCAAACAGCTCTTGGGCCCAGTCATTAAGGGCCAGGCTCTGGAGCGGCGAGGACGGCGCTTCGTCCACGACCGCCTTCAAGCGCTGGATGTATCGCCCGGAAGCGCCCTCGCCGACGGCCGCGTTTTTGACGTAGCGCAGACGCTGCAGGTCGGCATCAAGAAGAACATCCCTGTCCTTGTCGTCGATGTGGAAGGCCAGGATTTTCTGATACAGCTTCAAGGCCCGAAGCTTGGGCGAATCCGCGTCCGTCGTCTCGGGATTGTACTTTAAAAATTCAACGATCGAACCGAAGGCCGCGGAATCGACCGGAATCTCAAAGGCGTCCTCGGGCCTGGCCGCGGCTTGCTCCCCGGAGGTGTAAAAATCCAGGGCCTCAAAGGCGACGAAATCAAAAACCGTCGGACGGAGCGAGGCGGGCGTATTGCCCGCGATCAGGAAATCGGCGTAGGCCGCCAGCGGGATCTTCTTGAGCAGGGCTTCGTCTTTAAAGATCTCGATATACAGAGAATCGATCTCCCGGAAGATCTTGGGCAGGTCCCAGGTGGTGAAATCCTTGTCATCAAGCCCTTCGGTCGCGGTGCGGTTCATGAACCGCCATTTGTTTCGAGAATAATAATGCCAATACCATTGGGCCAGGACGAGCTTCAGCATCGGCCGGAGCTCGGCCGGGGCCTTGTCCATCTCTTCCTTGAGACGGCTGACGCGGTCATCGGGCTTGTTGCCCTTGATCACGGATTCCAGGATGAGCTGGCGGGTCAAGGCTCGCAGGAATTCACCCTGGCGCTTTTGTTCGCGGCTCGCGGCCGTGATCTGCTTGAGGACGTCGATGGCCGTCTGGGGCAGGCCGTCTTTTTCAGCTTGTTCGACTTTCTTCCACAGTT
>Ga0315297_10000148_pt1 | contig 37406 bp, 29 predicted proteins | sample YL17G15_0_MG_FD_203628 | JGI IMG/M metagenome (GOLD analysis project Ga0315297, IMG submission 203628) | Sediment microbial communities from Yellowstone Lake, YNP, Wyoming, USA - YL17G15_0 | ecosystem: Environmental > Aquatic > Freshwater > Lake > Sediment | place: USA: Wyoming | collected...
TAAATACAAAATAGTATTTAAAAATACTCTCGACTCAAAAAATTTGCAAGTTTTCAAGTCCTTAGTCTTCAAGTCTTCACTATTCCTGGTCTTCAAGTCTTCACGATTCTAGTCTTCAAGTCTTCACTATTCCTGGTCTTCAAGTCTTCACGATTCTAGTCTTCAAGTCTTCACTATTCCTGGTCTTCAAGTCTTCACAATTACTTAGTTGTTTCAGTTCCGCCCACCTGCGCCAAAATTTCCCTCGCCCGGTCTTTAATGTGCTTGGCAATTGGCTGGGTTGCGTTATTGGCTTCCCAGGCTTCTGTGGCTTTATCTATGGCTTGATTCGCCCAGTCAGCAGCTTCCGTATATTTCTTCTGGATGCCGTAAATAAAAGCATCTACAAGCCAGTCATATGCACGGGCTAATTTTGCCACTCCCACAACAATATTATTATCAGGCATATTCTTGTAGGCTTGCTGGGTTAAATCAACTGCGAGTTCAGACGAATGTTTGGCGTTCAAAACTTTATTTGCGGCAATATATACCTCAATTTGAGCTAATTCAGCCTCTGCGCGGTGCAATAAAAACTGTGTATCTTTTCCGTTTTTGACTAAAGTGAACAAATACAGCATCTGAACGGCTTCAGCTCTTGTAAGCAATTTGGATGGCTCAAGTAAGCCCTTGCTGTTTTTAGAAATAATGCCAATTTTAAGGGCGTAATCTATATAAGGCGCAAACCACGAGTCTTTGGTCACATCTGTGGAAACATCTGCGGTTATTTGTGCTGGGTCTATTTTAATGTTATTAGCCATTAAAAGCATTTTCAGAAATTCAGCCTTATTGACCTGTCGTGTTGGCGCGAATGTGCCATCCTGATCATTGCCTTTTACTATCCCCAGTGCTTTTGCTTTCATTACGAATGCGACAAACCAATCTTCTTTTTTTACATCAGGAAAAGTAATCTCGCCAAAATCCCCTGAGGTATCAATATTTGAACCTTTTAAAATTACTTTTAAAACTTCCGCCCGGTTAATCGGATTATCTGGTTTGAATGTCCCATCAGGGTATCCGCTGATTACCCCAGCCTGATTTAAATAGGATATAGCCACATAATTATTATGTGTTCTCAGGACATCCTGAAAATCCGTTACAGTTTTTATTCCGGAAGCGGTTTGGGCTTCTTCCGCGCGCGCGAAGGAAAGCGGTATTGCAAAGATTACAGCCGCCAGAAGAAAAATAATTGTTTTTTGTATCCTCATAATTTTATTTTTATTTTTAAGCGTAAATATTTTAGCACAAAATCACTTAGTTCCAAAAGAGAATCTTGGAAAAAAACAAATTACCCAAAATTCACAAATATCCCAAACAAAAAACAAACTACACAAAATTCACAAACTTACCAAACTTTGGGTTTTGTGTCCGCCACGGCGGATGAAATTTGTGCTTTAAGAAAAGGTTTGTGCTTTGTGCAATTTGTAATTTGGGCTTTGTTTGGAAATTTTGTGCAATTTGTGAATTTTGTATATTTAGCCCTCCTATTTGTACCTCGCGAAATGCGCGAATGCTTTATTCGCCTGAGCCATTCGGTGCACATCTTCGCGTTTTTTGAAAGCCGCGCCTGTCTCATTGCTTGCGTCGTTTAATTCCGAAGCCAGTTTTTCGGCCATGTTTCTGCCTTTTTTGGTGCGCGACGCCATTATTATCCACCTTATGCTTAAAGCCATTTGGCGTTTTGGGTTTACTTCAGTAGGTATCTGATAGACAGATCCGCCTACCCGCCTGGCGCGGACTTCTGTATTGGGTTTTACATTATCGATTGCTTTATGGAAAATTGACGAGGGATTATTTTTCCCCTGGTCTTTTAGAATCTGCATCGCATCTGTAAAAATACTGCGGGCAATGGATTTTTTACCCCCTTTCATCATGCAGTTAATAAACTTTTCCTGCAATTCAGTAGAACCTTCCGGGATGTGCTGTATTTTTTTCTGCGGCATATTTTTAATTAAGAATTATGAATTAATAGGTTTTGAAAAAGGTTTGTGCTTTGTGTAATTTGTGAATTTTGTGAAGTTTGTAGGGCTGTAGGGATGTAGGGTTGCAGGACTTCATTTCAATCCGGGTAATCCTGGTAATCAATCCTGTTAATCATTTAAATCAGGTAAATCAGTGGTCTTATTTAGGTTTCTTCGTCCCATATCTGCTTCTCCCCTGTTTGCGGTCCTGTACACCCTGCGTGTCCAAAATGCCTCTGATTATATGATAGCGAACGCCAGGCAGATCCTTAACGCGTCCACCCTGCACGGCAACAACAGAATGTTCCTGTAAATTGTGACCCTCGCCCATAATATATGCTGTAACTTCTTCACCGTTGGTCAGGCGAACTCTGGCTACCTTTCGTAAAGCCGAATTTGGTTTCTTAGGCGTTCTTGTGGTCACTTTAACGCATACTCCTCTTTTTTGGGGGGCTCCTTTATCTAAACGAACTGAACAGTTTTTTAAAGAATTGAATGTATACTGCAACGCTGGTGCTTTGCTTTTGCTTTTCGGGGTTCGTCTTTTTTTGCGTATTAATTGATTAATCGTTGGCATAAAATGGTATTTTATTAAAATTTATAAATTCGATTTAAAAAACTTAGAAATGCATTTTAAGTGCGGACTTTTTTAATTTCTTTAGGGATCTGGCGTCTGAAGACTTCGCCAGCGGGGATTAATTTACCAATAATCACATTTTCTTTCAAGCCTTTAAGCAAATCGACCATTTTTGTCGTAGAGGCTTCCACTAAAACGCGGATGGTTTCCTGAAAAGAAGCCGCTGAAAGCCAGCTGTCGGTCATTATCGCCACGCGCGAAATACCCATAAGCAACCGCTCCCCTGACATTTCTTCTTTTCTCTCCTTCCTCAGTTTTTCATTCATCCTGTCAAATTTTGCCAAACTCGTAGTTTCTCCCGCTAGATATTCACTGCCACCGGGGTTGACTATCCGCACTTTTGAAAACATCTGTTTTACTATGATCTCAATATGCTTATCATTGATGGTCTGGCCTTGAGATGCATATATATGCTGCACTTCATTCATCATATACCGTTGCACAGTGTAGACATCCGCAAGCTGCAGTAATTCTTGTAAGTTAAGGTGTCCGCGGTTGAGTGCTGTTCCTTTTGTAATAAGTTGGCGGTTAGTTACTTGTAAATGCTCTCGATGGGCAAACTCATATGTCTTTACCTGCTTTTCGCTATGCTTAATAACTATTTCGTCTTTCTCGGCTTTTATTACTTTCCCGTCTGTCTTTGCCTTTATTAAGCTTTTATCGTGTTTAGTCCGGGCAATGATTTGTTTAGCCTTAACCTTATCCCCTTTCTTCACAATGATTTCGTATTTATGCGGAATGTCATATTCATCCTGGCCGACCTCCTGGCCCATCACGACAACTTCAACGCGTTCTTTTTTATGCCTGATATTAATAAGTCCGTCTATATCTGAAAGGACTGCGGGTTTATGTGGCGGACGAGCCTCAAATAATTCTTCAACGCGTGTCAGACCCTGGGTAATATCAGAACCTTCGGCAACGCCTCCCATGTGGAACGTGCGCATAGTTAGCTGTGTGCCAGGCTCACCTATGCTTTGTGCGGCGATAATTCCGACAGCAGTCCCAAGATCAACTGTGTGATTGGTGCCAAGATCACGTCCATAGCATTTCTGGCATATCCCGTTTTCTGTCTTACAGGTCATAATACCGCGGACTTTAACTTCATTTATTTTTAAATCCTCAAGCTTACGGACGATCATATTGTCTATCTCCTGGTCGGCTTCCGCAATTATTTCTCCTGTTTTAGGATGTACTACAGGTTCCACCAAAGTCCTGCCGTAAACTCTTTTTTCGAACCTTTCTCCGATAAGATCGCTTTCTTTGCGGGTTATTATATGCTGATGTTTAGAACCGCAGTCAGCTTCCTTAATTACAACATCCTGCACAGCGTCGACTAAACGACGAGTAAGGTAACCTGCTTCAGCTGTTTTAAGGGCGGTATCGGACTTGCCTTTGCGTCCGCCGTGAGTCGCGATAAAGTATTCCAGGATTGAAAATCCTTCTTTCAAATTTGATTTGATTGGAAGTTCAATAGTTTTACCGCTTGGATTGGCAACCAACCCTTTCATCCCGCATAACTGGGTGATCTGTCCCCAGTTGCCGCGCGCGCCTGAATCAATCATATAATAAATATGGTTTTCGGGATGTTTTTCAAATTCCTCGATCATGCGATTGGTTATTACATTCTTCAGTGAAGACCATGTACGGATAGCATGGCTGTAACGCTCTTCCTCTGTAATCCAGCCTTTCCAGTACAGGTTATTTATTTTTTTAACTTTTTCATCTGCTTCAGCGACTTTTTCGGCGCGGTCTGCGGGTGAAATCATATCTGCCACAGAAATGCTCAATCCTGATTTAGTAGCAAATTTAAAACCTATTCGTTTGAATTCGTCAGCTAACTTGGCTGTAACTTCCGGACCGACTTTTTCAAGACATTCCGTAAGGAATTTATGAAGTTCATTCTTACTTATAGGATAATTTACGTAACCAAGTACTTTAGGTAAAAAACTATTAAAAATCAATCTTCCGACAGTGGTTTCGATAATCTGACCATCAACTCTTGCTTTAATGAAAGCGTGCAAATCAACAAATCCCATACGGTATGCATTGACCGCTTCGTTTATATTACCGAATATCATACCTTCGCCAATTTTGCCTTTAATGGATTTTGTAAGGAAATAAATTCCCAGAACCATATCCTGTGATGGAGTAATAATTGGTTCACCCGCAGACGGTTTCAACAGATTTACGGAAGAAAGCATAAGCCTTCCTGACTCCTCCTGAGCGTTTTCTGATAATGGAAGGTGAACGGCCATCTGATCTCCATCAAAGTCAGCGTTAAAAGCCGCGCATACCAGCGGATGGATCTGTATGGCTTTGCCTTCTATAAGGACTGGCTGAAAAGCCTGTATGCCGAGACGATGTAGGGTTGGCGCGCGGTTAAGCAGCACTTTGCGGTTTTTGGTTTCTTCCTCAAGGATATCCCATACCTCTTTCTTACCCGCTTCTATAAGGCGTTCAGCGCCTTTGACATTATGAGCGTGATCATTTCGGATGAGCTTGCCTATAACAAATGGTTTGAATAATTTTAGAGCCATCTCTTTAGGTAAACCGCATTGGTGGAGCTTAAGTTCGGGACCTACAACGATTACAGAGCGCCCAGAATAGTCGACGCGTTTGCCAAGCAGGTTCTGGCGGAAACGACCTTGTTTGCCTTTTAACATATCAGATAAGGACCTTAATTTTCGCTTATCACCGGCCATGAAGGCGCTTTTTCCTCCGCGGGGTTGATTATTGAAAAGCACATCTACCGCTTCCTGCAACATGCGTTTTTCATTTCTGCAAATAACTTCAGGCGCGCCGATGGCCATTAAGCGTTTCAGGCGGTTATTGCGGTTGATTACGCGGCGATACAGATCATTTAGGTCACTTGCCGCAAAACGTCCTCCATCCAGCTGAACCATTGGGCGCAAATCAGGCGGGATGATCGGAAGCTGGGTAATTACCATCCATTCCGGCCTTATGCTGGCCTTTTTCAATGAATTTGCAAAACGTATGCGCTTGCTCAGTTTTTTTTGCCGCTGGCCAGTGCTTTGTAAATATTCCGCCTGTAATTTGATTATATATGCATCCAGATTTATATGCTCCAGTATCTGGCGTATGGACTCAGCGCCTGTTCCCGCGCGGAAAGCATGGCCGAATTTCATAGACAATTCCCTGTATTCAATTTCTCCGATTACCTTACCCACTTCAAGATTTTCGACTTCGCTTTTTGCCTGCGAGTGCTGTTGGTCGAGTTCTTCAATCTTCTGGGCGTAAGAATCTTCGATTTTCATAAGATCATTAAGCGGCAGGTCAGCGGAAGTATCGCCTTCATTTGTTTTTAAGGTTTTATCGCGTTTTTTGGTTTTAAATTCAGATTCTTTTTTCTTGAATTCTTCCTGTATCTGCTTTTTATAAGATATGTAATCTTTCTCAAGCTGTTCCAGGACTTCTTTTTTGGCCTCCTCATCCACATTGATCACAATATATGCGGCAAAATAAATGACCTGTTCAATTGCTTTAATAGGCAAATCCAGAAGAAGGCCGATTCTGCTTGGCGTGGATCTTAGGAACCAAATATGAGTTACAGGCACCGCAAGGCTTATGTGGCCCATCCTTTCACGGCGCACTATAGAACGAGTCACTTCGACTCCGCATTTCTCACAGACAACTCCTTTATAGCGAATTCTTTTATATTTGCCGCAATAACATTCCCAATTTTTGGTCGGTCCAAAAATCCTCTCACAGAATAATCCGTCCCTTTCGGGTTTTTGCGTTCGGTAATTGATGGTTTCAGGTTTTGTCACCTCGCCATGCGACCAGCCTAACACGTCTTCCGGGCTGGCGACTGATAGAGTTATTGCATCAAATTCATCTTGTTTTTTCTGAGGTTTTGTATGAGTCATAATATTTAAATTTATAATTAAATTTATTTATGAGTATCAGAAATTGATTAAGGTTTTAATCCTGATGTATCAGATGTCGGGTCAAAAAGGTCATCGCTTTCGGGTATATATTCTTCTAGTTTTCCAATTCCGCTAGGACCTTCTTCTTTAGGCCGTTTCTCTAGCATTATCATGTCATAAATCACCACTTCAGTTTTGAAAATTTTAACGCCTTCAGGTGAATCCCATGAACGTGTTTTAAGATAGCCTTCAACATATATAAGTTTGCCCTTTTTTAAATACTGGTGGCAGATTTCAGCTAACTTTCCCCAAGCGACAAGATTATGAAATTCGGCTAAGGACTGTTTTTCATTTTTACTGGTTACCCATTCGCGGTTTGTCGCAATGCCAAAGGTGACTATGGACTGTCCGCTAGTGGTTTTTTTAAGCTCAGGGTCACGCGTTATATTACCTATTAATATGACTTTATTTATGCTCCTCATACTTTTATGATTATAGATTAATTAGTGCGGAGTGCTTAGTACTTAGTGCGGAGTGCCTTTACTAAGCACTAAAGCACTGTGCACTAAGCACTATGATAAAATACGAAATCAACGATTTAACTTCCCTTCCTCATCCTCCAAAACCTCTTCTTCATGTTCAATCTCTTCCGTAGTTATTTTGCCTTCAGGACCTTGCTCGCCCATCAAATTTTCTTCCATTTCTTCAATTGCATCATGTTCACCAATATTCGCTCCGTGCAACTCAGATTCAACCATTGAATTTGATTCTTTAGGGGTGGAGTCGAGCTCTTTAATCTGGTCTGTGGAAGGAATAATGTCATCCCCTGTTTCGATGACATCCTCAAGCTTAATCTCTTCTAAACCTTTTTCATCAATTTTAGTCAAAGAAACATCAAGGCATAAGCTTTTTAATTCTTTAACAAGGACGTTAAAGCTTTCGGGTACGCTTGGTGTTCTGATAGACTCTCCTTTAACTATTGATTCATAAGCACGCGCACGGCCAATTACGTCATCGGATTTTATTGTTAACATCTCCTGTAGCGTATGTGCGGCACCATAAGCTTCAAGAGCCCATACTTCCATTTCACCAAACCTCTGGCCACCATGCTGAGCCTTGCCTCCCAAAGGCTGCTGTGTGACTAAAGAATAAGGACCCACGCTTCTTGCATGAAGCTTGTCCTCGACCAAGTGCAGAAGTTTAAGCATGTAAACAATACCGACAGTGGATTTGTAGTAGAAAGGTTCACCTGTACGCCCGTCGTAAAGTTGAATTTTTCCCTCTTTTGGGAGTTCAGCTTCTTCCATTATTTTTTGTACCAATTCAGCGCCTAAGCCATTTAACGCCGGTGTTGCCACATAAATCCCGAACTTTGATGCGGCCCATCCCAAATGTGTCTCCAAAATCTGGCCGATGTTCATACGGCTGGATACCCCAAGCGGATTAAGAATTATGTCGACTGGCGTTCCATCAGGCAAAAATGGCATATCTTCCTGCGAAACAACTCTTGAAATAACTCCTTTATTTCCATGCCGGCCAGCCATTTTATCTCCAACCTGTATTTTCCTGGTTTGTGCCACATAAACCTTGATTTGGCGTATTACGCCTGTCGGCAATTCATCGCCCTGCTGCCTGTTGAATATCTGCACGTCAACGACTTTTCCGCCCTCACCACCAGGCAGGCGTAAAGAAGTATCTTTAACATCTTTGGCTTTATCTCCGAATATAGCCTGCAAAAGTCTTTCTTCCGCAGTAAGTTCGGTTTCGCCTTTTGGCGTGATTTTGCCTACCAGAATGTCGCCTTCGTTTACCGTAGCGCCGATGCGCACTATGCCATCGACATCTAAATCTTTTAAGCGTGCCTCGCCGACATTCGGTATATCGCGGGTTACGATTTCAGGTCCAAGTTTTGTATCTCGGACATCTAGTGTAAACACTTCAATGTGAACAGAATCATACAAACCTTTCTTCACAATCCTGTCTGAAAGAATAACGGCATCCTCATAATTGTAACCACCCCATGGCATGTAAGCGACAAGGAGGTTTTGGCCAAGTGCCAGCTCACCTTCATCGACCGCAGCGCCATTTATCAAAACATCTCCTTTTTTGACCTTTTCACCTTTGTGAACGGCCGGCCGCATATGTATGGAAGTGGCCTGGTTGGAACGCATATAATTAAGTATCGGGTATATCTCTTTCTTACCATCGTCATACATTATTACTACCTGGCTTGCGTCCACATCTGTTACAACCCCTTTCATGCGGGCAACAATAGCCTGACCAGAACTTTCTGCGGTAAGCCCTTCCATACCTGTTCCGACAATTGGGCGTTTTGGCCTTATTAAAGCCACTGCCTGTCTCTGCATGTTTGAACCCATTGAAGCCCTTGTGTTGTCATCATTTTCAAGGAATGGGATAAGTGAAGTTGTTTCTGAAATAATCTGTTTTGGGGAAATGTCGATATGTGTGAGATCGCGCACATGAACTAGTGAAGGTTCGCCTCTGCGCCTTGCGGCGACGCGACTGTTTAAAAGTTGTTTTTTGTTATCAATTTTGGCGCTCGCTTCAGCAATAATGAAATATTTTTCGGCATCCGCGTCATAATACTGTACATGCTCACCTAAATGAGCGCGGACTTTGACAAAGTGTGGTGACCTATCCTGAACTTTTATCTTGGTGATTTGTTTATTATTCGCAATTATTCGCGCTTTGGCCTCATCGATTGATTCGCCCTTTTCCATAAATACCTTTCTGCCAAGTTTGATATCTTGGGCTAGAATTTTATTTATAAGAGGCCGTGGCATAGAAGCATCGACTTCCTGGGCGGGAGGTGATTTAAGGACTTTTTTTATTTTAACTATTTTAGATACTTGTTCTTTAGTGAGTTTATCGCCTATCTTGGCAACGATCTTCCGCCCATCCTTTATTTCTTCATCTATTATGCGTCCGGTAAGCTCATCTACCTTAGGTTCGCAGTAATGTTCGATCCGACGGTATGGAGTTTCTATAAAGCCATATTCATTTACACGGGCATAAGCGGCCAAGTGTACAACAAGACCGATATTCGGTCCTTCAGGCGTGGCAATCGGACAAAGGCGGCCATAATGCGACGTATGCACATCACGGACATCAAAAGAAGCCCTTTCTCGAGATAAGCCGCCAGGACCCATTGCAGATATCCTTCGTTTATGAGCGAGCTCAGCAAGCGGATTTGTCTGGTCCATGAATTGCGATAACTGTGAGCTTGCGAAGAATTCCCGGAGAGCTGCGGTAATGGGCCTGCAGTTAACGAGCTGTGTTGGTGTTACCGTTTCCAAATCCATGACGGTCATGCGGTCTTTTGCTATACGGTCTGTACGCATGAGCCCAACGCGGAATTTGTTCTGCACAAGCTCGCCGACAGAACGGATACGGCGGTTGCTAAGGTGGTCAATATCATCTTCAGTACCTTCTCCGTTATTCAGTTCTATGAGGTATTTCAGAATATTCACAAAATCATCAACTTGAAATACTCTATCTTTAATTTTCACACCTGTTGTGGTCCCAAACCTTTTATTTAATTTATAACGCGCAACGACTCCCATATCATAACGCTTGAAATCGAAAAACAGAGCATCGATTAATTGCTTTGCGTTCTCAGGAGTCGCAAGATCGCCAGGGCGGATTTTACGGTAAATGCTCTGATAAGCGTCTTCTACTGTTCTTGCATTATCTTTTTCTAAAGTTGCTTGTATATAATCACTATTAATGTTTACGTTTACATCCTTGAATATATCAAAGATCTCAGCATCCTTTGCGAATCCGAAAATACGAAGAAGCTGAGTAATTGGGATCTTTCTCTTCCTGTCTATTTTGACCGTGATCACGCCCCTTTTGTCTGTTTCTATTTCCAGCCACGCGCCTCTTTTTGGAATGATTTTCGCATTGAAATATTTAGGCGCGGCCAGATTCCTGGAATAAAAAACGCCCGGGCTTCGGACGATCTGATTTACTACAACGCGTTCAATGCCATTAATAATAAAAGTGCCTTTCTCAGTCATCAGAGGCACTGATCCTAAAAACACATCCTGTTCCTTGATTTCCCCGCTTTCCTTATTTATAAGCTGGACATGAGCCTTAAGCGGAGCTTCGAAAGAAAGGTTTTTTCGTTTCGCTGTCGTGGCGTCGTATTTTGACTTATCTAAAGTATGGTTTAAAAAATGAAGCTCCATTTTTTTGCCGGAAAAATCAGTTATCGGCGAAACTTCTTCCAGCAATTCTTTTAATCCATCGGTTAAAAACCATTGATATGAATTAAGCTGGATTTCGATCAAAGGAGGCAGACGGAATACATCCTCGGCTTCAGTAAAATAATATCGTCCATTAATGATTTTAGTTGGATTAATGGATAGTTTTGGAGCAGTGCTTTTTTTAGCCATATATATAAGGTATAAAGACTAAATAATAAATACAATTAGTAAGGCACAAAATAAAAAGAATCGATTGGTTGGAAAATTTAACCGAATCAATTCCTTTCTATAATCTATTTTTGTACACAATCATAGACAATTGAGTAATTTGGCCTACTAATGACGAAAATTTGCACTAGTGCCTTTAGCCTCAACACAATCATAGACACAAAGATAGCCATGGAATTATAGACAAAATGTCATTGAAGTCAAATTGTCTTTTAAAATTGGATAGACAAATAAATTAATTATTTTATTTTATATTTTATAATATTTATAACTTTGTGTAAGATCATATTAGTTATATTTTTCTTTTTCTTCCCCGCAAACCCCATTTGAAAGGGGTGCATGCGCACATATGAGAAAAACGACAATTTCTTAATATATAATATACCCATGAGTTATTTCGTGATCATCAGAGGACCGCTTGGTGTGGGCAAATCCACAATAGCCAAGAAATTAGCAAAATTTTTGAACGCCGATTACGTCGATATTGATAAAATCCTACGCAAAAATAATCTGGATAAAGTCAGACCTGATGCTGAGTGTATTCCGGCAGAAAATTTTATAAAAGCTGACGATTTGATTCTTCCTGGCTTAAAAGACAAAATGCATAAAGGTAAAATAATTATTTTTGATGCATGTTTTTACCACAAAAAACATATTGAAGATATCGTCCGAAAACTGCCATATCGACATTTCATTTTTACCCTGAAGTCGCCTGTAGAGGTCTGTATCGAAAGAGACGGGAAACGAAAAAGAAAGTATGGTACATTGGCCACAAAAGCAGTACATTCTCTTGTGTCTAAATTTGATTACGGCATAACCATTGATGCCAACAATAAAACTCCTGAAGAAACGCTTCGGGAGATTATAAATCATCTTCAAAACAAAACATTAATTAATAAAATATATGACAAAAATTAAATTAATCTTTGGTTCTGGTCCTCGGGTTTTAATGATTAGCGCTTTATTCCTTACGTTTGTTTACAGCGCTGAATTGTATTTAAATTTACCCAAAATGCCAATATCGGATTTCACATCTGAATTAATATTTGGAATTTCAATAGTCCTGACATGCGTTGCCTTGCTTTGGGCGATAATTTCTTTACCAATTAATAAAAGGGGTAAGGAACTGGTAACTCATGGGGCATTTAAATATATAAGGCATCCGCTTTATGCTTCGTTTTTGGATTTTTTCGTATTCGGACTGGCATTTTACTTAAAATCATATTCTCTGATTTTTGCGGGCTTCATCTTATTTCTGATTTGCGGAAAACTTGTTGAAAAAGAGGAAAAATTTGTCCAAAGTCTGTTTGGTGAAAAATATGAGGAATACAGGAAACGGACTAAAAAATTTATACCGAAGATTTATTAATGAGAAAAAATGATAAAATTAAAAAAATTTTAGTATGAACCAAATAGAGCGCAGTCTAAAAAAACAGGGGATAAGCAAAAATCTGGTTAAAAAAATAAGGAAGATAACCAAACTGCTCATTCCTTATCAATCAACATGCGATTTAATATTGGTCCTTCTTGGTGAAAAATTTGCGACTGAATTAGATTTATATGAAAAATATTCTGACCCGCCCAATAAAGTTAGAAAAATATTAGAAGAAGCCGGCTTAATTGTTCTGCCAAAAAAAATAATAGAGCAAAATAGGGTAGTCAGCAGATCAAATCCTCCAACAAGAGAAGCTACCAAATCTGCTGTTTTCTGTATATCGCTTGTTGAAAAATATGCAAGAAAACTTTTGCATTTATCATCTTTTAAAGACCATGCTGATTATGGGAGGCTGATGGGCATTCCGGAAACCGCCATACAAGCTTTTCTGAAGGACGAAATCCTTGAAATGGAAAAGCACGATTCCTTAACAAAAAAAGATCCAATGTTGTCTTTTTTTGGTTTATCAAAAACAAATTATAAAGAAGAATTGAAATTAATGAAGAAATGGCGCAGGTTATTAATTCTCTATGCACCTGAATTTGTAAAAGAATTCAGGCGTAATATTCATAAAATAAGAAAAAAAGTTATCTGACATTTATATCAACTTTCCTTTCTTCATTATTTTCTGAAACAGCCTTTATCTGATGCAATCCCCTCACCAGTTCCCACAAAACTGATTGTCCTTCACCAACTGATTTATCATCCACATACCATTTCGCGGCCTCAGAAGCCTCGAGTTTGATTTTCTGGTAACCGGCTGGTTTGTTTTGGTCAAAAAGATAAAGGTCATTTGCGAAAGGCGTGATGATACGGAATTGGTCGGTGGGCTGTTGTGCGGATTGAACGTCCGACTGACCATCATCCTGAAAGTGGGCAATCGATTGCCCACTTTCAGGGTTTGTCGGATTTGCATTTCCCGTTTGAACATTCAACTTCACATCCTGTCCAACCGTCAAAACCGTTCCCGTTGTTTCGTGAAGCATATTCATTATTTTATAAAAAATTGGCGCGGCGCCCGATATGCCTGATACGCCTTCCATAAATTCTCCGCGCGCGTTACCAACCCAAACGCCGACAACATAATCATCGGTGAAACCGATTGTCCAGTTATCACGAAAATTTCTTGTAGTTCCAGTTTTCGCTGCAACGGGAAACGTGAATTTCAGCGGATTTTCCTCGCCAAATGACGGCATGCGGAGATTATTGTTGCTGAGTATGGCAGAGATAAGTTGTGCAGTTGAAGGTTCGATAACATCGAGTTCCGAAACAGGTTCATCGGATTCCAGATAACGGATTTGCGCGCGCTTACCGCCATTCGGAAACGTGCTGTACGCGTTCGCAAGTTCAAGTAATTTCACTTCCGCGCTTCCCAGAGCCAACGACAAACCGTAGTGTTCGGGCGACTCAGTAAATGTGGTTATGCCGAAACTTTTTGCGACCTGCAAAAAAGATGGAATTCCGACATAATTAAGGGTTTTAACAGCTGGAACGTTCAGTGATTGGGCTAATGCCTCAGCCAATGTCACATCTCCGCGATAGGATAGGTCATAATTTTTCGGCGAGTACGGCAGGCCTTCTTCTGTTTCAAATTGTATTGGCTCATCTGTGATTATTGTGTCAGCCTTCCATCCTTTTTCAATTGCCGCGGCGTAAACCAATGGCTTTATGCTGGAGCCCGGTTGCCGAAGCGAAGTTGTTACATTTACTTCGCCTTGTATGGATGTATTATCATAATCCGCGCTACCGATCATTGTGAAGATGTCGCCTGTTTTCGCGTCCAGTATCACAGCGGCGGCGTTTTCAATATTATATTTGGCAAGAAAAGTTAAATCAGACTGAAGTATTGTTTCCGTTCTTTCCTGCATACCCAAATCAAGCGTTGTTACAATCTTTTTCGGCATATCTGCTGACATTTCATGCAATGACTGCAACACAAAATCGACAAAATGCGGGGCTTTTTTGGCAACTTTTTGTCTATGTAATTGTATTTTTTCGTCAGTGGCACTTTTGTAGTCTTCCTGAGTGATTTTGTTATCATCAAGCATTGCTTTGAGGACTTCCGTTTGCCGTCTTTTAGCCGCGTCAAAATTACTGAACGGGTAATAGCGGTTCGGCGCCTGTGGCAAACCCGCCAAAAAAGCTAATTCAGCAAGATCAAGGTTCTCCGCTGATTTGTTGAAATACTGCCATGAAGCCGATTCAATCCCGTATGCGAGTCCGCCAAAATATATGGAATTCATATACACCTCGAAAACCTCATCCTTGCTCAATAATTTGCTGATTTTAAGTGCCAGTATGCTTTCTTTGATTTTCTGCGTGAATGTGCGCTTCTTTCCCACACCAATAACATTGCGGACGACTTGTTGGGTTATAGTACTTCCGCCTGAAACAATCTCACCAGATGAGACATTTTGCCATACAGCCCTTAAGATTGCCCTAAGGTCAATGCCGCTGTGTTCATAAAAATTTTTATCTTCAATCGAAATAAATGCGTCTCTCAGGTGCTGAGGTATTTCCTCAAACGGAATAAAAGAGGCTCTGCCAGTTTCTTCATCCAAAATTTCATACAAAAGTTCATTATTCCTGTCGTAAATCTTTATCGTGTCATACGAAGTCAGCGATCTTAATGCGTCTGGAACAGGATAAAACAGCACAGTTAAAAAGATGATATTGATTATAATAAAAATTCCGATGCAGGCTGTGATTAAAAATTTCATGAATTAATAATTTTATTAAAATTTTATATCAGGTATTATAATGTCGGGTAACCTTAATTTAATACAATGAAAAAATTATTATCGTCAGTATTCATTTTGCTTATTTCAATTTCAACCCTGCCATACGCAATGGCCCAGGATGAGAATTCTCATCCATTGACCATATTCGAGTCAACAGAAAATCTGCAAAAACTGGATAGCTACACAATGAATCAGGTTGTTGGCGGCAGTTTGCAATTTAACACTGATTCAAAAGATGTCGATGGGGTTATGGGAAGTTTCAGGTTCAACATTATAACCGATGTTGAGAATTTGAAACCGTATGAAATCAATACCGATTCTGATATATCAGGATATTTCAGCATTTCGTTAAAAGGTAATGACAAACCCTTTGAAAACATGGTAGTGAATTTGAGGGCTCAAATCATCACAATTTATAAAGATGGATTTTACATCCGCTTTAATGACCTAAACTTTTTAACAAAAGGAATTCCTAATAAAGATATTGAAAGCTTTAACGAATTCAGGGGTGAACTTAATCGTCAATTTTCAGAGGTAAAGGGCCAATGGATTTATTTCCCGGAAGATTACTATAAAGGCGGATTTGATAATGGGATGCCGACTGAACTAAGCACACTTGATAAAGAAACAATCAAAGAAAATGCAAAAAATAAAGGATTAAAAGCGACATACAGACAAATCATTACAGACCTTATAAATTCTTTGGCAAAAAACAATGATATAACTGACGACCAGGAGCAAACTTTTAAAAAGATTTCTGATAGGTTTTTTAATACAAAATTTTTCAGTGAATGGACAGTGAAAACAGGTAAAAATAAAGGATATGTATCATTTTTCCTGGATAAATCAAAGATACTTAACTTTTTTCAAAGCGTTTCAAAAGATTTAAATGAAGATTTAACTGAAAATGACATTGCAGAAATAAAATCAGCTCTTGGAAAATTTTCAATAAGAGGCCTGTATAATATTGATCCTGTGAATAGAATATTTGATAAATTTTTTATTAAATTAGAATTATTCGGTTTTGAAGGATTATCGAAAACGCATATTAAATATTCATCGGAAATCAAGGATCTGAACAAAGATTTGAGCATTAAAGAGCCTGATGATTTTACTCCGGTTGATCAAATGAATTTACCTTTACTTCCTCAATCCACAACCGATTCCGAATCCGTTCCTACTGGATCTACAACTGATAATTCCGGGTTGTAATTATAAAAATTAGGATTTAAAGCGGAAATTGGTCATTGGGATTTGGTCATTGGACAATTTATATAATTACCCATTTGCGGTTGATTTCACGCACCACTCCCTTTAACTGTAAATTTATAAAAATCTCTGAAAGTTTTGCAACATTATAAGGCGTCTCCAAAACCAATTCATCAATACTTTTTCCTCCGTTCATGATATATTCCAGAAGTTCTGATTCGGTCGCGGAAAAAGTTATTGTCTTTTTGATTTCAGAAGTCTGCATTTGGAATTCTTCTAAAATATGTTCGATATTTTCAACCAGTTTCGCTTCGCCACGGCGTATCAGATGGTTTGTTCCGCTTAAGCCCAATTTTGTTAAATTATTAGGGATAGCGAATACCTCGCGACCTTGCTCGAGGGCGTAACGCGCTGTTATCAGCGCACCTGATTTTATTCCGCCTTCAGAAATCAGGACACCTCGCGACAACCCTGAAATAATCCGGTTTCTTATAGGAAAATGATGTTGCAGGGCAGGCGTTCCTAACGGATATTCGGAAATTATCGCGCCACCCGATTTTAAAATCCTTTCGGATAAATTATGGTTTGCAACAGGATAAATATAGTCAACGCCAGAGCCAAGCACAGCTATAGTTATTCCGTTATTTTTTATTGCTGCTTCATGCGCACAGGAATCAACGCCCAGCGCCAAACCGCTGATTATCACAAATCCGTTAATCACCAATTCAGACACAAATTTTTCTGTTATCAGCTTTCCGTAATCGGTTATTTTGCGCGTGCCAACAACGCCTAGAGATTTATGCAGGGGCGGCAATTTTCCGCGCACAAAAAGAAAAACAGGGGGGCTCGAAATTGAACGAAGACATGAAGGATATTCAGGGTCATCGATATCTATAACGCGGGCATTCAAGACTTCGATGCGCCTGATTAATTGATGGAAATCAATTGCCTCTTTTATATCAAGAATTCTTTCTGCTTTTTCTTTCCCAAATCCGAGTTGTATCAAAAAATGCAAATCGATTTTTTTCCATGCCGTTTCCAGATTTCCAAATTGCTTTACGACAATTTGGTATTGGTCAAAATTCAATATTCCCCATTGCGCCCAAAGGTAAATGTGTTCGTCGGTCATATTGAATGTTTATTAAACAAATGATCATAATGATTTTTTATTTCTATGTCGAAATAACGGTTCTTTCGATTTTCAACATCTGATGACCATTTATAAGGATTATTTTGAATATATTCACATATATTATTCAATGATTTTTCATCTCGTATGATATGGTCATAATATGACCGTTGCCATTGAAAAAATATTTTATTTTGTATCCCATTTATTTGGCGGGTTACGGCCGATTTAAACCCATGAATAATTTTGGGTAATAACATTTTCGTACGGTCAATCCGCCGTTCGGCATTCGGCGGAATTTCAATATTCAAAACACCATGGACATGATTCGGCATGATTTGCCATGTACCCAATTTGACATTACAAAAATATTTCGGGATTTCCTGCCAACATTTCGCGGCAATGCAACCGAATTCATTTAATCCCATAATACCATTCCGGATTTCGCCAAAAAATTCCTTGCGGCCTTTTGTGCAGATCGTCACAAAATAATCACCTTCTGACGAATAATCGTATTCGGATAACCGGATTCGTTTACGTTCTGGAAAATAAATATTCATACAAAAATTCATTAAAATGCAAAATAATCAATTCATACCAAAATACGCTGGCAATATATCAGATGGATTTTTAATTGCAAATAAATTTTATTGACGTATCAAAAACTGGTCGCTTTTCAATATAATATTAAATGGTTCAATTACTACCTCGCGTTTCTCGGATTTTTGCACTTCACCAGCCGAAATCGCGTTTAATTTATTCTTCTTTGCAATTTTTATAACATGTTTTGCGTCTTCTTCGCTGGCGACAAATATAGCTAAACCGACACCATAATTGAATATCTTGAGCATTTCTTTTTGTGGTGTTTTTGACGCTTTTTCAACAAATTTAAATATCTCCGGCACAGGCAGAACATCGTGTATAAGGTAGCGGAATGGTTTTTTGGAGCGCATTATTTTTTGCCATCCATGGCCGGAAATCGGTTCGATGTTCGTAGGCTGTATGCCAGCAGACAAGATATCCTGGATCAAAGGCGTATATAAAATTGTCGGCTCATTTATGGCTTCCCAGTATTCACGGCCATCGGATAACTTTGTGTGATATCCCTTTGGCAGGCGTTCAGCGAGTTTGCGTAAACTTGTAAATCCGTTATCATGCGGACCTGAACTTTCAACGAAAACAATTTTATTGCCTGGTTTCAGATTCTGGCCGTCGATTGGTTTTTTGCCAGGTGGTATGACACCGAAAAGCGCGCCCGCGATATCCAGTTTATCAGGATAAATTTTATTTTTTAACTGGGGCGTTTCACCTGAAAAATATACGCACCCGACAGTTTTGCAACCAGTCACAAAACCGTCCAAAAATCCTTTCATGAAATTTTTGTTAAATACAACTTCCGGATTACTTGATGGCAGATAAAGCGAAATCAGGATTGTCTGCATTCCTGTGGACGCGGCGTCATTCGTCATTACTGCGACAGTTTTTATACCGATGTTGTACCAAAATTTCTGCAATTGTTTATCCGATAAATTTTTAGGCCGTGCGTCATCGGATGTTCCTAGCCCTTCTGGCAATAATGTTACAAAAAGATTTTTAGCGCCTTTCTTTAAAAACGGTTTTAAATCCAAAGAAAAAACATTCGCGCTGGCGCCAAAACCGGATTCAGGGATAAAACCATATCTCTCAGCAAAACGCACGGTCTTTTTACTTGCCTCTATAAAAGCATTTTTAGCGGTATCCAACGCGTTGTAATCCACATGATCGAGTTTCTTAGGCATCTTTATTAAATGAAAAATGTAAAATGAATAATAGTGCGGAGTGCCTAGTGCGGAGTGCCTAGTGCGGAGTGCGATTTTTTCTAAGCACTAAGCACTGTGCACTAAGCACTAAAAATGAATACAAATTGCGAAATTATGATATCTTTCCTTTTTCAATCATCAGTGTCCTACCTGGCAATATACCATGTACAAAAGGGTCATGAGTTGTTAAAAGCACGGTCGCCCCTTCGGAATGTAATTTTTTAAATAAATCGATGATGTCGCGCACATTCATCTCGTCAAGGTTTCCTGTCGGCTCATCAGCTATCAGTAAGCGAGGATTATGCACCAATGCTCTTGCTATAGATAGGCGTTGTTTTTCTCCGCCGGAAAGTTGGTTTGGAAACTGGTCCTGGTATTGTAATAAGCCGACTTTATCCAAAACCTCAGGTACGCGCTGATTGATTATACTCATCGGCTCTTCACAGACTTCCATTGCAAACGCGACATTTTCGAAAACTGTCTTTTTGGGTAATAATTTATAATCCTGATAAACAACACCGATTTTGCGACGATATAACTGAAGGGTGTCTGAATTCATTTCATTTATAACCACATCGTCTACTTCTATTGTGCCCACATTTGGTTTTTCAGCACCGATCAAAAGCGCCACGACAGTCGATTTACCTGCCCCGGAAGCGCCATTAAGCACAACAAGTTCATTTGGGTAAATCTCGAAATTTACTTCCTCAAGAACGATATGGTTGCCGAACTTTTTTGTGACGTTATGAAAGGAAATCATTATTTATATGTAATTTGTAACTAGTAATTTGTAATTAGGAATCTGATTACATAAAAAATTACCAATTACAAGTTACAAATTACCAATTACAAATGTATTGTAAATAATTAATCAGCAAATCGGAAGAGGAGTTTTAACGCGCAGCCCATATTAAGATATTAAGTAATTAAGTTGCCCCAACGGAATATCCGGGGTAAGAGGGCCAGGTATCAGGGGATAATCAGTTATAAGATATATTATATATAACTTATTACTTAAAATCCGTCAGCGCACCAATCGGGGTCCCCGCAGAATGCGAGGAGGTGGTTCCGACGAAGTCGGAAGGGGGGTGGGTATTCTGCGGGGTGGGACCCAAAAGCGAACGGATGCCGAAAAAGCCGCCGAAACAAAGTGAAGGCGGATTTGAAGGCAGAAGTTCGCTTTTGGGTGGTGCGCCTGGCAGGAATCGAACCTGCGGCCTCCCGGACCGCAACCGGACGCTCTATCCCCTGAGCTACAGGCGCATTGCTTAAAGCCACGTAATTTTAGTATAAATTGTCAGGAGTTATCAAGCTTTCCTTTTATACACAAATAAAAAATGCTATTGTTTAGGAACTTGATAACCCTCATATGAAACGAAAAAACCTTAAATTATTTTTCATCCACGAAGCTCTTTTTTATTTCAGCGATTGCATGCTGGTTATTGTGTTGCCTATATTTATTTATAAATTATTTGGATCACCGAGTGCGATATTTTTATTTTCAATGGTGTGGAATCTAATCTACTTCATCCTGTTTATACCCATCTTCAATAAAGCTATGCTTTGGGGTAAACCAAAATACTTCATGATCTTAGGAGTGATATTTTACATAGCCGCGCAAATCACTTTTGGAAAAACTATGCCGGAAAATCGAATGCTAATTATACCTGGTATACTATTTTACGCTCTTTATGTAAGTTTTTATTGGATGGTAAGGCATTGGTTTTTCTCGGTTAACGCGAATTTTGAAAAAATTGGCAAGCAGATAAGTTATCTTGGAATCATGAGGCTGATGATCGGTTTTGTGGCGCCTATAGTCGGTGGATGGTTAAGTTATTTTGTATCGTTTAACGCAACTTTTATTTTAGGCAGTATAGCAGGGCTTATTAGTATCATCCCGATTTTCTTTTTCCATGCGCCGCCCCATCCGCGAGGTTATGACTGGCAGAAGGTCAGAAAAATATTAAAAAAACCTGAACTTAAGGCAATTCGCCCGGCATATTTTTGGGAAGGAATATCCATGTACTTCATTGGTACATGCTGGGTTTTAGCTTTCACAATTTTTATCGGAAATATTAAACAATTTGGCACTTTAGTGGGCGTCACCACTCTCATAGCGATAATCTTAACCCGCCTTTCGGGACATATGTTTGATAAAGGCAAGCGTGTAAAAATACTAACAAGATTCACTATTCTTAAAGCTGTTGGTATTTTTATGTATGCCACGGTTTTTTTATATCCAAAATTGATTTATGTTTGGTGTGTTGAACTACTTAACAGATTCGCCACAAACCTGCATCAAACTTTTATCGATTCATATTTATTCGGACACAGCAGTAAAATACACCCCGTACATTTCCACTTAAATCGCGAGGTACACATTAGTATTGCGCGTATAATAAGCAGTGGATTTCTCGCCATCGTTTTCTTTTTTCTTCCTGTAAAATTCTTATGGCTATCTATTTTTGTGGGTGCATTCACCACGCTCGGCTGGCTGAGTTTAAAACATGGCGATCGCTTGCTTTGATGCTAATTTAGATGCTTTTTTCATAATTAATAAATTATTTAACTCTGAATAAGATTATTTCATTTAAAATAAATGGTGGTATAATATTTTAGCTTTTTTTGAAAAAAATATGACAAAAAAATTGCCCTTCAAAGAAATTTTCAACGAAGACAATCCGGTTTATTACCAATTTATCGATAACAAATCAAAAAAAACTGTTATTTTCATACATGGCTTGTTTTCCAGCAGTTCGATTTTCAGGCATTTTCTGCAATTTATTAAATATAACATAATTCTGGTTGAACTCAGGGGCATTGTGTATTCAAAATGCGATAAACCCTACCTCAAGAATTACGCAGAAGACATAAGGCTTATTCTTGAAAATGAAAAAATCGACAAAAATGTGATATTGATTGGGTATTCAATGGGTTGCTCGATTGCAAACGAATTTGCGGAAAAACATAGTGAAATGGTCGATAAAGTCATTATGCTTGCTCCTATAAACCGAACATTTAAAGAAATCGGCAGATTCAATTTTATTAGAAGTTTAAAAGATACGTTTGGAAAACATTTTTTTAAGAGATGGAGAGACTATTTGCGCATAGAAAAGAATTGGCCGTTTTATAAGTTATTCAGTTTATTTAACTTCAAATTATTAAAAGATGTATTTAAAAAATTGGATTTTACATGTAAATGTAAAATCATAATATTGAATGGCAAGGAATCTTTTTTATATTTCAATAAAAAAGACCATCACTTGGGGCAACCTAACATTCATTATCAGGAGATTGAAGATTTAGACCATTTTTTATTTTTAACAAAAAAAAGGATTGAGGATATCTCAAAGCTCCTTATTGCTCATTTGAATGGCACCTGACCGATTAGGAATTTTCAACTGATTTTCTTAATCTCTCAGCCGCTTTTTTCGGATTATCAGATTTTAAGATATAAGACCCCGCGACAAACACATTCGCCCCGACAGATTTTGCCAGAGGCGCAGTTTTGTCATCGATCCCGCCATCGATTTCGATATCGAGATTGGGATATTTATCCCGGATTTCTTTGATTTTTGGCAATACTTCCGGCATAAAATGTTGCCCGCCGAAACCAGCTTCGACAGACATAATCAGCACCATATCGACCAATGGCAGGATTTTTTCAATTTTTTTAACAGGTGTTTTCGGGTTTATGGAGACACCAGCCAGGCAATTAAAGCTTTGGATAAGTTCAATGTCTTTCTTTAGGTTTTTGCTGGCTTCCGCGTGAATAGTAATGATATGCGCTCCGGCTTTCGCGAAATCTGCGATGTATTTATGCGGATTATTTATCATCAGATGGCAATCCAGAGGCAAAGTCGTTTTTATGCAATCAACCACCATCGCACCGATAGACATATTTGGGACAAAATTCCCGTCCATAACATCGATATGAAACATATCCGAAAACGGTTCCAAATGCTGTAAATAATGGTTCAGATCTCCGTAATCCGCGCCGAGTATCGATGGGGCTATTTTGATTTTGAGCATATATTAACAATTTAAGATTTCGCAATTCGTATTTCGCATTCCCATTTTATATTTGGCATTTGGTAATTTTTTGTTAATCCTGATTTTAAATATAAAATGATAAATGTAAAATGCTAAATTGAATGCGAAATCAGAAATACGAAATGCAAAATGAATTAGTTGTGTTTCTCAATCTCCATAATCTTCTTTACCCTTCTTGCATGTCTCTCGTCACCAGAAAAATCCGTTTCAAGGAAAGTCTTAACAATTTCCACAGGATCATCCATCGTTCCTTCACGCCCAGCTGTGGCGACAACATTCGCATCATTGTGTTGGCGCGCGAGCATTGCAGCTTTTTTTGAGTATGCGAGAGCCGCGCGGATACCATGCACTTTATTCGCGGCAATTGAGACTCCAATACCTGAACCACAGACTAAGACGCCTTGTGAATCAGGGGTTACCGCGACCTTTTTTGCGACTTTTTCAGCATAATCAGGGTAATCAACCGACTTCTCGCCATCAGTTCCCATATCGACAAACTGATACTTGTCGCCAAGTTCTTTTTTTATCCTCTCTTTCATCGCATACCCCGCGTGGTCCGAGCCGATTATTATTTTTTTCATATATTTTGTGGGATTAAAAGGGCATGTGGGATTAATGGGATTTGCTCTTAATAACTATCACAAACCTTCCCATTAATCCTATTAATCCCATTAATCAAGGTCAAAATTGAGATATAAATCGCAAATCATTCTCAAAAAACAGCCTCATATGGTTGATACGGTATTTAATCATAATCATCCTTTCCAATCCCATTCCAAAGGCGAAACCCGTATATTTTTCGGGATCACAACCGACATTACGGAGAACATCGGGATGCACCATTCCCGCGCCGGCTATTTCTAGCCATCCACACTGTTTGCATAGGCGACAAGGAACTCCGTCGGCAAGCTTGCCTTCACCATGGCATATCGGGCATGTGCAATCGACTTCCATTCCGGGTTCGACAAACGGAAAATAGCTGACACGGAATCGGGTTTTGATAGTTTCGTCTTCGAGTATCTGTTGGAGCGCATGGGTCATCACCGCTTTCAGGTTAGCCATTGATATGTTTTCATCAACCATCAATCCCTCAAGCTGGTGGAACATAGGTGAATGTGTGGCGTCGCTGTCTTTGCGGAAGGTCTTTCCTACTGCAATTACCCGTATGGGCGGTTTATGTTTTTCCATGTAATGGATCTGAACGGGAGATGTATGTGTCCGAAGGACATATTTTTCCAAATTTTTGATCCAAAACGTGTCGTGCATGTCGCGCGCAGGGTGGTCTTCGGGAATATTCAGCTGGTCAAAATTATAAAATTCCTTTTCGACCTCCGGCCCCTCCGCAAGTTCAAAACCCATTTTCGCGAATACAGCCTCAATGTCATCGATGAATTTGGATATCAAATGGCGGTGTCCGACAATTGGTTTATTGCCTGACACAGTAACATCAATCCATTCATCTTCGGCAATTGCGGATAATTTATCAGACTCAAGAGTTGCATAATGTTTTTGGACAGCTTCCTCTAATTGTTTTTTTGTGTCATTAGCAAGTTTTCCGATGGTCTGTTTCTGCTCAGCGCTCAGGTCTTTCAGGCTCTTCATAATCTCATTAAAAAGCCCCTGTCTGCCAAGGTATTTAACTTCAACTGATTTAATAGCCTGTTCATCCTTCGCGGCCTTAAGTTCTGCCAGCATTTCAGATTTTAATTTTTCGATTTTGGATTGCATATGCATCAGATTAACTTCGGAATTTATTGTAAATCATAAATGAAAAATGATAAATGTAAAATGATAAATTAATTTTCTTCCCTTTCTTCTTTGTTTATTTCTTCTTATCCCTTCTTTTGGCCCTTTAGGGCCCACTTACCCCATTGAAGGGGGTGCGTGCGCACGTGTAAAAAAATCACAAATCAGAAATCTCAAATCTCAAATCATTTAATCCTCTCAATCTTCGCCCCTAAACTATTCAGTTTTTCATCCAGTTTTTCGTAACCGCGGTCTATGTAATAAATATCGCTTATTTCCGTCTGCCCTTCAGCGGCTAAACCCGCAAGCATGATTGCAGCGCCGGCGCGTAAGTCGCAACTGTTAACCGATGCGCCCTGAAGACAAACAGGACCTTCGATTTCTGCCTGATAAGCATTCAGGATTTTTGGGCGTACACCCATTTTCTCCAGTTCATAAAGATACTGTAGGCGACCTTCGAATAAGGTTTCAAAAATGAAACTTATGCCTTTCGCTTGAGTTAAAAGGGTTGAAAAAGGAGCCTGCAGATCAGTCGGAAAACTTGGGTATATAGCGGTCTGCAACCGGATTGCCTTCAAATGTTTTGAAGGCTGTACTCGTACCATGTCTTTGCCTAGCTCAAAAACCACACCGACTTCTCGGAGTTTCTGCCAAAAAATGTCCAAATGGTGGGGTACAATATCCAAAACATCGACTTCACCTCGGGTAATAGCGGACGCTAAAACCAAAGTTCCGGCTTCAAGATAATCCGAAGTTATGCGATACTCCCCTCCTTTAAGTTTTTTTACACCAGTGATTTCTAATGTATGTGTGCCGACTCCTTTGATTTTGGCGCCAATAGCGTTTAAAAAATTGCAAAGATCCTGTACATGCGGTTCCGCCGCCGCAAAACGGATGGTTGTTTTGCCTTTTGCCAAAACTGCCGCCATAACAGCGTTTTCGGTTGCGGTTACACTGGCTTCAGTCATAGTCAAATCCGCTCCTTTCAAATCCTTACATATAAGATGAAGTATTTCGTGGTCTTCGACTATTTCCGCGCCCAATGCCTCTAAAGCTGACAAATGTGCCTCAACAGGTCTTTTCCCGATAATGCAGCCACCGGGAAAGGCCAGCCTGACCTCTTTATTACGGACTAACATTGGGGCCAGAAGTAGAATTGAAGCTCTTAATTTACTGACTAATTCGTGTTCAATTTCCAGGTTCGCAACCGCTTTGGCATGGACTTTAAGCGTATTATTGGCAAATTCAGTTTCAACGCCCAAAAAATGCAGAATATGCTGCATAGTGTAAATATCCGCGATATCAGGGACATTTTTGAGTATTACAGGCTCTTCGGATAGCAAAGAGGCCGCGATAATGGGCAAAGCGGCATTTTTTGATCCGCTTACGCGCACTTGGCCCTGTAATTTTTGCCCACCTGTGATTAAAAAACGATGTGTATGCACTTTTTGTATTTTAAATGACAAATTTTAAATAACAAATGACAAATTCAGCTTAGAGTATTGCTAAAATTTTAAAAATATGTTATAATATAATATTAACTTATAAAAATTAGACAAAAAATCAAAATGTTGTGAACCCGCCTTTGGTGGGAAAAATTGTAATTTAAAATTTAAAATTTAAAATTTGGTATCGGTATTCTATGTCACATTACTGGTTCTGACAACGTTAATTTGGGGATATATATTTTATAAAAAAGACTACCATCCCCAACCTTTAAAAGTAATTGTCCAAAGTTTTTTTGCGGGCCTGTTTGCCATGGCGCCGGTTTTTGCCTACAAATATATATACCAGAATTACATTCCCGCTCTTGCGGAATATAAAATTTTCAGGCCTCTGTTAGACTACCCTTTGATCAGCGGACTAGCCGTATTTGTTATAAACCTTATAACACTTTCACTGATTTTATTTATATTAAGCGGAGTACTATCGCTGATACTCAGTGTTTTCAACCATTCTACAATCATTAATCTTAAAAATGCCATAAAAGATGAACCGCTGGGATTTACTGTTGTAAGCCTTCTTTTGGGGGCAGCTATAAGTTTGGAATCACTGGCGCAAAAAGTATTTTCAACGCAAATCATTGGAACGGTTTTAGGCTCGATCTTATTTTTAGCCATAATCGAAGAATATATCAAACACCTGATCGTAAAATTTATCGATGACAAAAAACTCAAGGATATTGATGATGCTATTACTTTAAGTATTATTGTAGGCCTGGCATTTGCTTTTATAGAGACCATTTTTTATAGCGTGAATTCCGGAGAAATACGAATAATATTTTACAGGGTTATGGTAAGTTTGCCTGTGCATTTGGTCGCTTCAGGCATATTTGGATACTATTATGGTTACGCCCATTTCGCTAAACCTATCATGGAGATTGAGGGTGGTGATAAAACTTATCGAAAAAGTTGGTTACCTTCATTTCTTAAAATAAAAAAATCTACCATTTACGACGATAAAAAGATAACTGAGGGTATATTATTTGCCACTTTGTTTCATGCTTCGATGAATCTGCTTTTTGAGTTTAATTTAGGCTTCATAGCAGTTCCTTTTATAGTCTTAGGGGTTGTGGTCATATTTTATTTATATAAAACAGGAATAGCCGAAAGCGTTCTTATCAGAAGGTTCAGGCAAAAAAATCTGAATAAGCTAAAAACCATTGCCTAGTGCGTTATCCGTTAGGCTGCTAAATCAAGGCCTTCTTCACCGTAATCTGGTAAGGATTTTTTAAATCTCGTGCTATTTTTCTCTGGTATTACTATAGCGTTGTCATCTGTTAATCTTAATCCATCGCCATCCCTTTCAATTATTAATTTCAATTCTTCTCTCAAACGTTTAATAGGAATTACTCCCGCCTCAATACTTTCATGAATATCTTTTCCGATTTTGCCTTCCTCCCACTCACGCTGGAGAAGATCTCCAAATTCCTCAAAAGTGATTTTACGGGAGTTCTTAAAAGTCATATATATTTATATATCTTTTCATTTTACCAGTTTTTTCATTAAAAGGCAATAGTTTAGACTTAATATGTTAAAAACATTTGATTAAATCTTTACTCCTGTTAATATTAATAAGTAAAAAATTAAAAAATCTGATATTAATTATGAATAAGCAAAAACAAATATTAGTGCTTATACTAATCATCGTGGCTGCAGTTTTAGTTTGGCTTTTTGTTTTTAGGTCTGCGGGGAAAAAGCCTGAAACAGTTACGCCTACACCTGTAGCAACTGAGGAGGGTAAATTTATGCCAAAACTTAATAATACTTTGGAAACATCGGTAACTGTTATAAATCCGGATGAAACCATTGAAAACCAGCCTGCTCAATAATCTCTAAGCTTACATTTAAGTTAAAAAATGTCAGTGTAAGTATAATAATATATTGACATTTTTTAATATAAATGCTAAATTGATAACCTTTCCTTGTAGAATAATTTTACAAAAGCCCTTTGTTGCCAGCCCTTTCTGAATTTTAGGTTCAGGAATGACGCCCTAACGACACGACGTTATTAAGCACATTGGGCTTTTAAAATATTAAATAATTGATTGGTCTCCCGCACTTATTATTAACGCTTCTCCCGATTAATTTATGAAACGTTATATATGCGGATTTTTAATATTTGCCCTTGCCTTATTAAGCCCGTGTGGGATAACAGCAGATGAGCCTACAACGGAGGCAATCGTATTACCAATTACAGATACATCTGTTGAACCGAATGTGGATCCTATTGTGGATCCGATTGCGGACCCAATTGTTCCGTCAATCAGTGAACCTATAGTTGATCCGATTGTTGAACCGATTCCGGAACCAGCAGTTGAACCGATTGTTGAACCAATTGCGGACCCGACTATTGATCCTGCAGTTAATCCAATTGTCGAACCGATTACGGAACCAGCAGTTGAACCGATTGAAGGTTCAATTGTTCCGCCGATTGTTCCACCTATCGTTCCACCAATTGTTCCACCTATTGTTCCACCTATTGTTATCAATGAAATAATGACCGGCTCGGAAATTAATCCGGAAAAAGATGTCTGGATAGAACTTTTTAATCCAAATAATGAAGAAGTAAATTTGTCTGGTTGGCAGATCAAAGGTGTTACAAGTGGCGGCAGATGGATTGATATCGTAAATGATACAAGCTACGAAATCCTGCCTAACGGTTATTATTTGATATCTTATTACACAAACAGCAGTTATTCAGCATTAAATGTAAAACCGCAAATTCAGAAGTCATCGCTCCTTTTTCCAAACGAATCAATTGAAATAGAGCTAAAGGATCCGAATGGAAATCTGAGCGATAAAGCGCTTATCAACAAGGAAACAGTGTCGGACTTCAGGTCATATGAACGGACATGCCCGATTAATTCTGGCGAGCTTTCCGAAAGCTGGTCAAGGGCGACAGCACGGATGAACATTAAAGAAAGTGCGTTAAATACATATGCGACCCCAAACAGCGCTAATAGCGTGTGCCAGACATCAGTAATACCGCAAGAAACGATTGTGCCAATAACTGAAGGTGAGGATGGCTATCCTCACTATACCGATGAAACACAGATTACCGTGACCATTCAACCGATTGTTACAAAAACCTATCCATCATATCAGCTTATCAACGAAATAATGATAAACCCTGAAGGCGATGATGAGCTCGGTGAATGGATTGAGCTTTATAATAATACATCGAGTCAAATCGATTTAAGCGGTTGGTATCTGGATGATGCGGAAGGTAACAGTTCTCCATTTAAAATAAATGAAAATACATTACTTGGTGCGGGTTCATATTTGGTATTAAGCGCGCCAAACTTAAAATTATCGCTAAAAAATTCTGATGACCAGGTCAGGCTCCTTGATCCAAATAAAGAGGTTAAAGAAATAATCAGTTATTTTGGCGCGAAAGAAAACTGGTGCTATGTAAAAAAACCGGATGGAGGATTTATCTGGTCTCCGATACTAACTCCTGGTTTTGCAAACATGTTTCCCTCGTCGCCTAAATCTTATTATCCGGATGACATAATACTAAAAAGCGTTTTACCTAATCCTGAAGGTGAAGATGAAGGAAGCGAAATAATCACAATGAAAAATAATTTGAGTGAAACTGTAGACCTTTCGGCCTGGAAAATAATAAACCTGAAAGGGAAAGAATTTCAGCTTGGCAACATTATTATAGCGCCATTTGAAGAATATAACTTAACATCGTCAAATATAAGCTTGAGCCTTGTTAATAAAGCCGATGAGTTAAGCCTTATGGATCCCTCAGGTAATCTCATAGACAAGATAAGCTGGACTGATGCGAAAAACGGAGAAATTATTTATAAACCCGATTATTTCCAAGACGGATTAAAGGGAAAAGTTATCAGAATTATTGACGGCGATACTTTTGTAGCATCAATAAATGGCGATGAATATACAATTAGGTTGATAGGTGTGGATACGCCTGAAACTGTAAATCCGAAAAAAGGTATCGAAAAATACGGTAAGGAGGCTAGTGATTATCTAAATAAAATGCTTTTCGGACAAACTGTGATTCTTGGTTTTGATGAGAACAAAACCGACGTTTATAATAGATTGTTGGCATATGTTTATCTGGGTAATATTTTTGTTAACGCAGACATTATTCAAAAAGGATATGGATACGCATATACGAGATTTCCATTTAAATACGAGAGTGATTTTATTAAATATGAGAATCTTGCTAGAGAGAACAGATTAGGAATATGGAGTGATAAAGAAATTGTAAAAATTATCAATCAATTGAAAGATGATGAAGACATCAAAGATGTAGAAAATAAAGATTTACAAGTAAATAATGAAAATAAAGAAAGTGGAGATAAAGATATAAAGACTAATTCAGCCGACCTAGATTGTGAAGCTGGAAATTTAAGCATCTTTTCAATTCTTCCAAATGCTGAAAAAGGGTACTCAGTTGAGTATATTAAAATTATTAATAATGGTGATAAAAAGGCTTGTTTAACTGGCTGGACTCTTGATGATGATCTGGAAAAAGGGTCGAAGCCATTTGAAATCAAAGGCGGTTCAATCCAACCAGGAGCTATCAGAACATTTCGACAATCTGAAACCCACTTAAACCTTAATAATGATACGGACTGCGCTAGCCTGATAAACCCAAACGCTGAGGTCGCTAATCAGATTTGTTACAAAAAAGCTCATAAAAATGAAATATTCACCCATGAAGGCGGTGACTGGCAATCGCAAAAATCTGCCAAACTGAATGCGGGATTCACCAATCCCGTCAAAACCAAACTCAAACGCGATTCAACCGATTACCAATGGGAATTAAAAAATGAGACGATTGACGGAAAAATCGCTTTTATTTACAAGGAGGGTGAGATTATTTATCTGCAAACCAATAATGAAACTATTCCCATTTCATACGCTAACAGCAAAGTGAATATTGACATGGCAAAACAGATGCTTGATTTTAATTCACCTGTAAAGTTGGATGTGCGTTCCGCGGGTGAAGAAAGGCAGTTGATTGGAATTAGCCAAATTGAAAATAAAAAAATTTCGGATAAGCAAAATGATAAAAATAATTTCGAATATATATATTTGATTATTTTAATCCTTGCGATTAGCGGATTTTATGGCTTCAGAAAATTAACCAATAAAATACTGCCATAAAATATACAAATATATTGAATAGGGAATAAAAAAATTCAGCACAAGGACCCAGACAGGAATAAACATAATTTTTAATAAAAATAATTTGCTTTAATTATATACTAAATTATTTATATAACATATCTGGCTATATTTAAATGGCGGTCGTGATACATACAAATCATTTCTATTACATACTTGCCTGATATTAATTTTTTCATTAAACTTAACCTGATTTGTTTTAACCTAAGATTATTGAACTATTCTGGCTCTTTATCTGATTGGTTGTTTAGTTAACTTACAAGCTGATAAGCTAAACGGCTAATAATCTGATAAATTATGAAATTCCTTTTTAGATTCATCATCACAAAAATCCTGGCTCTTAAGGCAAAACATTTTCTTAAAAAAAACAGGATTCAGGTAATCGCGGTCACAGGAAGCATAGCGAAAACAACAACTAAAGAGGCGATTTATCACCTTTTAAAAAAACATTTTAAAATCTATAAAAGCCCTCAGGGTTTTAATACGGAATTAGGTATAAGCCTTGCCATTTTACAGGAAGAAAAATCAGGATTTTCATCGGTGCGAGCGTGGTACAGAATATTAAAAAAGGCTCTTTTTGGTGAAAAAGAGATTTTCCAGAAAATAATATTAGAAATGGGCGCGGATAAGCCAGGGGATATAAAAAAACTTACAAAAATAGCGCGCCCCAAAATTGGCGTCATAACTAATGTAAATCCTGTGCATTTGCAAAAGGGGCAATTTAAAGATATGGAAGATATTAGAAAAGAAAAAAACAGCCTTATAAAAAACATGGGGAAGGACGGAATAGCTATTCTTAATTACGATGACCCTATGGTAAGGAGCATGGAAACAAGCGCTCAAAAAATGAGTTATGGTTTAGGCGCAGACCTTGATGTGAGAGGAAGCGATGTTGAGGTTTTAAATAAATCATTAAAATTTAAAGTAAGCTATAAAAACGAAGACCAACTTTTGAACGTTCCTGTATTAGGCGGTTTTCAGGTATATGCATTTCTTGCGGCTATTGCGGTCGCATTAAAGTTTGGTATGGACCTTAAAGAGTGTGCTGAGACTTTAAAAGATTTTAAAATGCCTCCCAGCAGGATGAATCCTCTGTCAGGCTTTAATAAAAGCATAATTATCGATAGCTCGTATAACGCATCGCCGACAAGTATGGCAAAGGCGCTTGAACTTCTTGATGAGCTTAGATCGGACAGAAAAATCGCAGCATTGGGCACGATGAACGAACTGGGAGATATGGCCAAAGAAGCCCATCTGGCATTGGGCGGACAGGCGGCTAAAGTCGCTGATATTCTGGTAGCTGTAGGCCCGGAAGCCGTTACGATAAAACAAGGCGCAATGGATGCGGGTATGCAGGAAAAAGACATCTATACTTTCCTTGACTCCGAAGAAGCCGGTCATGCACTTAAAGGAATGCTGGAGCCTAAGGACTTAGTGCTTGTTAAAGGATCTCAAAACAAGGTGAGGATGGAAAAACTGGTAAAAGTTATTCTGGAGCACCCTGAACAAGCCAAATTACTGCTTTGCAGACAGGATGAAGCTTGGGGGAACATTTGACCTTGATTAAATGATTAAAGGATTTTCATGATTAGTCTGAAAAAATAGATTCTGTTTAATGTTAAACAATGAATCTTATTTAATCTAAATCCTGTATCACAGAAAAACAGTCTAATCCTGTAAATCCATGGTCAAAATCATGTAAATCAAGGTCCATTTTACATTTTTCATTTCTTTTGCAACTCCAAACTGCTTTTCCAAAAATCTTGGTAAACTCATCTGATTCCTGTCTTAGTGGGGATAAATCATTTAAATATTCAGGATTGGCGAATATTAATAAATCTAACCAATATCTCGTTTCCTTGGCCTCTTTATAAGAAATATTGATTTTATGTTGAAAATCTTTTGACGATTCTGCTGAATTAGCCTCCATATAATTAGCGCCAATACTTGTTCCAGAGTCAATAACCTGACTGGATAGCTTATAGTTTATTAAGTTCTTAGGCAGTTTCTGAATGACTCTGATTAAATTTTTGCTAAATTCCAAAGTTCTCCTTTCTAATTCTATTTGATCCATGTTAATTCAAAATTATCAATTAAATTCAAAAAAGGATGCTAAATTACCATGACTCAGCATTAAATGTAAAATGAAAAATGTAAAATAATAAAATAAAAAAACCTTTGCCATAGCAAAGGTTTTTTTAAACTCCCACCAATACGAAACCGTTAAAACGTAGAAGTCAGACATCCTAATTAAATAAAATGTCAAACAACTACACTCTAACAAAACGAAACGTTCTATCAGCCGAAACCGATAGAAACAAAGGGTTCACACTCATTCCGCCGAAACGGACCAAGAAATGAACTTTTATTTTGTTTTGAAAGAAAACGCGACTCCGCTTATTCCGTCGAAACGGAACAGCCAGAATCACAAACCTTACTAACATCTTCCGAAAGCCGATCCATTCTCCGTAGTAAACTACGAAGGATGAAAGCAAACGGAAATATGAAAGTAAGAAAGCGGCAACGCAATCGGTGAGAGAAGACTGCCCAAGAGCATGGAACCATAACCGATTCACCCTCCGGAGTCCTCCGCGGCTTGCGCCGTAAAGGGACGGAAGATGAGAGTTTTGATTTTTGTTTTCCTGGACAGACTCTTACCACCGATAGGTGCGATAGCGGGATCAGACTGCCCAAGAGCATAAAACCGAGACCGCTCGTCCTACAACAAGTGTAGGGCAAAAAACGGTTTTTTGTTTTTGTTTTCCTGGACAGACTCTTCCCGCCATCTGACAGTGAGATCAAACTGCCCAAGAGCATTAAACCGTAACCGATCATCCTCCGGAGTCCTCTGCGGCTTGCGCCGTAAAGGGACGGAAGATGAGAAGTTTTGATTTTTGTTTTCCTGGACAGATTGCTCTCACCGTCTAACCGATTTGTTAAAGAACTTTCTTTTCATCATCATATTATTATATCAAATTTTAATTTATTGTGCAAGTCTTTTTTTATGCTTTTTTCCTTGAGACATAAATAAATATAAAATACTCAGATAAATGGCTATGAAACTGCTTGAATTGAAATAGGGTAAATAACATGAACACCGTAACCAGATAATCAGTCTAATCCTGCAAATCCGTGATCATAATCCTGTTAATCCATGGTCAATCCAGTAAATCCGTGGTAAAAATCCGTGGTAAAAGTATTCTTGACAATCTCTATTTATTTATTAAAATAATAATATAAAGTACCTAAATCTCAAGTTAATAAAATTACTGATCGATTTAAGCGGCTATTGTTTCCATCGCAATTCTTAATCCCTGAAACAATTTGAATATCACGCACATAATTAAAATTCAAATAGCTCAGAATAAGTCTTAAAGCCAAAAAATCAGGATAGCGACAAGTTTTTATTACTTGAGGTTAGTTTATATCGTCGCTCGCGAGCGACGACATTTATAACCTTAATTTAATTAAACATGAATATAATTTATCTGATTATTGGTCTTTTAGTAGGCGGTAGCGGAATTTTTGCTTATTTCCATATGCAGGAAGGGGAGAGGCTACGAAAAATCCGAATGGAAAAAGAAAAAGAAATCGCCAGTATTGAAAAACATCTAAAGGACCTTGAATTAAAAGCCTCAACAATTGAAACAAAAATAAAAGAAAAAATCCTTGATGCAAAAAACAAGGCGTTTGACATTATAAATGAAGCAAAAAAAGATGAGATGGAGAGGCGCAAACAACTTGAAAAAAGCGAGCAGCGTCTTATTTCTAAAGAGGATATTCTTGAAAAAAAGATTTCAGAAAGCGAAAAATTTAGAGACGACTATGTCAAAAGAACCGAGCAATTAAAAATTCAGGAAGAAAAAGTTGAAGCTCTTTATAAAGAACAGGAATCCGTGCTGTCTAAAATAACGAATTTAAGCAAAGAGGAAGCTAAAGATTTGCTTTTAAAAAATGTTGAGCGGGATTATCAGAAAGAAATTGTCGACCATTACAATAAAATTGAAAATGATGCTAAAGAAGATTCTCAAAAAAAAGCGAAAAATATTGTTTCTCAGGCAATCCAAAAAATCGCTTCAAACGTGACTTCGGAATCCACGCAGACCTTGGTCCAGTTGCCAAATGATGAGATCAAAGGCCGAATAATCGGCCGTGAAGGGCGCAATATCAACGCCTTTGAACATCTTACAGGCGTGGATGTAATAGTCGATGATACGCCGGGTGCTATTGTGATTTCTGGTTTTGATCTTGTTCGGCGATATATAGCAAAACGCTCTTTAGAAAGATTAATCGAAGATGGGCGTATACACCCTGCGAGGATAGAGACTATTGTCAATGAAACCAAAAGCGAAGTAAATCAGATTATGGTCGAATTCGGTGAAAAGGCCGTACATGAAATGGGTATAGTAGGACTGCATCCGGATCTGATTAAGATCATTGGCCGCCTGCGTTTCAGAACAAGTTATGGCCAAAACGTATTAAAACATTCGATGGAAGTCGGTTACCTTTCAGCGGCTATGGCTGGTGAATTAGGATTAGATGTCCATGTCGCGAAAACTGCCGGTTTCCTGCATGACATCGGTAAAGCTGTTGACCATGAAATAGAAGGCAGCCACGCTCTGATAAGCCGTGACATATTAAAGAAATACGGTCTCTCTCAGGCTATAATCCATGCTGTCGAAGCGCATCATGAGGAAGTAGCATTCCATACACCCGAAGCAATGATCGTACAGGCAGCTGACGCAATTTCCGCTTCAAGGCCGGGCGCCCGAAGGGAAACGCTGACCACTTATCTAAAGCGTTTACAGGATCTCGAAGATCTTGCCAATACTTTCCCAGGCATAGATAAAGCATACGCAATCCAGGCCGGGCGCGAAATACGCGTTATGGTAAAACCTGAACAAATTGATGACCTGCAGGCTATTAAACTTTCGCATGAGATAGCCAGAAAAATCGAAAAAGAACTGGCTTACCCTGGCTCTATCAAAGTTAATGTCTTACGAGAAACAAGAGCTACCGATGTGGCGCGCTAAACAACCAAAGAGTTTGTAGGTTGTAGTGGGTAGGTTGTAGTAATAAAAAAATTTACTACAAACTATAACCTACAAACTACAACCTTTTAGTGAAATATGTTACAGTTGCTTTTGCGCCTCTTGCAAAGCGTCTATCACAGCAGGCACATCTTCAGCATCCATCATAACCGTACTTTTACGGCCCCTGCTTTTTTCGCTGATTTTAATAAATTTACCGTTTCTGCTTTGTTTGACGTCGATATAAAAAGTTCTGAATTTTGCATGAACAGTTTTTGTGAATATTTCCTGGGCATAACCGCCTCTTCCCTCATCGGAAAAACCGGTAGCTGGTGCGGATGATGTATCGGTATCGTCAAATTGATATCCTTCATCGCCCTTAGTCTCATCTTTGGTCATATCTTCCATCATTTTAGTTTGGGTTAAAAAACAATGTTCGTATTATACTTACTTTTTTTTGGTGCGCAAGAGAATTTATATTTTTATTTGTACATTTTCGGCGATTAGTCTGTTAGAGGTGGGGAAGGTAAAGTAAGGGTGAAGAACCTACTTACTAACCTCCCCCGGCTATGACTATATTTGAATTAATGGGCTTAATACAAACTAAAAATAAGGCAATACTCT
>Ga0315297_10000149_pt1 | contig 37375 bp, 30 predicted proteins | sample YL17G15_0_MG_FD_203628 | JGI IMG/M metagenome (GOLD analysis project Ga0315297, IMG submission 203628) | Sediment microbial communities from Yellowstone Lake, YNP, Wyoming, USA - YL17G15_0 | ecosystem: Environmental > Aquatic > Freshwater > Lake > Sediment | place: USA: Wyoming | collected...
CCGCGCTCCGGCCGACGTTGTCGAGAAAGAACGGCAGAGGCTGAAGGATTTGCAGGCCCAAATCGAGCTCCTCGACGCCAACCTGAAAGCCCTATAAAGATTCGGTGCCTGTCACCGAATTCCGTAAAGGGAGGTATAGCCATGAGAAAGATCTCGTGCCTCGGGCTTCTTTTTTTCTTTCTTTTCTTAAGCATCCGGGGAAGCGGCGTTTCCGCCCCGGGGAACGATCGCTTCAGCCTCAGGCTTTTTGGGGGCGGGAGCTATTATCTTCTTGATGACATCAAAAAAGGCCTCGAGGGTTGGGACGCTCTTTGGCAGAGAAAGTGGCATAACATCCTCGAAGGGGGTTTCTTGCCTTTTCACTGGGGGATTTGTTTCGGGACGGAGTTTGAAGCCAGGATCAAACCGCACTTTTCCATCAGCATCGAGACCGGATTCCTCCAGGCGAGAAGGGAGAGCTTCAGAAAAATCGAATATAATGACGGTTATGTAGATTTACATTATGACGAGACCTTGGACATTGCCGTCAAGGCCGTCCCGTTGATCGTCAGCGGCACCTTCCGAGGATTGCCGGGAAAACGTTTCTCCTATTTCGGCGGTATCGGCCTGGGCTTGTGCCTGGGCATGATGGACTGGCAGTATGAAGCCGTTTCCCCGGATGGCAGGCAAGAGTGGAAAGGGTGGACCATCTCGCCGGTGTTGCAGGTTCGCACAGGCATCGAACTCGAGCTGCGGAAGGGAATATTCTTCGTCTTGGAAGCCGTGGGCTTATTGGCTCGATTACAAGGTCTGAAAGGGCGTCTTGATGATTTCGGGACGGTCACGGAAGATGCCGTCTTCTGGTTCAATGACTTCGGCTATAACGATATTTTTTTCTTGCCCAAGGGACAGGTTACCGAAGGAGGCGACATCCGCAAAGGTATTGCCGACCTTTCCGGGTGTTCCCTTCGAGCCGGCATCCGCTTTTTATTAAAATAGGGACACAGCCTGATGCGACGAAAAAAGCGGCGGGAAGCGCTTCAAAACGCTCATGGAGCGGGTGAAATACGAATCGGAGCATTTTGAGGTATGAAATAAAGCCAAAAGCGGCCTATCCTTCAGCGCTTATTTTCTGATTCTTCAAGTGTCGGAATTCGAGGAGTTTCAAGACGATATCCCTCGTCAACTGGCTAAGGTCGGCTTCCTTCTCCCGTGATCTTAAACACCGCATCATTCGGGTGGACTTTCTGGTTCACCTTCAGGGCCACATCCTGGCCCGGCTTTGCCTCGCTCACGATTTGATGCTCGATTTGCAGAGAACTCACCTCTTGCTTAAAATCCGTCGAGTGGCCGAGGAAGTGAACCATGTCGCCGACGCGAAGCTTGTCCGTTAGTCCCAACACGGCGACACTGATCCGGTCGAAGTAGTGTGTCACTTTGCCGACGCAATTTTCAGACATGGCTGCCTCCTTTTAAGTCAAGGCGGTTGATACGCGTTCCCCCAACCGATCTCCCAAAAAGATCATCAGCTAAAAGTATACCATAACTCGGGCCTGTCAAGTTTGACACATATCTGCCGACCTGATATCCTTTTGACAGGCTGACATAAAGGGAACTAGGGCTATGAAATGTCCCAAGTGATATATTAATAATCGTTTTCGTAAACATCCGCGGCGAGGAGCGCTTCAAGAAGCTCATGGAGCACGTCAAATACGAATGCGAGCATTTTGAGGGGTGATGTCCAGTCCGTCACCTGATTTCCGCCTTCAACTATGATAGAATTAGGTCATAAAGAAGCATGAAAAAGAAAGGCTATTTACTGCTCAAAGAAGCGGACGAGAACAAAGAGATTGAATTTGAGCTGGCCTATCTTGCCTCCCTGACCGTCGCCCAGCGGTTTTCTTTGGTGAAGAAGAAGAATCGGGAAATCAAAAAATTATTGGCTCAGCATGGACACAGAACGACTTTTAAAATTATTAAACGAAAATAGGGTCGATTTTATCGTCATCGGAGCGATGGCCTTTCCTGTTTATGGATATGCGCGTGCCACATTAGATATCGACCTGTTTGTCCGGCCGGAAAAAGAAAACATAAAAAGATTAAAGGAGGCCTTAATCACCTTTGGATACGACCTGACGGACATATCCCACGACGACCTTTTGAATAACAAATTGCTGATCCGGCAATATGATGTCGAAACGGATATCCATCCCTTCGTCATGGGCGTTCAGTTTGCAGAAGTCTGGAAAAACAAGATCCCATCGAAATTCGGCGCGACGGAAGTCTATTTCCCTTCTCTGGATGATATGATCAAAATGAAAGAAGCCGCAGGAAGGACGAAAGATCTGGAAGATTTAAAATTTCTAAGGAAAATCAAAGAGAAAATAAAGGGGGCGACCTGATCCGGCCGAGCAGGGAAAAGAGCCATGAAATGTTCCAAGTGTCATTTTGAAAATCCCGAAGATACGATTTATTGCGGGAAGTGCGCAGCCCTCGTTCATCCATCGGGTGAAAAAACTGCCTCTTCAGAAGAAATCCTAAAAACATCCGGAGTCGAATTGAAACCCAGATCGACCTTCGCCGGCCGCTACCAGGTCATCGAAGAACTGGGAAAAGGGGGTATGGGAAGGGTCTACAAAGCGGAAGACAGTCGTCTCGGACGCCCGGTCGCGCTCAAGTTTCTCCCTGGCGATGTGACCCGCGACCGGCATGCGCTGGAACGTTTCCAGCGCGAAGCCCGGACCGCCTCCGCCCTCAATCACCCCCATATCTGCACGATTTATGATATCGATGAGGCGGAGGGCCGGCCTTTCATCGCCATGGAACTCTTGGAGGGCGAGACGCTCAGGGGTCGCATCCAGGGACAGCCGCTCAAGATCCAGGAGATCGTGGACTTGGGCATTCAGTTGGCGGACGCGCTGGACGCGGCTCATAAAAAAGGGATCCTGCACCGGGACATCAAACCGGAGAATATCTTCATCGCTCCGCGGGGAACAGCCTGAGGATTACGGCGCAGCTGATCGACTCGGCGACCGACGCACACCTTTGGGCGGAAAAGTACATGGGCACGCTCGAGGACGTGTTCGCGCTGCAGGAGCAGATGTCCCGCCGGATCGTCGAAGGGCTCCGCTTGAAGCTGACGCCTGAGGAAGATCGGCGGCTGGCGGCTCGGCCGATTCCGGATATTCGGGCATACGATGCATGGCTGCGGGCAAGCCAGGAGGTGTTTGCCTTTACCAAGGATGCGTTTGACCGTGCCTACCAGCTTGTGCATGGTGCCCTGGAAATAGTCGGCGAGAATGCCCTTCTCTACTCAGGGCTGGGATTCTTCCACGCGCTCGCCTATGACTTTGGCATCAGCCACGACCCGGAGACGCTCCAGCTCGGCGAACGATACGCTGGGCGGGCGATCGAGCTGGATCCCGGCCTTGGCCAGGCTCATTACGCCATGGCCTACGTGCGCTGGAAGCAGGGCGATTTCGCGGGCACAGTGCGGGAGGCCCGGCGTGCCGCCGAGCTGGACCGAACAATAGACGCCCTCTGGAGTCTCGGGTTTGTACTCTCCGAGATCGGTCGGATGCCTGACGCCAGGCGATTCGCCGATGAGGCGGTTGCCGCCGACCCGCTGAACGCGATGTCGGGCTTCGCGAGGGGAGTGGTAGAGTTCCTCGATGGTCGGTTCGAAAATGCGGCTGCGTGGTTCCGAAAATACCTCGATAAGGTGGCGCCGGGCCACCCGCTCCTGCTCTGGTGGCTCGCCCAGTCTCTCGCGCAGGCCGGCCGAGACGACGAAGCAAGGGTAGTCTTCGAGCAGGCGGTGGCAACGGAGGCCGTTCTTATCTCGGATATGTGCGCATTGTACAACCTCGCCGCGGAAGGTGACCGTAGCCGGGTTCGGCAGGCGCTCGATGCGAACACCCTGTTGCAGGAGGCCGCGAAGACTGACGAGTATTTCCCCAACTTTATCGCGGCCTGCCTCGCGCGTGTCGGCGATCACGACGGCGCCTTCGACTGGCTCGAGCGTTCCGTCGCATGGGGATTCAGCAACCATCGCTTCCTCAGTGAGCACAGCCGTTTGCATGCCCCACTGCGCGGTGATCCGCGATTCCAGGCGCTCGTGGACCGGGCCCGCCAGAAAGAGCTGGCCTTCGAGATTTAAGCAAGCCAAAAATTTTCTGGAAGCTTGTTGACCTTGAAAATTCGGTTGACTTGACCGAATTTTCAAGGTAGTTTACGGCCGCATCAGCCAGGTGATCCGTCAGCTTGAGGCGAGGTCTGACGAATGTTCACCGAAAGGGGGACCAGATTATAGGCGAATTTTTAAAGACGGCGGTTTTTTCTCTGTCGATCCCGAGCACAAGACACCAGTAATTAACCGCCTTTTTGCTGAGATTCCGGTTTTTCAACAGAACATCCCGAAATCTTTCCCGTCCATATTTCTCTTGGACTTCTTCGATGTAATCGAACCCGCCAAAATTTATGGCTCTTTCTATCTCTATCTCCGGTGTAATATTCCGCTCAAGTCTATCCCAAAAGAGCTCTTTCCTCACAGGCAAAACCTCACAAAAAAATCTTTGATCTCTTTCCATTCTTTTTCGGAAATCCTCCGAATGCCCCCTAATTCATCAACGAGCATGATGGCCTCGAGCTCCTGTTCTGCATCGTCATAATAGACCAAGGCCGTCTTTAAATGATAATTATATCTGTCGTCGACGTCATACTTGCGCTGGACAAGGAGGGATAAGTCACCAAATGAATGGCCGGTTTTTTTTAGCAAATAGAAAAGGTCAACGAAATCTTTGGCCGAGCCTCTCTGGACTAGGGCCAGGGCTTTCATCGCTTCGATATCATCAAGTGAGGCCATAGAGGCGAAAATTCCGGGTCTCATTTCGTAAGCAGTCAGGGGAGACAAAAACCGATAGGGCAAATAAAACAGAGAAAATTTCAGCTTTTCTGAGGAGAGGAAGAGAATCAGAGTGTCTTTTTCCATAAGCCCCAAATCGACCTCTTCAAACTCCTCTCTGAATTTGAATAAAAGTGTTTCAGGACTGAATGGTTTGTTAGAGAAAAAATCGAGGTCCACAGAGAGGCGATGATGAAGACGGAAGTAAAGAGCCGTGCCCCCGGCCAAATAACTGTCGGCCGGCAGGATCGCGGCTTTCAATAATTTGGCCAGAACATTCTCAAGAAGGTGGGCCTTCTGCCCTGCGCTCATGTTGATATTTTACCATGAATTCGAATCGAACTATATAATCAACAAACTAGGGGAAAGTTCTTATTTTGATTTTTTATGCGGCTTTCCACAGCTTTCGGCTTTCAAATTTGCGAGCCAATTCAAGGAGAAGGTTCGTATTTAATTTCTCAGTATTTTGGAGAATCAGATCCTTCAAAATTTATTCATGCGTTTGACACATTTCTTTTTACCTGATATCCTTTCGCCAGAAGGGTCTACAAAGCGGAAAATAAACGTCGATTCTCCATGCTGTGCTGCGGCACTGTTTGTTGCACCCTTCTGTTTCGGGTATCATAGGCTCAATGAATAAAAAGATGTGGGTAAAGATATCGAAATTCTCGCAATTTTTCACTTGACATTTGCGATTATCCCTGCTATTTAATATATATATAGTATTTCAGCAGGGTTATAATGTATGTCGAGAGGGATCTGGCTAGCAAAATCAGACAGTACCTGTCCGCTCCGGAAATCATCGCTGTCGTCGGCGCCAGGCAGGCCGGAAAAACCACCCTGCTCAAACATCTTCAAGCGGGCATCCAGGATTCGTCTTTTCTGACTTTTGAGGACATCGAAATCCGAGAGCTTTTCGACCTCGACATCAAATCGTTCATCGAGCTCTACATCAAGCCCGCCCGGGTCATCTTCATCGACGAGTTCCAATATTCAAAAAGGGGCGGGCCGGGCTTGAAATTTATCTACGACACGGTGCCCGATCGGAAATTGATCATATCTGGATCCTCCTCACTCGACTTGACCATCAAAGCCGTCAAACATTTGACGGGTCGGATTCTCTCCTTCACCCTCTATCCATTTTCCTTTCGGGAAGTCCTCCGATCTAAAGATGAGCGTCTGTCCAAACTTTTTGAAAGCACTCTAGAGTTCGGGCCCATCGAACCGCCGCTCCTCCAACGCCTCCAAAAATATTTCCAGGAATTCGTCGTTTACGGAGGTTATCCGCGAGTCGCCACAGCCCAAAACGATGAGGAAAAAAGGGAAATCCTCAGGAATATTTTCCAGGTCTATCTCTTGAGAGATGTGAGGGACATCCTCGGGCTCGTCGATGATTATAAGATCCTCAGCCTAGTTAAGGCTCTCGCCCTCCAGGCCGGCCAAGCGATTTCCTATGACGAGCTCGGCAACTTGACCCAGCAAAATACTCCCGCCATCAAGAAACAGATCAACTTTTTGGAAAAGACTTATGTCGCCTCCCTTCTGCGCCCTTACTTCCGGAACAAAAGAACAGAACTCGTCAAGAACCCCAAAGTTTATTTCTTCGATACGGGTCTTCGTAATGCGGTGATCAAAGATTTCAAGCCCGTCAACGAGAGACAGGACAAAGGGGCCCTCTACGAGAATTGTGTTTTTTCAGAGCTGATGAAAAAAGACCGGCTGGTGAAATATTGGCGTACCAAATCCAAGGCCGAAGTTGATTTTGTCGTCGATGATCGGATTCCTTTGGAAGTCAAGTCGGGCTTAGCCAAGCCGATTGTTGGCAAATCACTCTATAGCTTTATGGCAAAGTATCAGCCCGAGAGAGCTTTCATCCTGAACGAATCTATGTTTGAAGATCTTCGCATCGGGAAAAGCATGGTTCACTGGCGATATCTTTTTTCCGGATTGATCCTTGAATGAGCGGGGATGAGAAATTTGCGAAAGGATGGCAGAAGAGCCGGCAGAGGTTAGGTTTTTGAGATGATCGGCAAATTCGTCGCCCATTATAAAATCCTCGAGAAACTCGGGGAAGGCGGGATGGGGGTCGTCTATAAGGCTGAGGATACAAAGCTCAAGAGGATAGTAGCCCTCAAGTTTTTGCCGCCTGAGCTGACTCGTGATCTGCAGGCGAAAAAACGTTTCCTCCAGGAAGCCCAGGCTGCCGCAGCTCTGGACCATCCTAATATCTGTGCGGTTTTTGAAATCGGCGAGGCCGAAAACACGACGTATATAGCGATGCCCTACGTCAAAGGTCAGAGCTTGAAAGAGAAGATCGCAGCCGGGCCTTTATCTGTAGAGGAGGCTCTAGACATTGCCGGCCAGGTTGGCGAAGGCCTCAAAGAAGCCCACGAGAAAGGCATTATTCATCGGGATATCAAACCTGCCAACATCATGCTGACGGAGAAGGGCCAGGCAAAGATCATGGATTTTGGCCTGGCTAAACTGGCGTGGGCTGCGGATTTGACTAAGACGGCCACAACGATGGGCACTCTGGCCTATATGTCGCCGGAGCAGGCCCGGGGGGACATTGTTGATCATCGAACGGACATCTGGTCATTGGGAGTCGTGTTGTATGAGATGCTGGCCGGGCAATTGCCGTTCGAAGGGGACGAAACGCCGGGGATAGTCTATTCGATTCTGAACAAAGAGCCGGCGCCTCTCACCTCCATTCGTCCGGATATTCCTCGTCTTATTGTTCAGGTCGTTACTAAAGCCTTGGAGAAAGACCCCAGCCGCCGCTATCAGAACATTAAGGAACTCATTCAGGATTTGAAAACTCCTTCTCCTCTTTCTTTTCCCAAGCCAGAAAAGTCGATTATCGTTTTGCCCTTTGAGGATCTAAGTCCTGGCAAAGACAATGAATACTTCAGTGACGGTCTGACCGAGGAGATCATCGCAGACCTTTCCCAGGTTCATGATCTTCTTGTCATTTCGAGAAGCTCAGCCATGACTTTTAAAGGCACAAAGAAGACAATTCCGGAGATTGCCCGAGCGGTCAACGTCCGGTACGTCCTGGAAGGCAGTGTCCGGAAAGCCGGAAACAACCTGCGCATCACGGCCCAGCTCATCGATGCCACTAATGACGCCCATATTTGGGCCCAGAAATTCTCGGGCACATTGGATGACGTGTTTGATATTCAAGAGAAAGTATCTCGTTCCATTGTTGATGTGCTCAAGATTAAACTGAGTTCCGGGGAAAACATAAAAATCTCTGAGCGGCCGATTGATAATATTAAGGCGTATGAATGCTATCTCAGAGCGAAGCGAGAGATGTTTGCAGGTACAGCAGATGGTTTAAAGCGAGCACTCCGCGACTTCGAAGCCGGGTTGGACATTCTGGGCCGAAACGTCCTTCTTTACCAGGGCATGGCGGAAGCATACCTCCAACATTATGAGTACGGAATTAAAGCGGATGAAGAGACGCTGCAAAGCGCTGAAGACTTTACAAAAAAAGTGATGAGCCTAAAGCCCAACTCTGCTGAGGGTTATTATCTCTTAGGAAGGATTGAGAGGTTTCGCGGAACCGTTATTAAAGCCATCAAGCATTTTGAAAGGGCCTTAGCGATTGACCCCAATCACAGCAGCGCGTTGCTTTTTCTGGCTGCCGCCTATGGCATCCAGGCAGGCAAGGGCTCCCTCGCAGAGCCCTTATTGAGAAGGCTGCAAGAAATCGACCCACTCACTCCTCTTTCGCTGTTTACCTCAGGATACATTCAGTGGCTGGAGGGGAAGCTTGATCATGCTTTGCTGACATTTCAAAATTTAATAAGAATGGAGCCTGAGAGCGTAATGATTAAATTCTTTATGGCATATCTTTTGGCCTGGCAGAAGAATTATGATCAAGTCTTTAGCTTGGTAGATCAAATGGTTCGGCAGGGACCTCACGAGAGCCCTACTTTGTGGTCCCTATCCTTGAAATATGCCCTGCAGGGAGAAAAGAAGAAAGCCCTAGACGTATTATCCGAAGAGGCGAAGAAATACGTCTGGAATGATCCGGAGTCGCCGTGGCTTGGAGCAAGCATATATGCTCTTTTAAATGAGAAAGAAGAAGCATTTCTTTGGCTCGAACACGCAATCGATCGAGGGTGGATCAACTATCCACTGTTTGCTGAGCGAAACCCTTTCTTTGCCAACCTCCACGGCGAGGAGCGCTTCAAGAAGCTCATGGAGCGGGTGAAGTACGAATGGGAGCATTTTGAGGTGTGAGGGCTTTCTGGGGCGTTGACAATAGGCACACAATAGATTACATTTGTATCGTGAAGCTGTTCGATTGGAACCTGGGAAAGAACGAAGAACTCAAGGCCCAAAGAAAGATCTCTTTCGAAGATATCGTATTCAGCATTTCTCGGGACGGCTTGATGGATATCCTTGAACATCCGGATCAACAGCGATATCCGGGTCAAAGGATTTTCATCGTGAACGTGGATGATTATGCGTATCTCATCCCGTTCATCGAAGATGAAAAGACGGTTTTCCTGAAAACGATCATTCCCAGTCGGAAAATGACGAGGAAATATCTAGGAGGAAAGCGACGTGAAAACAAATAAAGACGAAAAAGAAATTCTTGATTCTGTCGAACGCGGAGAATGGAGGACGATTCCGGACGTCGAGAAGGAATCCCATCGTTATCAGAAATATGCCCGGGCGGCTTTCCGTAAGGATAAGAGAATCAATATCCGGATTTCGGAGAAAGACCTCATCAAACTCCAAAGAAGAGCTGTCAGGGAAGGCCTTCCGTATCAGACTTTTATCTCCAGCATTCTTCACAAATTTGTATCGGGGCAATTCATGGAGAAATCTTCCGGATGACCGTTTCAATTCGGCGAAGCGCGACAAGTACGAGCGGGAGCATTTTGAGGCTTGAAGACAAAGTTCCTGCCGCGATAAGAACGAAACTGAAATAGCGGGTTCTTTAACCTCGCCTGAGTCAATTGACCTTTCCTCCATTTCTTGATAATCTTGATTCGCACCTGAAAGAAGGGGGCAGTTGTGGCCACTACGTGTCCGAAATGCCATCACGATAATCCTGGGACCCAGAGATTCTGCGGAGACTGTGGCGCAGAGCTTCCTTCTTCTAAAGACATCCATCCTGAGGTCACAGAAACTCTTCAAATGCCCATCAACGAGCTGACCACGGGGTCGACCTTCGCCGGCCGCTACCAGATCATCGAAGAGCTGGGAAAAGGGGGGATGGGCAAAGTCTACAGAGTCTTGGATAAGAAACTCAATGAGGAAGTCGCGCTCAAGCTCATCAAGCCGGAGATCGCCACCGAAAAGGAAACGATTAAGAGATTCAGTAACGAGCTCAAGCTCGCCCGGAAAATCGCCCATCGGAATGTCGGGAAGATGTATGAGCTTATGGAGGACGCGGGGACGCATTTTATCACCATGGAATATGTTCCGGGACAGGATTTGGGGGGATTGATCCGGCAGACGGGGCGGCTCACGGCGGGCAAAGCTCTATCCATTGCCGAGCAGGTTTGCAGGGGCTTAGCCGAAGCTCATAGGCTAGGGGTTGTCCATCGAGACCTGAAACCCGGGAACATCATGATCGACAGGGACGGGAATGCGCGGATCATGGATTTCGGAATCGCCCGCTCGATCATGGGCAAGGGAATCACGGCCGATGGGGTGATGATCGGCACCCCGGAGTATATGTCTCCTGAGCAGGTCGAGGGGAAAGACGCCGACCAGCGCTCGGATATCTATTCGCTGGGAATCATTCTCTTTGAGGCGCTCACCGGACGCGTCCCGTTCGAGGGTGACACGCCGCTCAGCATCGCTTTTAAGCACAAAACCCAGGCGCCTCCAGAGCCAAGAGAGTTCAACCCACAAATTCCTGAGGGTCTCAGCCGCCTGATCCTTCGCTGCCTGGAGAAGGATCAGGAGAATCGCTTTCAAAACGCCGAGGATGTTCTTATAGAGCTTGGCAAGCTCGAGAAAAGCTCACCGTCTTTCGAGGGATCATGGCCGATTCAAAAGTCTATGATTTCCAGAGGAGGGGCCGCAAGGTCCCACATGAGATCGCTCATGATTTTGGCCGTCCTCGTTCTCGGGCTCGCCTTGGCCGCATCTTTTATCTGGAAACTCTTGGTGAGGAAGGAACCGATCTCATCATCAACGGAAAGACCTTCGGTCGCCGTGCTGCCATTTGAGGACTTAAGTCCTCAGAAAGACGAGGGTTATTTTTGCGATGGATTAGCGGAGTCTCTCATTAATGCCCTGAGCCACGTCCAGGACTTGCGCGTGCCGGCCAGACTCTCTTCGTTTTCATTTAAGGGGAAGGAGCGCGACCTCCAGGAGATCGGTCAGAAGCTGAGCGTCAGAACAGTCCTGGAAGGCAGTGTCCAAAAAGCGGGAGACAATCTCCGGATCACTGCCCGGCTTATCCGAATTTCCGATGGATCCCTCCTTTGGTCCGAGCAATACAACCGGCCAATGAAAGATGTATTTTCTATTCAAGACGACATCGCGATGTCCATCATCCGCAGGCTAGAGTCCAGCCTTGTCGGTGTGAACAAAGCCCAATTATCTAAGCGCTATACAGAAGACAGCGAGGCGTACAATCTGTATCTGAAAGGCCGGTACTTCCTCGACAAGAGGAGCCAAGAAGGCTTTTTGAAAGCCCTGGAGTGCATGGAGGAGGCTATCAAAATAGACCCGAAATTCGGCCTGGCCTACGCCGGCCTATCCGACATTTATTCTTCCCTCGGCTGGTTTGGTTTCCTCCCGCGGGAAGAAGCCCGCGAGAAGATGCTGGCGGCTGCTCAGAAGGCCATCGAGATCGATGGGACATTAAGCGAAGCATTCGTCTCGTTAGCTTGGGCGAAGATAGATGCTTTTTGGGATTGGCCGGCTGCCGAAGAGGCCTTCCGGCAAGCGCTGGCTTTGAACCCGTCGAACGCCGAAGCGCATCATCAATATGCTCATTTCCTCGAGACTATGGGGGACCTGCCAAATGCCATCAAGGAAATGAGACAAGCTTTGGACTTCGAGCCACTTTCGGTGCCCATTCACTGTTGTCTGGGAGAATTGCTCTACTTTGCCCGCGACGACTCGGCCATTGATTTTCTGCGGAAGGCGATGGAGATGGATCCGGCCTTCTATGACCCTTACGGCTGGCTGGGCAGGATTTATTTGAGGAAGGGGATGGGGAAAGAAGCGATCGAGATGTTTCAAAAAGGAGAGACCTTTCCCTCCGTGCAGACAAGAATGATCGGCTGCCTGGGATATGCCTTTGCCGTCGAAGGAAATAAGACGGCCGCTTTGAGCCAGCTTGAAAAACTCAAAGCCTTAGCGAAGGAAAAATACGTAGACCTATGTTTTATGGCCTGGATCTATGTCGGTCTTGGCGACAAGACGTCGGCGTTCGCGAGTTTGAACGAGGCCGTAGCGAAAAAGTCGCCTTGGATGCTCTTCATCAAGGTCGATCCATTTTTCGACAGCTTACGTCCGGACCGAAGATTTGCTGCTCTCTTGAAAAACATGGGCTTGGCAAGATAGACACGAAGATAATCACGAATCCCCTTTTCATTTTTCCCCATCACCCTCTTTTGCTATAATCAGCGCTTTGGTGGACTATGCTGAAAGCGCTCATCCGCATTTACCGAGAGGCCTATCGCGGGCTGCCTCGGGCGGCCTGGATGCTGGCCGCGGCTGCGTTCGTCAACAGCAGCGGCACGATGGTCATTTTTTTCCTGAGCCTCTATCTGACCCAAAAGCTTCATTTCTCGACGGCCTTTGCCGGCCAAGCGCTGAGTTTGTACGGGCTAGGGGGTATAGCCGGAGCGTATTTAGGAGGCTGGCTCTGCGACAAGATCGGCGCCAACCGTGTCCAGGGGATGAGCCTCCTGCTGACCGGAGGCCTCTGCGTCTCGCTCAGCTTTTTCCAGAGCCGCCCGGCCATCCTGATTCTTTTGGCTGCCACCGGCCTGGCCAGCCAGGCCCTGTACCCGGCCAACAGCACGGCCATGACGCTGATATGTCCGCCGGAATTGCGTCCGCGTGGATTCGCTCTCCAGCGCCTGGCCAATAACCTGGGCGTTACCATCGGCCCGGTTCTCGGGGGTTATCTGGCCCTCCACGACTATCATTATCTATTTTGGGTGGACGGCCTGACGAGCATCGCGGCTGCGGTCCTGATCGCGCTCTTTTTCCGCAGAAAGCCCATCCATGCTCCCGCCCAGGAGAAATTGCAGCAGCAGCAAGATTCGCCCTGGAGAGACCCGCTTTTTCTCTTTGTCCTGCTTCTAACCATTTCCCTGGGCGTGATCTTTGTCCAGTTGCTAAGCACTTATCCTCTTTATCTGCGCCGGACCTACGGCCTGGCCGAAAACCGGATCGGCAGCGTCCTGGCAGTCAACACGCTGATGATCGTTTTTCTGGAGATGCCGCTCGTCCATTGGCTTTCGCGTTTTGCTCCCGGCCGCGTTGTCGCCTGGGGGGCTCTCTTTTTCGGCGCAAGCTTTCCGCTGCTGCCTCTGGGCCGAAGCTTCGGCTTTGCCGCGCTGTGCATGGCCGTCCTGACCGTGGGGGAGATGCTGACCTTGCCGATGCTTGCCACCCTTATCTCCAATCGTGCCCCCGCTTCGAGGGTGGGCCGCTATCAGGGAATGTTCAGCCTGGCCTTCACCATCGCCTTTGTTATCGGTCCTCTGTTGGGCACATGGATCTACGGAAGCTGGTCCGGCGAAGCACTCTGGGTGGCGGTCGGCCTGCTTGCCGTTTTGATCTGGCTCGGTTTCCATGCCGTCCAGGCGGCCCTCAATAAGAGAAAAACGGCAGGTCAAGAATAGGCAAGAATTCAGACAAGAGGAGATGCCTGCGTTCGTTTCCCATATTTGCCGATAGGGACTGCTCAGCAGTAAAAAGTGCTTGGTTTTCCCTTGAATCAATATAACTATCCCTTGCCCGATGGGTGGCGTGGTTCGGGGGCCCCCCGCCGACCCGAGCGTTTGATGACGCGAATCCTCTTGCTTAAGAATCGACAAGATAGACCGCGAGGGGCGCCGGGGGTGAACCGCGACAGGACCCGTCGGGCATTTCTATCGGCAAATTTGGGTCGTCTCTTTCGGCTTGATTTCAATGGTTTCCTGAAATATAAATACGTCTTAGGATATCGAAGGATATTTTGACAAGGAGAGCGCGCCCATGAACCATCCGGAATCCGACTCTTCGGAAAACAAGGGATTGGCTTTGAACAGACGGCGTTTTCTCGCCTATTTTTCCTCGATAGGGCTGGGATCCACCCTGATGCCCGGCGCTCTTTTGGCCCAGGCCCAAGCCCAGACTCAAGGCCAAGATGCTCCGCAGATCACCGCCGAGATGGTCAAAGGCGCAGCGATAATCGCCGGGTTGACGTTCAGCGATGAGGCCGTGAAAAGGATCGTCGAGGGCCTCAACCGAAAGAACAGCTTCCTGAGGAATTATGAGAGTCTCCGCGAATTGAAGCTCGGCAACAGCGTCCCGCCGGCTTTCGTGTTCAATCCCGTCCTTCCGGGAGTGAAGCTTCCGACCGAGAAAAGGCCTTTCAAAATGACAAAGGTCAAGGTCGCGGTACCCAAAACGGATGAAGACCTGGCCTTCCTCCCGGTGACGCATCTTGCCAAGCTCATCGAAAAACGCGAAGTCAAATCGATCGACCTCGCGAAACTCTATCTTGAACGCCTGAAAAAGTATGACCCAGTCTTGCACTGCGTCGTCACGCTCACAGAGGAACTAGCGCTCAAGCAGGCCGCCAAGGCCGACGAAGAGATCAAAGCGGGAAATTACAGGGGACCGCTCCACGGCATTCCTTGGGGCGCTAAGGACCTCCTGTATGTCAAGGGATACAAAACCACCTTCGGCGCTTCTCCTTTTAAAGACCAGGTTGTCGATATGGACGCCTCTGTTTACACAAGGTTGACGGAAGCCGGCGCGGTCTTGGTGGCCAAGCTGACATTGGGAGCGCTGGCCCAGGGAGATCGTTGGTATGGAGGGCAGACAAAAAGCCCTTGGGACCCCACGAACGAGACCCAGGGATCGAGCGGCTCCTCGGCCGGTCCTTCCTCGACCGCCGCAGCGGGTTTGGTCGGTTTCTCCATCGGCTCCGAAACCCGCGGCTCGATCATGTCGCCCGCGGCCCGGTGCGGTGTGACGGGCCTCCGTCCGAGCTACGGCCGCGTCAGCCGCTACGGCGCCATGGCCCTGAGCTGGACGATGGACAAGATCGGGCCGATCTGCCGCACGGCCGAGGATTGCGCTGTGGTTTTTCGAGCCATCTGCGGTCTCGACGGGAAAGACAACACTCTGATCGATGTCCCCTTCAACTGGAACGCGGCGGCGGATGCCAAGAAATTGCGCGTCGGCTATGTGAAGGCGGCTTTCGAAGGCGAGATCCCGGACAATCCGGAAAATCCGCAGAGGGTCCAGCGCCAGCGTGAAATGAGAAAATTCGACGAGGAGGCGCTTCGCGTCATCCGCTCGCTCGGCATCAACCTGAAGCCCATCGAGCTTCCTAAGATGACGACTGATGCCATTGACTTTGTCCTGACGGCGGAGGCCGCGGCGGCCTTTGACGACCTCATCCGGAGCGACAAGCTGGACCTGATGTCGGCCGAACCGGAGCGAAGCAGTTGGGTCGGCAGCTTCCGCCTCCATCGGTTCGTGCCGGCTGTCGAATACATCCAGGCCAACCGAGCGCGCTATCGGCTGATGGAGGAATACGCGGCGCTGTTCGCCGGCCTCGATTTGTTCGTCGGAAGCGCCCTGAGCGCGACCAACCTGACCGGCCATCCGGAAATCAGCATCCCGCACGGTTTTGATTCCAAGGGGCAGCCGACCAGCCTGCGTTTCACCGGGAAACTGTTCGACGAATCGGAGATCCTCCTGATTGCCCATGCCTTTCAGAAAAAGACGGACCACCACCTCAAGCGTCCGAGGCTTTGATATGTTCCGACATGCCATCGTCCGAAAACCGTGCCGGAATCTCGGGCAAGGGATCACAACTGCCAATCTCGGGGAACCCGACTACGAAAAAGCGATGCGACAGCATGCAGCGTATGTAGACGCCTTGCGGTCGTGCGGCCTGGAAATCATCGTATTGGAAGCGGATGAAAGATATCCGGATTCCACATTTGTCGAGGATACGGCGGTCGTCACCGAAAAGATCGCTGTCATTTCGAGCCCCGGCGCTCCCAGCAGGAGAGGGGAAGAAGGGAGCATCGCCGAAGCGCTGAAATCTTTTTTCCCCAGCCTTGAATTTATCAAGCCGCCGGGAACGCTCGAGGGCGGGGATGTCATGAGGGCCGGCGATCATTTTTATATCGGGCTTTCGCAGAGGACGAATAGGGAAGGAGCGAGTCAGCTCGTTCAAATATTGGAAAAGTCCGGATACGCGGCGTCTTTAGTGCCGCTCGAACGCGTCCTCCATCTGAAAACCGGCGTGGCCTATCTGGAAAACAAAAAACTCCTGGCGGCCGGTGAATTTATCGCTCATCCCGTCTTTAGTGAGTTTCATCTCATCCCTGCCGCCGAGGACGAGCTGTACGCGGCCAATTCGCTTTGGGTCAATGGTTGGGTGCTTGTCCCTGCAGGCTTTGATAAGACAAAACGGGCCATCGAGAACCTCGGCTATTTCGTCAAGACCGTCGACGTCTCGGAGTTCCGGAAACTTGACGGTGGCCTGAGCTGCCTATCCCTGCGGTTTTAAAAAGAATGGTTCTCTTCCATTTCGTATGGGGAAAATTGTATGGGAAACGATCCGGAAACGGCCTCGCTCCCCATCCGGGTTTTTCACGCCGTTCCCGAGCCCCCCTTCTCGGCGGCGAAGAACTCGCTTCCCGGCCTTGATTTTACGGCCAATCTCCATGTCCATAAAGGATTCATCGGATCATGCTCCTTGGAAGGAAGGCAGAGAGCGAAGCGAACGTTGGAAGGAAACCCTAATCAAGGGTTTCCTTCCAAGAGTGTCCGGCGGGCTTCTTCCGAGCCGGCTGCCCTCGAAGGAGGACTCGGGAAGGCTAAACCCTCCATGGTCGCTTCGGCCGTCTCCGGATCGTTTCTCTTTTCTACCCACACGAAATGGAAGAGAACCTATCAAATTAACTGAACTTTAGGTCCCCATTTTGCGTATAATGAAGAGAACTGTTTTTATAGATGAGGAGGCAATTATGCCAAAATGTTCAAAGTGCTCAATATTTGTGATCGGTCTCACCCTGATTTTTTTGTCGGCTGCCGTCTATGCGGGATCTCAAGCCCAGGATAAGCCGGCTGACACCAAGAAAATTTTAGGCGAGATCGCCGGGGATTATGATTTTGATTTCCAGGGCCAAGGCATGTCGATCAATTTCTTCGAGAAGGACGGGAAGCTTTTCGGCGCCCCGGTGGGGGAAACACCCGAGGAGATCCTGCCGGTCAAGGGAAGCCTTCTCAAATTCGAAGTCACCCCAGCTTCCACCGGGCAGCTCTACGAACTGGAGTTCGCCCGGAACGAGAAGGGTGTAATTGACAAATGCGTCCTGAAAATGATGGGCATGGAGATCATAGGGATCAAAAGGCCTATTAAAAAATAACGTCCATCCGGCCTTTCTTACCTTTTTTGAACGTTTTTGCAGGTTCTTTTGTCCCCGGGATCAACACGCAAATCTTGAGTTTATCAGAAAGAAATAATCGGGTTTCCAGCTGATATCCGAGTTTCCCGGCAAAAAATATTTCATAAAAGATCTCTCTTTCTTTTTTATCGTCATGTCGGGCTCCGGGTAAGCTTAGATTTCGATGCCGATTTTTTTCATCAGGATCAGAGCGTTAAAGCTCTCGCAGATTCCCGGCTTGAGCTTGAAATCGAAGTAAAGCGCCTCGCCCTGGATCTGGCTGTCGAAGTGGAAATTTTTCACTTGAGGAAATTCTTTCTCCAAATAGGCCAAATCCAAATCGTGGGTGGCGACGATGCCGGTGGCCTTGCTTCGGAGAAATTGTTTAATCAAGGCGACCGAGCCCTTGTGGCGGTCGAGAGCATTGGTGCCTTTGAGCATTTCGTCGATCAGGAAAAAGACGGGAGGCCCGCTTTGAAGGGAATCCAGGACGAGTTTGAGGCGCTGCAGCTCGGCGTAGAAGAGAGACAGGTGCTTGTCCAGGGAATCGCTCGACTTCATGCTGGTGAGGAGTTGAAAAAACGAAACCTGCATGGTCGAGGCACAGACGGGAGCCCCGGCAAAGGCCAGGACGCTGTTGACGCCGAGCGTCCGAAGAAAGGTGCTTTTTCCAGCCATATTGGGGCCGGTGATGATGAACAGGCTTCCTTGGCCGTCCATGGAGAAGTCATTGGCGACCCGTTCTTCGCCGGCAAGGAGAGGATGGCCGAGCGAGGAGGCCTTGAAACTCAAGCCGTCGGCCCGGATTTGGGGAAACGCCCAATCGGGATGATTGAAAGCTAGGTTGGCCAAGCTTGATAGGACCTCGATCTCGCCCATGACTTCGAGCCAGAGCCGGGTCCTGGCGGCATATTTCCTTTTCCAATTTTCCAGGCGATAGACACACTGGAGGTCCCAGAGTAAGAGGTTGTTGAGCAGGGAATGCATAAATTCGCTGGAGCGGGCATCCAGCCATTCGAGAAGCACGGCCAGCTTTTTTATGGCAAGGGAAGCCGTTGATTCCCCGGCCCGTAACTCCTGCTGCAGGGAGGTCAGGCGCAAGCTTTGGAAATTTCCTTTTTCGATTTCTCGGAGGATTTTCCAGTAGATCTTCAGGATCTTGAAATGGCGGGAGCTCGAGCGGTACAGCGAGGCCACTTTTTTACCGGTCATTTTATTGACCGCCACTTGAAGGATGACAAAAAACAGGAAAACCGGCCAGGGGATCCCGAAAAACGAAAGGACAAGAAACGTGAGCGTGATCAGGGGGAGGCCGTAAAGCCAGAGAACGCTCGTCTTCCTTTTCAAAAGAAGCGGCTTTTCTTCCGTCAGCTGGCGAAGGGCGTCCGTCTTTTGGCCGGTGTCGTCGATATCGAGACCGCAGGCTTGGAGGCTCTGCCGGAAATCCAATTTGCCGGCCAGCTCTTTCACAGCCGCCTGGTTATCCAAGAGCTTAGAGGAGTCGATCGGTTTTTGAAGGCGAAGGGCCAAAGCCCGGCGGCCGATGCTGGTCGCGGCCCTGTTCAGGAAATGGAAAAGCGACCGCTCGCCGAAAATATCCAGGTCCGATGTGTACGAATGGTTTGGATCAGAGAATTCCGAGCCCGCGTCAAGGCCCTCGATGAAAAGGCTCGAGAGAGCGGCCGCTTCCCGGGCGTTGACTTCGCGCAGGGACTTATGTCGGCGGATTTTTTGGAGGACGTTTTCATGGATCACGGCCGCGACGACAAAGAGCACCAGGAAGAGGGCTAAAACGGCAACGGAACGGACGAGCTTGGCGGGAAAAAATTGAGAGACGAGAAAAAGCCCCCCGAAAAAAATCAGGAGCTTGATGATGATGAGAAGCCGGTCGGACCTCTTCAGCCGATCGATTTGCCGGTCCAGGGCCCGGATCCTCTCCTCATAAACAGCCTTAGCCCTCTGGTCTTCGATCACGGCCTCCAACTGCCGATCCCGTAGAATTATAAATCATTTTTTTCGATAATGCGCCTTTTCAGGCCAGCGTCAGTCTCAGATCGGCAGCAATGAGCAGCCCCTGGATGGGCAAGCCATAGGGACAAGTCTTTTCGCAGTGCCCGGCGCATCTCGCGCAGCCGGAAGCATTGTTCGGGCCGAGCGAGGCATATTCCGCCATGGCCATTTTCTCACGCCTTTGGGCGCGGAAATAATGGTCGAAACGCATGATCGAATTCACGGGGACGCCGCGCGGACACGCCGCCTCGCACTGGCCGCAGGCGTGGCGGCAGTAATACGGCCCATAGACCTCTTTGTACTCGGCCAGCATGGCCTGCTCCCGGCTTTCGAGCTTCTTGCCGGACAGGGCGACGAACGCCTCCACATCCTCAAAAGTATTCATGGTCGGGCAGACGCAGTGGACATCCGGATGGCTCAGGCAGAACTTGATGGCCGCGTCGCGCGCCTGCTCCGGTCCCTGCAGGTCGTGCTTTTTCAAGAAGGCTTCCGTCTGCGCCGAGCGCTCCTCGGTGAAGACTTTCAACTTCTTAAGCTGTTCGGGCAATTCCTTTCCCTGCGCCTTGAACCGCTCTTCATAAGTCTGAAACGTCTGCTTTTCGTTCTCGACCGTTTTGGTAATATTCATTTTCATCAAGGTCGTCCCCATGCCCTTGGCCTTGCAGGCTTGAAGGATTCGCTCACCCATATCCGTTTTAATGAAGTTGTAAACGAAAAGGACGATATCGAAGCGGCCGTCCTCGGCGGCCGCCAGGACGACCTGGTCCATGGGATCGCTCAAGGCGCCGTGGATGCTGAAATCGGCGCCGTGATTGGAGAGCCCCGAAAACCGGACCTTGCCTTCGGACTTGAGCTCCCGGATGACCTCATGGTAGGGCTCGTGCTTCACCTGGGCCAGCGTGCACATGTGGGCCATCAGGCAGTCGGCGTAATCGGCCTGCAGCCGCTCGAGGCATTTCAGAAAGCGGTCCTTGATGTCCTGCTTGGTCGCCGCCTTTCCAAACGTCAGGTTCAACTTGGTCGTGAGGAAGACCGATTTCCGGTCGCGCGTCTTGAGGACCTCCCCGATCGATCGCTCCGAATTCCCCCTCATGTAATGCTCGGCTGTATCGATATAGTTGATGCCGGCGTCCAGCGCCGCGGCCAAAACGGGAGGATTGGTCAGGTCGCCGGCGCCGAAGCTGATGTCCGAGACCTTGAAGCCCGTCCGGCCCAGGCTGCGGTATTCCTTGATTTTGGCTGCCGCCTTTGGAGTCGACGGAGCCTGCGCCGATAGGTCTTTGCGGCCGAAGAGTCCGAGCCCTGTGACCGCGGACAGCGAAGCTCCGATAAACCCGCGCCGGGAGATTCCTATCCTTCGGGGATGGCTCTGTGGAGCATCTGAATTCATGATTCACTCCTTAGGACGATGGATTTTGCCGGCAGCGACGTGAATGTTTTTTGCCTCGAGATTATAAACGATAAACCAAACGGCGCGCCAATATCAAGAGGCTTTGACCCTGAGAATGAAGATATTGTCCCTCTCCAGGAACGTTTCGACGCGAACGAGCTCCAAACCCGCCTCCCCGGCCTCTTTCCGCATTTTTTCTTCCGACGTGGATTCCCTTCCCCACCTGTCGTTGTCCTTTTCAGGATCCGGGTCGACGACGACGACGGTGGCCCCGGGTTTCAGGCTTGGGATGAGGTTCTTGAGCAGGGCCACGGGCTTGGCCAAATGATGGTAGGTCAGGATCATGAAAGCCATATCTAAGGAAGCTTTAGGAAAGAGCGGATCCTCCACTTGGCCGAGGATGATGTCCACATTGTTGAGGCCGAGTCTTTTCGAGCGATCCCTCAAATGCTCCAGGCTGGATTCGTCGATATCGTTGGCATAGATTTTTCCGCTCTCCCCGACTTTTCGCGCCAGATGGACGGTGAAACGGCCTTGCCCGGCGCCGACTTCGCCGATGGCCATTCCGGTCCTGACCCCGATGGCCGCCATGATCTTGTCGGGCGGCTGCCGCTCATTGGTACGGCTTTCCCCGCGCTCTTCGATGGCGGTCTGGGAGAAGGCATAACTCGCCAGGACGAAGATGAGGGTCAAGATAAGAGCGGAAAGGAATTTTTTATGTAACATATTTCTCCTCATCAATGGGACTTTTTTATAGCCCGTAGGTTCTATTGTTTGATCGAGATGGACGATTCGCCCCGAAGCGGGGTTTGCTTGGCGGTCAACAAGATCTGGTAAACCCTCTCTCCCCAGGAAGATTGCAATTGGCCGTCTTCGACAGGGACGGTCTCAAGATTTACGCTCCACCGGCTTTTATCGTAAAGAATCACAACAGGTTTTGTGTCTTTGAGCATGTCCGGGTTTTCCAGCTTGATCTTCCCCTCGGCCGCCATTTCCGGCTTGCGCCAGCTCATCAAGGTCATCTGGACGGGCCGTCCGGCGCTCTTTAAAATGTAGCTGTCACGAAGGATAACTTGCTTGCCCCTCTCGAGCGTCAGGGCCCGCTTCCATGATTGAACTTGGGCCTCCTCCGGGTAGGCTTTGGCGATGTCAAGGCTGAAAGAAACGGCTTTCGTCCCGGACTTATAGGCGACGTCGGTCGCCCGAAAATTGCGACCGTCTTTTTGCATCACGCCGTTGATTGTGGGCAGGTTGTGGTAGGCGGACTGCATCGTCCAAATCTCGTACCGCCGATTGCTGAAGGTCTTGGCGGTGTAGGCTTCGACGCCCACATCGATGAGGACCGGATAGCCGTCGGCGTAGACGATGAAATTGCCCACGTCGTTGTGGTTGTGGCTCTCGGCATTGTGGCCGCCTTTGGCGGCGAGATAGAGTCCTTTGGCCGATCCCTCGAAGGACCTGGCCCCCATGACCTGCAGCTCCGGGAGCCAAAAATCCCTGCCGAGCGGCTCCTTCGGCGTCGCCTTCGTGAGTTCGTCGAGGACGAAAAGCGCGGGCAAAACCCTTCCCAGCCAGCCGAAGCTTCCTCGGACATAATCCTCTCCCAAATTCTGCTGTTTGGCCAGAAATGCTCCGAAACCCATCATATCTGGATCCCGAATGCTTTTTCCGAAGCGATAAATAACCGAGGCATTGGCGTTCAGCTTCGCGGCGGCATCGGCGAAATTGATGTAGTAGCGGCCGGAAATATGGACGCGGCCGATATACCGCCCGATTTCCAGCGCCAGAGGGTGGTCAAAAATATTGAGCCGGCCGTTGGATGCGCCGTGGAGAAGCTCGAGGCAGTCATAGAGCGACGCGCCGGCCCGGTCCCAGTAGCCGGGGCCTTCATCGCAGCCGCCGTCTTTGGGGTAGGAGTTCAAGAATTGGTCCAAGCATTTGAGAACTTTCGATATGGATTGGATCCTCCGGTCCGGTTCTTTTTCCAGGAGAAGGGCGGCCGTCAGCCAGTTGGAGCAAATCCAGGGATTCCAGTTGTTCACTTTCTGACCCTGGAGGCCCATCCACCAGAAATCGTCACGCACCAAGTTGACGGAGAGGATGCGACGCTGGACTTCGTGATTGATGCGCTCCCGAACACGGGGGGAGATGCGGTCGAGCTCGTCGCCCAGGAGGTAATCCATCCAGGCCAGGAGCATCCCGGTTTCTGCGGCGAACAGGTCCACGGTCGGTTCGGTGACATCGGGAAGTCCGGAGCCCTTTTTCTGGGCCCCGATATGGGCGGGAACGCCCCAGTACGTTTCTTCGCAGATCGTCCAGATGCCGTTGAGGATATCATCCAGGAAGCGGCCTTTGGCCTCGATGCATTCGGCGATGACGAGCTCGGCCAGCTTTGCCCTCCGGCCGAAGGAGATGGCCTCGTAGCGGCTCCGGTTTCCGTTCCTGACAAAATCCAGGAAGATGGAGGCTTTGGGCGTTACCCACTCGCCGTTCAAATGCTTTTCCGCCTGCCGGATGTATGCGGCGCGAATTTTCTCGGGGAGTTTCTGCCATTCTTCAGGCTCGGCCGCTTTCGGGAACGGATGCCAATCTCGGAGAGGAAGGATGATTTCTTTTAGTTTTTCCGGCGTGTAGACGCCGCTCAGCAAATCCAATTTTTCCTGAGCCGCCGCTAACGGCGAGAAAATGATAAGGGCCCAAAACCAAAGTCCCAATGCCGGTAGGTTCCGCATTCTCATCTTCAAGGCCTCCTCAAGGAATTTCGTACACAAGAACCCGACCCAGGGAATGAAGGCCGGCTGGTTAAAGGTCACGTTCACTGGCGGCTTTTGCCTCGGCGTTCCGGGATGAGAGAAGCTTATTCCATATGACGAATGAGGTCAATCCGTCTCGGGGCCGGGCCAGGATAATCCGGAAGGTCAATGAAGTGGGCCCGATGCTCTGCCCCCCGTGCGGCGGGCCGGCCTGCGTCGCGGCAATTTCCTTTTTTTGACGCTGTGACCCGGCCAGTCTTATTCATATTGAATAGAATTGCTGCCGATTGAATAGAGAGAAAAGAAATTATTTCTTTATGAGCGACTTATATTCTTGAAAATGTTCTTTGACTTCCCCTTGACCGACATACTTCGATAATAGTCGGTAATTCCGGCTTTCGTATCGAATCCTACCGGCAAGGATGGCCGGATGGATCTTCAGTTTATTCGCGACGGCATCGATCTCGGCCGAGGAAACCGGTCTCTCTAGAAAAGCCTTGTTGATCTCATCCTTCGGTACGAGGGCTTCTTCCGCTAAGCGATCGGCGTCAAGTTCTCTTTTGTCCTCGATCTCTGCTTTGTGCCCACGCATATCCATATCATCAATAATAAATTCATTTTCTTCGGCAAGATGGAGAACCACGTGGCCAAGTTCATGAAGAAGGCAGAACCAAAAATTATCGATTCGATCGTGCCTGAGAGTAAGGGAGATTACAGGCCTCCTGCCTTCTTGCAAAAAGGAAGCCCCGTCGAGATAGGTCTTGGAGAAATGGGGGACGATTAAAAATAGGATGCCGATCTTATTAAGATATTCCTTGGCGAGAATTGGTCCATTATCGAAATAGCTCAGTTTCGCGATGTCTCTTAAAATTTCTATGGTCAGAGATTTTTTTAAATAGTTTTGCTTTAGATTGTTCTGCCGTGCCAAAATCATAGTATGCAGACACCATGCCCAAATAGCATATTGATCCGCTCTTGCGTTTTGTCTGGCGCTTTTACTTTTTCTGAGAAGGACGGCCGACACGGTCTTCGGACCTCCTGCTTGTTGAATAATTCGCCGTATATGTTCTTCTGCCCGGAGCTTCATGTCTTTGGTATTGTCGATAAGTCCTCTTTTTGCCAACTCTTTGAGCGGAAAACGATTCCACTCCAATTGAAGAAAATCGGATGGGAAGTTGGCTGCCGGCTCTTGAAGCAATACTTCGGCGGGAATTCCTAATCCTTTATTAAGAGCTCGCATCATGGCCAAGGAAAGAGGCTTTTTCTTGTTCAGAACCTCTGATACTTTGCTCCGGCTTCCTATGAATGGGATAAGGTCTTTTCGGCCCATTCCCAGCTGATCGATCCGAAATTGAATGGCTTCGACCGGGTCGGGACTATGAATGGGGAAATGAGATTCTTCATACAACTCAACCAGTTTTGCCAGGAGTTCGAGTTCATCCGCTTCCCGGGTTCTTTCTTTTGCGTCCATAAGCTCTTCAATGCGAGCAAGAGCAGCATCATAATCTTTTTTTGTTTTAATCAATTTATTAACCATTAGATGGCCTCCGCATCGATCTTGTCATATTCACCATGCGTCCCAACAAATCTAATAAATACCGTCTTGGTCGGATAATTGATTTTGACGACCAACCTGTATTTATTTCCTCCAATGTTGAATACGACTTTGTTACCGCTCAAGAAGCTGGCATTTTTATATTGTTTTTTTATGTCCTCGGGTGAAGTCCACTTAGAATGCTTAGCTTCATACCACCAAGATTCCAATGGGCCTTTCGCATCTTTGTGTCGTTCATAGAATTCTATGAGCGTCGGTCTCTTAATGACGTTCACGTAAAAAGTATAATATGTTCCTATTATGATATCAAGTAATATATTCCCAGAAAGGGAACGTATAGTAATTGGTTTGAGGCTGCCTCTTTCCCCATATCGAAGAAAAAGGAGCGCTAAAACTTATAGGCCGGGTTCCTGGGATCGAAATCGGCGTCCGTGAGTCCGGCCTTCAGGTTGAGGTTCTCAAAGCCATAGTTTTCAATCAATAGGTCATTCCCATCGAAGATCTGAACCTTGATGGGGAGCGTCGTCTCGAGGTCCACATGGATGACGGCCCGATGACAGTAATAATCTTTGGCCCTGGCCTTGGGGAGGACAAGTTCGATCTTTTGGGCTTTGCGGCCATAAACCATGTCCTCGCCATGCTCTTTGAACTCAAGCTCGCCGGCCTCCAGGCCCTTGCTAACATTTTCCCGAAGGATTTTCACGAAATTGCCCAATCCCGTATCCGTGATCGGGTGGCGGTTTCCCTGCATCGCCTGACGCCCGTTCGGGTCCAGGTTGACCGTGACCAGGCCCAGGATGCCTCCCTCATGGACTCTGACCTGGTTCTTGTTCCAGCCCGCCGCATAGAGCGCCTCGCGGCCTTTATGGGGAGCCTTGATCCATTTCATGTAGACTTTGAAGGGCTTTTTGAACTTGAGCGAGATCGTTTCCTCTTCCCCGAGCTTTCCGTCGACGCGCTCTTGTTTGTGGAAAATGGCAGAGTAGCTCTCGATTTCCGCGTAGGACTTTTCAAGATTGGCCACCCAAATCCCGGGATCGGTCCCCGCCTGTCGCTCGGCTGCTACGGCCGCAGCCACGAAGACGAGCAATGCGGGGAGGACATTATTTTTCATGCGTGGCCCACTATGATAACGACATGCCCTCGATTTCCGGCAATCGCCAGGATCCTTTTACAGGCCGACGTTTTTTCTCAGCCGGGCCAGGGCGGCTTGAAATTGTTTGGGGATCAAGCCGTGTTTGTCCGGGCCGACGTCCAGCAAAAGATTGACTTGGTGCTCTCGGGCTGAAAAGAATAATTGAACCAGCTCCTGGTCCGGCCGCGGGCTTTCTCCCTCCACGTAGAACCAGTTTTTGCCGATGGGATCGCAGATTTCCCCGGGCACGTAATAAGTTTTGCCCTCGATGGTCCGCCATTTTTCGTATTTTGCCTGCCGAGGCAAACTTCTTTCGATCGAGATCAGGTCCGAAGGCCAGGCGTAGTCGATATCATACTTCCCCTCATTCCAAAAGCCGTTGTTCATCATGATCACGCATTTAGGCTGCAGCCGGGAGATATGCTGGTACAAGAAGATCCGATAACCTCGCCCGAGCACACCGGGGATATCGATCCACATCTCGGCAATGGGTCCGTATTGGCTGAGAAGCTCTGTGACTTGATTTGTCTGAAAGGTTTGGTAGAGCGAAGTCGTAAATGACTTGTTCCATCCGGAGGGATCCGAGGGAGTCTGACTGCCGAAGCGGTTATGGTTATCCCATGAGCAGTAGTAAAAGCCCGGCCGGACCCCATGTTTGGCGCAGGCTTTGACGAACGCTTCGACGGCGTCGGTCTTGTTGCCGCTGTTGGTGACGTTGTAATCCGTGAAGCGGGTCGGCCACAGGCAGTGCCCGGCCACGTGTTTCGTCGTCAGCACGGCGTATGTCATGCCGGCGTCCCTGGCGATTTGAATCCAAGAATCGACATCGAGCCGGTCGGGATTGTAGGTCGAAGCCGGCGCCTTTCCGTCGGGCAATTCCTGGCCGACGAAGGTGCTCATGCCGAAATGAATGAACATCCCGTATTGCCAAGATTCCCAATTCTGCAATTCGGAAAGGCTCAATCTTTGGCTGCCTTTTTCCGGCGGAGCGGGGGAGGCCTGGGGAGCGGCAGGATGAGCCGAAACGCCCGAAGAGCCCCATAATACCGTCCCGGCAGCCATGCTGCCGATGGCCGCTTGAGAAAGAAAATCCCTGCGTGAAACGGGCTTGGTGTTCATCGGACATACTCCTTTTTGAGTTTCATGGTTTAGGGCTTATTAAGGTCAATGGGATGACGAAAGGTTTTTGCGTTCCTGTTACGCTTAGTTTCATGGAATAGGTTCCCGGCGCGAGCTCCGGTGCCGCAAACGTCAGTTGGAACGATTGAGCAATGTTCTTGCTTAATTTAATCGTTCCCGAGGGCAACCCCTGGACTTTCCAGCCTTTCGGAAGACCCCGCAATTCCAAGCGGACCGATTTTTCTGAATCGGTCCTATTTTCTATCGTCACCTGGATAGACCGCTGTTCACCCGGCCGGATCACAGGATCGGAGACGTAATCGAGCGTCAACGCGAGATCCGTTTCTTTCCAATCAATCCGGTATGGCGAAAGGCTCCAAAGCGGACGCACCTCTTTTGGGCCGGAAGCGAGGAGGGAGCCTGCCCCGCTCAAATCGGAGGGGGCCGTTCTGACCTCCACCGGAGCATTGTGAAGCGGTAGCACTTTTTTAGTCATGGCCAAAGTGCGATCGGTCAGAGCGTTGATATCTTCCGGAATGGGGAAACCGGCGACAGCGACCGTTTTGATTTTTTCTCCGATCGGCTCGCGCCACCGAGCCGGAATGGCTTTCGTGCCGCCGATGATCCCTAAAATGGACCCCAACGTCGCGGGTGTACAGTCCGTATCGTCGCCGCAGTTGATGGCTGTGGAGATGGATTTGCCGAAATCGCCTTCGCCGTACAACCAGCCAATAATCATGAAGGCAACATTGCGGGGCGCTTGAAACCACCCGGTATCTTCGGTCACCCGAATCACTTCGAGCCGCGCATTTTGCCAGTCTTTGCCTTCTTTTTTGGCCTGGATGGCGGTGCGGACGGCTTTGGCCACTCGGCAGTCATCCGGAATCATGGAAAGACCGTAGGCGATCAGCCTATCGCGGTCCGATTCAAGAAATGCCGCGCTTTCGAGCGAGGCTGTGAAAATCTCGGCCAATGTCCCCTCGGCCGCTCCGTGGTCCACGCAGGCGTCCTCGCGCGCCATGCGCGCGGCGAGAGCGGGGCATCCGGGAGCGAGGCAGGCCCAGATCTCCGAACGAATCCAGGCCCCGTTGCTGTGCTTCCATTTTTCGTTGTTGTATTCACCGGAAAGCGGCGGCAGCCAGCCCATTTTCATGTTGGCTTTGCCGACACCGTATTCATTCCAGTCGACCGGGACGTATTTCAGCCAGTATTCACCCAAAATGCGGGCATCGACACGGCCGCCGTTGTCTTCCATGGCTTTGAGCCAAAGGATCTGAAGGTCCAGGTCGTCATTGGCGGCCGGCTCCCCCTTTTTCAGGTTTGTGTAGAAAGAAATGTTATTCATCTCTTTCTTGCCCTCGAACGGCATGCCCAGCGTGCCCCCGATATTCTTTCCCAGCCAGCAGGCATAGACTCGGTCCCTAAAATCGGCTTCGTTGAGAATCACTTTTTGGGCGGCGGCCGTGGGTCCCAGAGAGACGGCGCCGGACAAGATCAAAGCGGCGAGCCAACGCCGACATGATCCCAAAGATAATAATGATCGAGCCTTCATCCTCTTAGTCCTTAAGAACCTGCTTATATGTGATCAGGAGCGAGCCCGGCGTTGCCGGGATTTTGATTTCCAAACCGTTTTCAAGAAGATTTTTGCCCGTTTCGGAAATCTTGATTCCGTAATCCTCAAAATTCAGGGCATAGACGGCGCCCGGTATCAATCCGTGGAGCTTGACCTGGCAGGTCGAGGCGTTGCTGAGGTTCCGCCGGAAGGCAAGGATCATGCCGTCCTGGAATTCGGGACGGTCAAACTGGTAGGCCATCCAGGCTTCGTCCGAAGCGCTGTAGGCGGTCAGCGGATAGTAGTCGCCGTAAAAATAGGGCCGCAATTTCTTGAATTCCTCCATGGATTTTTTTGCCTGGGGCAACGGGAAACTGGGCTGGTTGACCTCCCAGCCGAAGACCAGGGCGCTGCTCAGGGAACTCCGCCAAAAATAGGTCTCCGGGTTGCTGTTGCCCGTTCCGCTGCAGGGCAAGTAGAAATTGAGCCCATAGGTGTGGCATTGATATCCGTTGGGTTCGTAGTACTGATAGTCCGTCCGCCAGAGCGGCGCGCTCCGGGATATCGTTTCCAAGTCGAGCCGGCGGCCGCCGCTGGCGCAATTATCGATGAGCAGTCCAGGATGGCGCTTTAAAAGCTCGTCCCAAAATTCGTAGAGGCCTTCGATGTGCTTGATTTCCGTGATGCCCTGCCGGTCCGGGGCGTCCGCCGCGCGCCAATAGTCCTGCGGATCGAAATTGAAGTCTTGGCGATAGACCGTGAGGCCCTCTCGTTCGATCATCCCTGAGATATAGTCTGTGAGCCAGCGACGTGCTTCGGGATTGCCGAGGTCGAGCAGGCTGTTGGAATTCTGCGATAGCTTGACCAGCCATTCGGGATGCTCGCGGTCGAGCCGGGTTCCTTTATAGACTCTTTCGGGCTCGAACCAAAGGACAAAGCCCATTCCCATCTTTTTTGCGACGTCCGATACGGGCCGTATTCCATTCGGAAAGTTTTTCTTGTTGATGACCCAGTTTCCCACGCCCTGCCACCAGCCTGTCTCGGATCCTTCATACCAGCCGGCGTCGATCCAGCCGGCTTCGGGCACGATGCCGAACTGCTCCAGCCGGTAGGCCATGGCGATGGCATAAGTTTCGGTGGCGCAGCTGTATTCGTTGCAGGGACGCGGGCCGCCGAAACCCAATCCGCTGGCCAGCGGCAAGGTCATGGGGCGGCCGTTCTTCTGGGGCGTGTGATGCTTGAGGATAAACCGTCGGAAAAGATTGTGGCCCCGCAGACGATCGCTGCCGGACCAGAAAAGCAGAACCACGCTCGGCGAGCGGACTTCTTCTCCGGGATGAAGAGCAAAGTGCGTTTTTTCCATGCCCGCCGAAAGACGGATGGCCGTCCCGGCGTCGCGCCGGACCGTGGATTTCCATTTTCCCGACCAGCCTATGCCGACCATAACCCCTTCGCCTGGGGCTTCGATGTTGAAAAAGGGAAGGGCGCCGTTTCCGGAGGAACGGCCCTCCCGCGGGCCGAACGTAATTGTCGCTCCAGAGTTCAAGGGTTCGTCGATCGGGGCAAAATCAACCCGCTCGGCATTGCTGCCGAGGGCACGATGGAGGATAAAATTCCCAGCCCCGGAATATCGAAAATCCGTGTCCACGGCCTGGATATTCTCGATGATCGGCGTCTTGACCCGGGACGGATTTTTGAATTTCAAGACCCATTCGACAGCGGGGAAATCATTGTAAACTGTGCAAAGCGCGCGAACGACAAGACCCGTTTTTGGATCTGTATAGGTCAAAATCCGCAGCGTCTTCTGATCATCGATTTTTTTTGTTTCTTCGGCGAATGTCCATCGGGTCAGGAAGGACGCGGACTCTTTCCCGTCGTAGAAAAAAGAAAACGGCGGCAGCTTGCCTTTGGAAAGGTGCTCTCCGATAAACTGACCGGCCTTTTTAAGCTCATCGGAAGGTAGCGGATTTTCGATTTTTTGCGCCTGCGCCGCGATAACAATAATGCTGCAAAGAAAGCAGAAAAACAAATTTGTTTTCTTGGGACCCACGTCGGCCTCCTTTTTCTATCTTGGGGATAGCGATGGGAGTTTATTAAAATAAGGTTCTATCGTCAATATCGGCGAGCCGGCCATCCCCCTCGAGGGGGTGATTTTTTGCCCCCAAATATCACCCCGAATATCCTCTTTCCAGACAATTGACAGTTTTTCTGTATGACTTGATGATGGGAGAGAGAAAAAAGCTCGGAGGACTATAAAATTAGCGCTTCACTCAAGAACGTGCCTCTCCAATCTACCCGCGGTCGGAAGCCTGAAAAAATGAGGGGGAACACATGAGTCGATACCCTTATCAGGGCTATAGACAGAAAATTGCCGTCAGGATATCGCTGGCGGCTTCCTTTATTTTGTTGTCCATTTTTTTCATTCAAGCCCAAAACCTGAATTTCGGCCCCTATCGCCTTCAGGTTGTGCCTTTGTTTACGGCGGCGGGTGTCGAATGCTATGGATTCGATACCGTCGCGCCGCGGGCATTTCGCTACCGGACCGTTCAAATCAACCCGAAGATCCTGCGGCCGGCCGGAATCAAGCCCGGGGATATGGTCCTGATCTCTCCTTTTGGCCGCGAGATTTATGCCGCGATGATCGAAAGCGTCCAGGCGGACGTCAACGGTGTCGTGTCAATAAGGGGGCGCATGGAGGGGACCACGGTTGGATATTTTCTGATGTCCACGGCGGGAGGCTATGCGCTCGGCAGTCTGATGATCCCGGAACGGAATCTGGAATACGCGGTCAATTATGTCGCGAGCCGGGGCGTCCACATCGTCCAGGAACTGGACCCGAAATCGAAAGATGCCCTGGAAGACGGGCCGTCGCCCATTCCATCTTCCCTGGGAGCGAACGAGCCTAGTCCACCCTTGACGAGTTCTTTATATGTCGCCGCCCAGCCCAATGTCGATCTCATGATCGTCTATACACCGAACGCCATGAACTGGGCTTCGGGGCAAGGCGGCATTAATCTTGTGATCTCCCAGGCTGTCGAAAAGGGCCAGCTGGCCTTAAACAACAGCAGTGCAGGTATTACACTCCGCTTGGTGCATTCGGCGTTGGTCAGTTATACGGAGTCCGGCTCCTCTTCCACGGACCTGAGCCGCTTGACCAGCACCAACGACGGCTTCATGGACGAGGTCCACCAATGGCGAAACTTCTATGGAGCCGATATGGTGGACATTTTTGAGGATGTCGAGGATACCGGCGGCATCGCCTGGCTGTTGATGTCGACGGGCGGCCAACCCAGCTATGCCTTTTCCCTGGTGCGCGTCAAGCAGGCTTCCTGGACCTATACCATGATCCATGAGCTCGGCCATAATTTCGGCCTTCATCATAGAAAAGACCAGGTCACCCAGCCCGGTCCGGGGATTTTTTCCTATTCGGCCGGTTGGCGCTGGATCGGGAATAACGGGTCCAGGTATTGCTCGGTGATGTCCTATCAGGAAACGTGGGATGGGTATTCGGTTGCCCAGGTTCCCTATTTTTCGAGCCCGGCGATTTTATATCAAGGCGTTCCCGCAGGACATGCCGCCGATGGCGACAACGCCCGAAGCTTGAGACAAACCGGACCCATCGTCTCCAACTACCGCTCCGAGCAGGAGCCGGAAGTCTACTATTGGCTGACCGTGCGGGCGGCCGTCGGAGGGACGACCATTCCCGTCCCGGGGAAATACCAGTACAAAGAAGGGTCCGTCGTCACTGTCACGGCCAAGCCGGACACCCATTATTTGTTCACCACCTGGGACGGCGACGCGTCGGGGTCGGCCAATCCTATCAACGTCACTATGAACGCGGACAAATCGGTCACGGCCAATTTCCTCAGGATCATCTATCCCCCCTCGAATGCCCAGGGTGAGAAAGTCTTGAACCGGTCCCTGTCTCAGGCCGAATACATCAATATCTTGACCTGGAGCGCCAACCCCGATAATGAAGATATCGTGAATTACCGGATTTATCTCGTTGAAGACGGCCAAAAAACATTGCTCACGACCCTGGCGGCCGACGAATTCGAATGCCGGTATCGAAAGATGAGCAAGAACAGGGAATATACCTATCAAATCATCGCCGTCAACAGCACGATGAGAGAAGGGGACCCGGCGGTCGTTGTGGTAAAATGAGCATTGTGAGCAGGAGCGAAAAATGAAAAAGATGGTCGTGATTGGGCTCGCCGTTTTAATGGCCTCGACCAGCGCTTTTTCTTTTATCGTCCTCGAGGCCAAAGGCCAATATTTTTCCCCATCCGAGAGGTATTTTCGGGATATCTACGGGGCCGGCTGGATGGCCGAAGGGGAGATCGGAATTCGCCTTTTCAAGGGTTTGGAGTTGTGGGCAGGGGGAGGCTATTTTTCAAGGAAGGGTCAATTGACCTTTACCCGGGAAGAGACAATCCTGAGCATTCAACCGGTGGGCGGAGGTCTCAGGTACAGGATCACGTCCGGGAAGATCTCCGGCTACCTGGGCGCCGGCGTGAATTACTATCAGTATAAGGAATCCAATCCGATCGGCGATGTGAGCAAAAACAGCGTCGGGTATGTCGGAAAAGCCGGGGTCTTCTTCAGGATCGTGCCCGGCCTGCTCCTCGATCTCAACCTCGGCTATACCTACTGTAAGATGACGCCCGCGGATTTCGAAATCAATATCGGCGGGATCGCAGCCGGGGCCGGCCTGGCGATTGAATTTTAGTTTCTTTTTTCTGGCCTTCTCAAATTATCTTCCCTCAAAAAGTTGACTTTATCTCTCCCCACGTGTATTTTTCCCTTCGATGAAAAAGCCGCCGGCTTATTCCAGAATGATCAAGACGAGCGGGATTGAGACCGGGACATTTGAAGAGGAGGCATTCCATGAAAATTTTTAGAAAAGCGGCCTTGGCGGTGATCATCCTTTTGCCCTTCGCCGCACAATCCATGAGCCAACAGCCGAACGTGGATTGGGAGATGGTCGCCAAGATCAGGGAGCACGGCTTCCAGCGCTCTCAAGTCATGGAGATCGTCGGCTATATGACCGATGTTCTGGGCGCCCGGTTGACCCTCTCCGCGGACATGAAGAGAGCCCAGGCTTGGGCCAGGGGCTTGATGGAGAAGATCGGCCTGGAGAACGCCGTCATCGAGCCGTTCATGGATTACGGCGTCTCCTGGGACAATGAATACTTTTCGCTGCATATGCTCGAGCCGGATTACCAGCCGCTCGTCGGCTTCCCATTGACCCATACGCCCGGCACGCCGGGAAAAATCACCTGCCGGGCTTTCATCGTCGACGTCCAGACCAAGATGGACCTGGACAAATACCGTGGAAAGCTGAAGGGCTGCGCCGTTCTGGCCACACCTCCCTTTACTATCGACCTGGCCGCCTTGTCCCAAGGCGTCACGCGCCGCACCGAAGAGGAATTGAAGAAACTGGAAGAGGCCGTCGTTCCACCGGCGCCGCGCGTGAAGCCGCCGACGCCGCCGAACCCGAACCTTCTCAGGCCCGAGGAAAAATTCGAGTTTTTCAAATCCGAGGGCGTGGCTGTGGTGCTGCAGTGTGAGAGCGGATTTCCCGGAGCGGTGCGGGGCTTTGCCCGGCCCGGGACCAAGGACGACAAGTGGTCGCGCGAAAAAAGCTTAAGTTATGTCCCGATCGTGGCCGTGACACCGGAGCACTACAACCGTATGTACAGGATCGTCAGAAGGGGCATCCCGGTCAAGATCGAAGCGGAAATCCGCAACCGCATCGGGGAGACGGTCGAGAAGGCTTGCAACGTGATTGGAGAGATCCCCGGGACAGACCTCAAGGAGGAAGTGGTGATGATCGGCGCCCATTTCGACAGCTGGCATGCCAGCCCCAATGCCAGCGACGATGCGGCGGGCTGCGCGGTAGCACTGGAAGCGGCGCGCATCCTGAAAGCCATCGGCGCGCGTCCGCGGCGGACGATCCGGGTCGTCCTTTGGGGAGGCGAGGAACAGGGGCTTTACGGGTCGCGGGAGTACGTGCTCAAGCATTTCGGCGATCCCAAGAAACAGGTCATGCCGGAGTACGAGAAGTTTTCCGTCTATTTCAACCAGGATTACGGAGCGGGACAGTTCCGCGGTATTTATCTGCAGGAGAACGAGCACGTCCGCCGCATCTTTGAGGAATGGATGAAGCCCTTCCGCGACCTGGGCATGACGGCCATCAGCATCCAGGGCGTGGGCAGCACGGACCACGTCTCGTTCAATGCCGTCGGTCTGCCCGGCTTCCAGTTCATCCAGGACCGGGTGGGCGGCACCGCCGGCCACACCAACCTCGACTTTTTCGATACGCTCCCCGCCGAGGACTTGATGAAGAATGCCGTGATCATGGCCTCATTCGCCTATCATGCGGCGATGAGCGATGCCCGGATTCCGCGGAAGCCGCTTCAATGAGATAAGAACAGGAGCTCCGGCTGTCGGCCGCTCTGGCCCTGGGCGAGGCTGACGATAGCCCACATTTTCAAGCCTTCGGGCAATTGAAATCCCCTGCCGTATCCGCCCATTCCCTCCTGTCCGGCTCCGCCGCCCATAGGCGGCCGGCCGCCACCGGGGATCCCGCCGACGCGCCTTCGAGGCATCTGGCTCGGATCGAATTTTGGAGTTTCGAATCCGATGCCGATCGTCTTTCCCGGCTCGACCCCGACGGCGATGGGATGTTGTTCCGTTTTGACCAGTGGGATTTTGAGTTCATAGACGATCAGGCCGGAGGACGGCACGACTTTGACCTCGATCCCCTGGGCTTCCGCGACATTCAATTTTTGGATCGGCTCCTTCTCCGACCGGATGATCTCCATTTCGGTCATGGGCACTTTAGGCAGGGTTTCAAATTCCGGCCCCTCGGGATTATCTCCCAAGGGCATCTTCCGCTCGCCGGGCGGCAGGCCGACGGGAAATTTGATCCCGAAAACCTTGTCCGTTCCTCCCTTCGGGTCGAACCATACCGTCAGGCCTTGCATCAGTATCTGAGCCCGGACGAAATTGTCCGTGGTCAGAAGACAGACGTAAAGATTCTCCCGGTCGTTCAGGAAGCCGAGCTCGATCCGTTCTCCCTCGGCGACGAACAGGTCGCCTTGCCAGTCTTCGGTCTTTCCGTCGACGATGACCTGGTGATCCAGCGCCCGGCTCTCCGTCGAAAATGTGTTGAAGGTCCGGCAGCCGGCAAGCATCAGGGCCAGCGCCAATAAGACTATTTTTTTTGAGATGGAATTCATCGTTGCCTCCGTTCATTTCATTATAACTCGAAAAAACGCCGGGCAGATGCTTTTCCTTCGAAAAATCCGGGGTCAAACCTACTCTTTACGCACATACTAGGCTAGAAGCCCGCGTTAAAGGTACCTTTAATCCCATTCTATATTATATTAGATACGAGGAAGGTGCTAGCCCTTCGAAAGATGAACAATCCGGGGTCAAAAACCCGGGGTCAAACCTACTCTTTACGCAAGTTCCCCTGGAATATTGTGCGTAAAGAGTAGGTTTGACCCCGTTCTGCTCCGTTCTAGGGCCTGAGCGAGAGCGAGATCTTCAGGACCCCTCGCTCTTCCATCGGGAAGAACCGGCTGGTCGGATCCCATCGCCTCTCCCAGTTCTTGTTATAAACGACGTAGATATCGTTGCCGGGGGAGATCTGCCAGCGGAGCCGGGCGCTCCAGCCGAGCAGCCTGGAGACGTCATCGTACTGGATATAGTTCATGAGGCCGAGGTCGGGCGAAATGAAAATATCGGCTTTGACCTGGTAGACATTCTCGTTGAAATGTCCCTGGGGGAGCCGACCCCGGACGAGGTTGGTGTCCAAAGCCAGGGTGGCATATCCTTTGTATTTCAGGGTTAGCCCGAAGCTCACGTCGTCGTAGTGGCCTGAATAGAACCGCCCGAAATTGTAATTCATTTCAAAAGCCGCTGGCCGATGGGTCGAGGTTCTAAACTCGAAACGATAGCTCGTGAAAGCGTAGATACCGGCGGGAAGGACCACTCCTTTGGCGACTTCGAAGTCATACGGCAGGACATCGCGGTTGGCGACGACGCTTAGGCCGATATTCTCTCCGCTCTCGGTCCGAAAGCTGAGGGGTGAAGCGGTTAGGCGGCTCGTTTCAAGATTCCAGGCGAGGTCCCAGTAATAATCGGCGCTGGCATCGAAGAAGAACTGCCGGATGAACTTGCCCAGGAAGCCCTTTTCCGGCCGCGGCTGGAAGGCGACCCGGGCAAAGGCCGTCTGCATGCTCGTCCGCATCATGTAGCCCAGGCCGGGCTCCAAGGCCTCTCCGTAAAAAGCGTACGTCGACTGGACGTTCCAGAGGTCATTGGGATAATCGGCCCGGAAGCCGAAGCCGTGGTGCCG
>Ga0315297_10000150_pt1 | contig 37357 bp, 33 predicted proteins | sample YL17G15_0_MG_FD_203628 | JGI IMG/M metagenome (GOLD analysis project Ga0315297, IMG submission 203628) | Sediment microbial communities from Yellowstone Lake, YNP, Wyoming, USA - YL17G15_0 | ecosystem: Environmental > Aquatic > Freshwater > Lake > Sediment | place: USA: Wyoming | collected...
GATTTTGGTCTGTCATTTTGATCTTTGATTTTTAGACTTTGATTTTTAAAAATATGGAACCTTTACAATCCGAATATGACGTGGTGGTGATCGGGAGCGGGCTCGCGGGCCTGACCGGCGCCAACCAGCTGGGCAAGTGGGGGCGGCGGGTTCTGCTCCTCGAACAGCAAGCCAATCTCGGCGGCCTGGCCGCCTGGTTCAGGCGACGGGGCGGCCATATTTTTGATGTTTCGCTCCATGGGTTTCCCTTCGGGATGAAAAAAAGCTGCCGCAAATACTGGAACCAGAAAATCACCGATTCCATCGTTCAGCTTTCCCGCATCCGGCTGGACAACCCCCAGTTCAACATCACCAGCACCTTCGAGCTTGGCGACCTGACCCGCCTTCTGATCGAGCACTTCCAGGTGCCGCCGGAAATGGTCGACCGGTTTTTCCGCCACCTGAAGGAAATGGAGTTTTATTCCGATTCTTCCCAAACCACCCGGGAATTGCTGGAGGAATCCTTCCCGGGGCGGAGCGATGTCCACCGCCTGCTGATGGAACCCATCACCTACGCCAACGGTTCCACCCCGGATGACCCGGCAATCACCTTCGGGATCGTCTTCTCCAATTTCCTCAACCGGGGGGTTTATACCTTTCAGGGAGGCACCGACAACCTGGTCCGGGAGATGCGCCTGGAATTGGAGAGAAACGGCGTCCACATCCAAAACCGCGCCCGGGCCGAAAAAATCCTGGTGAAACAGGGAAAAATCGCGGGAATAAAAGTCGGGGGTCAGGAGATCCGCTGCCGGGCCGTCATGTCCAACGCCAACCTGCTCAACACCATCCTTAACCTGGTGGGGGAAGAACATTTTTCGACCGCCTACCTGGACCTGGCCAGGTCGGTGCGGATGAGCGGCTCCAGCTGTCAGGTATATCTGGGAATCCGGGAGGGAGAAGAGGTCCCCGACATCGCCGACCTGCTTTTTACCTCCACCCTTCCCCATTACGATCCGGCCGCCCTCTCGGCCAAGGACGTTACCAGCCAGTCTTTTTCCTTCTACTCCCCCAAGATCCGCCCGGGCCATAACCGCTACACGATCGTGGCTTCCAGCAACGCCAGGTGGGAGGATTGGGCCAACCTTTCCGAGGAAGAATATCAGGCCAACAAGCAAAGGCTGATCGGGAAAACGATTGCCAACCTGGAGAAATACCTTCCCGGGATCACCGACAAGATTGATCATCGGGAGGCCGCGACGCCCCGGACCTTCGCCCGTTACACCGGGCACCTGCTGGGAGCGTCGTTTGGAACCAAATTCGAGGGCTTGAAGGTGAGTCAGGACATATCCCGGGAGATCGGGGGCCTTTTCCATACCGGTTCGGTCGGGATCATCATGTCGGGCTGGCTGGGAACGGTCAATTACGGCGTGATCGTGGCTCACAGCCTGGAGGTTTTTCTGGGTTCCCCGTCCCGGGGAGACCAAGGAGGTATCCATGAAGTTTGATTTTACCGATCAGGTCGCGATTGTCACCGGGGGCACCCGGGGCATCGGTCGTGCAATCAGCACCGCTTTTCTCTCCGCGGGTGGACGGGTAATCGCCACCTATCTCGAAAACGAGACCGCCGCCGCCGCTTTCCAATCCTCCCTGGGTGAACAGTCCGACCGGCTCTCCCTCTTCCCGGTCAACGTGGTCGATTACCAGAAGGTGGAGGCCTTCTACCGGGAGATCGACAAACAGGGCCTTGTTCCCGACGTCCTGGTCAACAACGCCGGGATCCGGAAAGACGGGGTCCTGGCCATGATGCCGCCCGGCGACTGGTCGAAGGTAATCGCCACCCACCTCGACGGCACTTACAACATGACCAAATTCGCGATCAAGGCCATGATCAGGAAACGCTATGGCCGGATCGTCACGATCACCTCGCCCGTGGGCAAATATGGTTTTGCCGGTCAGGCCAATTACGCGGCGGCCAAGGCCGGACAGGTCGGTCTGACCCGGGCCCTCTCCAAGGAAGTGGCCAGCCGGGGGATCACGGTCAACTGCGTTTCCCCCGGTTTCATCGGCACCGATTTGATCGCCGATCTCCCCGAAAAACAGCGTCAGTACTATATCGACCAGGTGCCCCTCAAGCGCTTCGGGAAACCGGAAGAGGTGGCCTCCTGCGTTTTATTTCTGGCTTCCCGCGAATCCGGATATATCAACGGAACCACCCTGGAAGTTACGGGAGGATTATGATACAAAGGTTCAAGTCCAAAAACCTAATTTCTAATGACGAATTTCCAATCAATGTCTAATTTCTAATTGACCTAATTTCTAATCAATGCCTAAAAATAAAATGTCTAATGTCAAATTTCCCAATTCCCAACTTTTTTGGGCATTGGTCATTGCCTTTTAATTCGTCATTAGAAAATTAGTAATTAGTCATTTGATTGTAACGGAGAGTCCCATGCTCGTTAAAAATATTTTGGAATGGAAGAATGACCATAGTTGATATCACCAAGCTGATTCCCCACCGTCCCCCATTCCTCTTCGTGGACCGGGTGGTGGAGCTCTCCCCCAACCAGATCCGCACGGTCAAATGTTTTCCTCCGGAAGAGCCGTTTTTCGCCGGCCACTATCCCGGGAATCCCCTGGTTCCGGGGGTAATCCTCTGCGAGGCGATTTTCCAGAGCGGGGCCATCCTGATCGCCAGCCAGATCATCAGCTTGGAATCCGGCATCCCGGTGCTCACCCGGGTCAAAAACGCCGCCTTTAAAAGAATCGTCCGGCCCGGGGAGGAGCTGGAAATCGAGGTTTCGCTCACGGAGCGCATCCAGAACGCCATTTTCCTCAAGGGCTCCGCCCGGGTCAACGAGCAATTGGCGGTGCGGGTGGAATTCACCTGCGCCCTGGTGAAAGCATGAACGATTTCCTCAAGGTTAAAGACCTGAACTTTCTGGTGGTCGGGGTCGCCAATAAAAAAAGCGTGGCCTACGAGGTCGGACGGGTCCTGACCGAATCCGGGGCCCGGGTGCTTTACTCCGTCCTTTCGGAAGACCACCGGAAAAACGCGGCCAAGTTTCTCCCGGGATCGCCCATCTTTGTTTGTAATGTCGAAAAACAGGAAGAAATCGCGCGCCTCTACGATGAGGTCAAGGCCCAGTGCCCCGTGCTCCACGGCCTGGTGCATTCGATCGCCTTCGCCAACTATTCCCAGGGAATGAAACCGTTCCACGAAACCCCCAAGCCTGACTTTCTTCAGGCCTTCGATATCTCCTGTTATTCCCTGATCAATCTCGCCAACCAGTTCAAGGATCTGCTCCATCGCCAGGCGTCGGTGGTAACCATTTCCATCATGACCACTTCCTCGGCGGCCGAGAACTACGGCTACATGGCCCCGATCAAGGCCGCGCTTAATTCCAGCCTGGTCTTCCTGGCCAAATCCTTCAGCCGTTTTTCCGAGATTCGCTTCAACGCGGTCGGGGCCGGTCCCCTGAAAACCAGCGCCGCGGCCGGCATCCCCGGATTCGTGGAGTCCTATCTTTTCGCCGAACTCCGCACCCTGCGGAAGCGCAACCTCTCCACCCGGGAGGTCGCCAACACGGCCGCCTTTCTCCTGAGCGAGGCCTCCAGCGGGATCAACGGGCAGGTGGTCATCGTTGATGCCGGAAGCACCCTGAACGGTTTTGATAACGAGATTATCCGCCGGGCCACCCGGATTGAACAAGCAAAGGGCTAAGGGCAGGGAGCTAAGGGCAGGGAGCTAAGCGCGGTAACCCCTGATAAAAAACCATTCTAAGCATATTGGGCTGGCCTTCCGGGCAGTTCGAAGCGAACCCCACGCCTTTTTATTTTTTTAGAAAGCCCGGGGGGTGGGTTCTCGCGACGCAAACTCTTAGTAAAACAGGCTGCGATGAACTCGACGATAAAGTATTCTTCGATACTGGCTAGACCCTGCGGGTCAGCCTGCCGGGATTACGGCACAGCACCTATTGTGCGCGGAGCGAAACCCACCCCCCAAAAAGAAAATAATGCCTCATTTCGTTATTAGGATTGTCGAATGGCCGAAGGTCCTGAGCTATGTCGAGGGTGGAACGTCCATCCTTTGCAGCATAGCTGCTTCGAAGGATAAAAGACCCACCCCCCAAAAAAAGATTCGTGAATAGCGGTTTTTCCCCGCTGGAGCGGGGGAAGAAATGATTACTTCCCGGAGTCGGAGCGGTAAACCGGTTTTCCGGTTTTCAGGAATTTTTCGATCAGATCCGCGGAGGTTTCCGGCCCGTTTAACTTGTTGATCTGCTGGGAAAGTTTCGCCACGTTGGCTTTCAAGCTCTCATCCTTCAGGGCCTTCCTAATCGCTTGGCGCAGTTTCTCGGGGGTCAGGCTCCGATAAGGCACACGATATCCAACCCCGGACACCTGGACGCGCCGGCCGTTTTCATGCTGGTCCCCTTCCATGGGAATCGCCACCGCCGGCTTGCTGTGCACCAGGCAATCCATCGTCGTGTTGAAGCCCGCGTGGTGCACCACCAGGTCCACTTTGGGAATGATCTCAGAATTGGGGACGTACTGTTCAATCCTCAGGTTGGGGGGAATCCCCATGCCGTTGATATCCTTTCCGGGATAGCAAACCGTCATCACCCCCTGCACATCCGGCATCTCCCGGAAAGCTTCAATCGCCAGCCGAAAAAAACCCCTTTCATAAACGCTTTCGACTGTCCCAATCGTGATGTAGATCGCCGGCCGCTTTTCGGGGAACTTGGTCAGCCAATCCGGAGGCTGGTAATTCCGGGGCCGGCTCCAGAGGGAAGGGCCCACCAGGTGGATCTGCGGCAGAAGATGTTTCTGGTAATATTCAAAACCAAACGAGGTAAATGAGAGAAAAAGATAAGGGGAAACCGCGGAGTCCAGAAAAGCCCGGGGAGTGGGTGGCAAGCCAAAATCCTTTCGCATTCTGTTGATGATCCGGTCATAACGAGAAACATAAACGGCCAGACCCTGCCAGAAAAATCCGTAAATCAGCTCCTGCAATAGATTCTTCGGAGGGGGCCAGCCGAAGCTGTAGGGGGGCATCTCCCGGCTGGGAAGCAATCCCAAAAACATGGCCGTGGTCACCCAGGGGGTATTGGTTATTTCCGCGACAAGTCTGCCGGGGTAGGAAAAACAATCGAAAAGCATGAGATCGGGCTTCTCCCTTTTAACTATCGGCAGGGAATCCTTGATGTAATATGGAGCCAGTCCGAGATACACCTCCTTGAGGATAAAATGAATCCGGGGATTGCCCCTGAGCTTGAGAACCTGGGGGAATTTCTCGGGAAGGTTGCCGGCCCAGACCCCCGGTCCGACCCGGTAGTGGGTAAAGCCTTCCCCCTCCACATAGTCCTTCATGTTGATTTCGGAAATATAGATGACCTCATGCCCTCTTTTCTTCAAGGCGTGGGCTACGGGAATAGTAGGAAAAAAATGTCCGGCCACGTGAACCGGAGCAAACAAGATCTTGGCCATTTATTCTATTTTATTATCTTAACTTCCCGCAAAACCGATCCCTCGACAGGTCTATGGACTAATATTATTACATTATTTACTAACTTATCACAACATACATCCCCGGATTAAAAAATAACGAATCCAGACTCCGCAAAAGCAATTGCCCGTCTGGGAAATAATCTTACCCGGGGTATATTCCTCCGGTCCCATGTCCGGGATAATCTTTCGGGTACTCTATCATACAAATATTTTTCTTTGCAAATCATCCCGGCAAACCAGCACCCGGGTAACCAGTTTTCATCACCTGGGTTAAGGATTTGACCAACCCGGGTGAAAAAAATCCGCGCAACATCATACCTATTAATTATTTTATTCAATAATTTCAAATAGATACAAAAATCCGTGAGTACGGCATACATTTTGCTTGTCTAAATATTATGAAAGGAGAGCATCAAAATGAAAATTAAAACCACCCTGTACTCGCTGACCGAAGCGCTGCTGGATTCCATCGAAGAAGAATTCCCGGAGTGGGAAACCTGGGAGCAGGACGAGTTCGCCCGGGAATTAATTTCCGACCTGGCCGGGACGGGAAAGCTCAGGTTCGTGAACCCCCGGGCTGGAAATTTTCCCCCAATTCACCCGCTTCTTCTTGAAGGGCTTGCGGCTTCATCCTGAGGTCAGGCAGAATTGAAAGGTGATTATTACGGTCCGGGTCACCCCGAAATCGAAAAGGTCCGAGTTGCGCCATGAAGGAGAACTTGTCTTCCGGGCCAAGATCATGTCTCCCCCGGACAAGGGAAAGGCCAATCGGGAATTGATCGGCTTGGTCGCGGATCACTTCCAGGTGAAAAAAAGCCAGGTGCAAATCATCCGGGGGGAGCATTCACGGGATAAGGTACTCGAAATCCAAGATTAAAATACCGAATTTCTAATTGACCTAATTTCTAATCAATGCCTAAAAATAAAATATCTAATGTCAAATTTCCCCATTCCCAGCTTTTTTTGGCATTGGTCATTGCTTTTTGATTCGTCATTAGAAAATTAGAAATTAGTCGTTTTTATCACATCCCCTCGATCCCTCTCCGAATCATCATCACCCCGATTGCCGCCAGAAGTATGCTCATGAACTTGGCCACGGCCCTGGTCCCGCCCTCCCCGATTAGACGGATGATGCTGCCGGCCGAACGTAAAACAAAATAAACCAGGGCCAGATTGGCCAGGAATGATACCACGGTAGGCAAAATTCCATACGTATTCAGGAGAAGTATCATGGTGGTCAATACCGCCGGCCCGACGATCAGGGGCATCCCAATCGGGACTACTCCCACCTTGTTCTTCTCACCCGCCCGGCGTTTGGTTCCGAAAATCAGGTCATTGATCGAAAGAACGATCAGCAGCACGCCTCCCGCCACCTTGAAATCGCCTTCGGTTACGCCCAGGACCGCCAGCAGAAATTTCCCCAGGAATAAAAATCCCAATCCCGCGGCCAGGGCGGTCAGGACCGATTGCCGGACCACGGATTTTCTCTCTGTCTCGGATTGATCGAAGGTCAGGGAGACAAATATCGGCAGGACTCCGATCACATCTATGGCCACGAAGATCGGGATTAAAGTCGGAATTAAACCCAGAATAAAGCCAAGAATGTATTTCATATTTCTGGTCTCCGATTACTGCTCTCTGATTCCTGGTTTCCGCTCATATTAGAGGGTATCATGAGTTATTTTCATCAAGTTTTTTATATGGACTGCATCGGCTTGTCGATGCATTGCATTAGTCCCTCCGTTGTCGGGATAAACAAGCTAATGCACTCCATAAAAAGAACGAGATTAGATCATAACAAATATTTTCATTTTTTCCTTTATTATCAAATAGTTAAATCAAAACTCATGATACCCTCTATTAGTACTTTCTTTTCCGGATCAAGAGAAAAATCAGGGCGAACACCCCCAGAATGACCGCCCCGTAAATACTTCCGATCAGGATTACATTACTGCGTTTTTCCAATAAAGCGGTCAGGATAACCTCCTTCTCGGGATCAAGCAGATCCCGCAAAGGAACATTCCAAACCACCTTGTTTATTTCCACCTTCGAGGCATTGGATTTAACCACCCCATACGGGCTCTCAAAGCTGAAGTTCATCGTGTAATTTGCCAGGAACCCCTTGTCCATCCCGTACTTGACAATTCCATCCGAGGATCCGCCGGAGCCCAGGATGGTTTCCCCTTTCTTTTTCAAGACCCTCCGGTATTTTATCCGGCCCAGATAGTCCTTTTCCCACTTGAGATCTCCGATGAAATTGGCCCGGCCGCTCTGGGCCATTTCAAACACGGAGGTCAAATTCTCAAAAAACATGTCCACGGTGATAACCCGGTGCTGATCTCCCAGCGGCACATCGGAAAAATCCAGCAGTTTCGACCCCGGGGGCATCGATTTCTCTATCGCCGGCCGGGTCATGGGCAACCTCCCGGTTTTCATCAAGCTGTCGTGAAACCGGTTTTCCAGTCTTAACACCTGTTTCATTGAACCGGTGCCGTCCTTGTTTAAAACCAGGGTTTCGTCGTATTCCAGGCAGGAAGAGAAAAAGGAAAAAAACAACAGGATTATCACCCATCCCCAGAAACGCTTTTGCAAAATCAACTTTTTCTCCTTTCCCGAATTGGCCGGGAACTCCCGGGTAAATGTTATCCCTAATGAAAATCATTAAAATCGCTGGTAATTATATGATCCCAACCTCTTCCCGGTCAAAGACTTGACAGCCCCTTATCCCTGACAATAGAATTCCGCCAGATTCGCCTAATTAACAATGGAGGTGGAAATGGCCGAAAAACAGGTAAAAATCGCAAAGGGCGGGTCCTTTCTGCTCGAACCGACCGGAAGTTACCGCGTCTTTACCCCTGATGATTTTACCGAAGAACAGAAAATGTTTTCCAAAACCGCCTCCGATTTCCTGGAAAAGGAAATCATCCCGATCCTGGAGAAGATAGAGCATAAGCAACCGGGACTGGTTCCCTCCCTGCTGAAAAAGGCCGGTGAATTGGGACTGTTAATGATTGATATTCCTAAAAAATATGACGGTCTGGGCGAAAGCAAGGCAACCTCCATGCTCGTTTCGGAAAAAATGGCCCGGATCGGCTCTTGGGCGGTTTCCGCGGGCGCCCACACCGGGATCGGGACCCTGCCAATCGTCTACTTTGGAAATCCCGAACAGAAGAAAAGGTACCTTCCCCGCCTGGCCACCGGGGAAATACTCTCCTGCTACTGTCTGACCGAAACCGGTTCGGGCTCGGATGCCCTCTCGCTTAAAACCAAAGCCGTCCTTTCACCGGATGGCAAGCACTACATCCTGAACGGGGGCAAGCAGTTCATTACCAATGCCGGGTTCGCCGACCTCTTCATCGTCTACGCCAAGGTGGACGGGGATAAGTTTTCCGCCTTTATCGTGGAAAAAGCCGGGACGGAGGGAATCCAGATCGGGGCCGAGGAAAAGAAACTCGGGTTGAAGGGTAGCTCTACTTGCTCGATCACTTTCGAAAACGTCAAGGTCCCCAAGGAAAACCTCCTGGGGGAAATCGGCAAGGGCCACAAGATCGCTTTCAACATCCTCAACATCGGCCGGTTCAAACTGGGAGCCGGGGCGATGGGGCCGTGCAAGGTCATGCTCGCCGAAGCCATCAAGTATGGGAAGGTCCGGGTCCAGTTCGGCAAGCCGATCATTGATTTCGGCATGCTCCGGAGGAAGGTCGCCGACATGGCCATCAAGATTTACGCCGGGGAAAGCATGGCCTACCGGATCGCTGGGATGATGGACGCGGGCCTCAAGTCGGTGGATGAGGATGATGTCGTCAAGCAGATGGAAATCATCGAGGAATACGCCATCGAAGACTCGATCATCAAGGTTTATGGAACCGAGGTCATCAATTATGTGGCCGATGAAAGCCTGCAGATGTTCGGCGGCTACGGATTCACCGAGGAGTACCCGATCGAACGGCCCTACCGGGACTGCCGGGTGGACCGGATCTTCGAAGGCACCAACGAGATCAACCGCCTGCTGATCCCCGGCACCATCCTGCGCCGGGCCAGCAAGGGGCAGCTGCCCCTCTTTGAATTCATCGCCCGGATCAATTCTGAGCTTGAGGAAAAATCCAAGTCCCGGATCTCCAAGACGAGCGGCCCCCTGGCCTGGGCGGTTCGGGCCTGCGAACTCTCGAAAAGGGTCGCCCTCTACGCCAGCAACCTGGCGGTCCAGAAATACGCCCTGGCCATCCAGGACGAGCAGGAAGTCATGGAAACGATGGCCAATATGATCATCGATACTTATGCCATGGATTCGGCCTGCGCCCGCACCCTGCAACTGATCGAGGACCGGGGGAAAACCAAAACCCGGGTCCAGATGGACATTACCAACGTCCTCTGCCAGGAATCCTACGACCGGATCAACCTGCTGGCCCGGAATATCATTACCACCGTGGCCGGAGATGAAGCCAAGAAACATTTCAAGAACCTCGAAAAGCTCGGGACCAAGGGAAGAATCGACTCGATCAAAATTAAGAAGGAGATCGCCGCCCATTTCGTCGAAGCGGACGGCTACAACCTTTCGGCGAGCTAGAAACCCGCGGAAAACCTGCCGCGAGAATGCCAAACGCCCCCGTCCATTACCGGCGGGGGCGTTTTTTTCCCGGGGAAAACCGCGGGCGGAAATTTCTAACTGATATTTTCCTTTTTTTCCAGGAGGCCCAGGTAAAACTTGGCCGTCTGGTGGTCCGGGTTGTATTTCAAAACCTGGAGCCATTCCGAGCGCGCCCGCTCCAGATCTCCCTGGGAATAGTAGGCAATCCCCAGGTTGATCCCGGCCGGGGAATAAGCCGGCTGGATCTCTTTGACCCGCTCAAATTCCATAACCGCTTCTTCCAGTCTGCCCCATTCCCGAAGAGCGATCCCGAGCTTGGTCCGGATATCGGGAAAATTGGGCTTCAAATCCAAGGCCCGGCGGTATTCATCCACCGCCTGGGCGTATTCCCCCAGACTCCGGTAGACATCGGCAATTTCGGCGTGCATGTTGGCGAGCTTGGCCCGGGCCACGTCATCCAGAAGCCCGGTCTTGGTTTCCCGGGTCGTCGTCTGCTGGGCCCGGATCAGATGCTCCTGGCCCTTTTTATATTCCCCAATCTCGTTATAAGCCAGGGCCAGGTTCAGGGAAGCCTCGGTGTAATTGGGATTGATCTGGAGCGCCTTCTGGAAAGAAACAATGGCTTCCTGATACTCGCTCTTCTGCTGGTGGATCACCCCCAGCATGTTGAAAACATCGGCAAAGCGGTCATTGGACTGGGCGAACTTGCGGAGAAACTCCTCGGCGTTCTTCAACTCGCCTTTTTTAAACAGCTCCTTGCCGCGCTCGTATATTTCTCGCAATGAATCATCCACCGTTATTTCCTCCCCTTTTCTGGTTCGATCATAGATTTTTCCACTCCCGCCGTCAAATCCGGGCCCGCTCCGCGCAAGTCCTTCCCGGAGATTACCCGGGGAAAATTCAACCCGGAATCCTGGAGCCGCCTCCGGATCTTGCCCAGGGCCTTCTCCTCAATCTGCCGGGCCCGCTCCCTGGAAATCCCGTACTTATCCCCGATCTCCTGGAGGGTCGCCGGGGAATCGGAGAAAAACCGGCTCCGAATGATAAAAGCTTCCCGCTCATCCAAATCGGCCTGAGCCGCGGCCAGCACCCGCTGGAGGATATCCTTCTCCTCCCGCCCGGCCATGGTTTCCTCCTGGTTCTCGGACTGGTCGGGCAGGACGTCCAGGAAGGTGGTTTCCTCTCCTCTCACCATTTCCGCATCGAGCGAAAAATCGCGCAGGGCCATCCGCAAATCGGTTTCCATTAATTCCTTTTCCGGAACATCCAGGGCCGCAGCCATGACCCCGTAATCCACCGGAACCCGGCCGGCCACGGCGGGAAGCTCGGCCCCGCCTCCCCGGGGCATCGCCTCTGGCCCGGATTCGCTCCGGGTCCCGGCCGGCAGACTTTCCAATCCTTTTTTCACCTGGGCCAGCTTGTAGAAAATCTTCCGCTGGGCCTGGGTCGTTCCCATTTTTACCAAACTGTAGTTGTCGAGTAAATATTTCCGGATGTAAGCCCGGATCCACCAGACCGCGTAACTGATCAGGCGGTAGCCCCGCTCCGGATCGAACTTTTTCACCGCCATCATCAAGCCGACGTTTCCCTCCTGGATCAGGTCCAGAAGCCGGACCAGTTCGCCCCTCCCTCCTTCCGATTCGAACCGCAGGGCGGGCAAAAACCGGCGGTATTCCATCGCGATTTTCACCACAAAGCGCAGGTTGGCGGTCACTAGGCGCTCGGCCGCTTTCAGATCGCCTTGTTCCCGGTAGCGCCGGGCGAGTTCCTTCTCCTCTTCCGGGGAGAGCAATTTGTAGGCTTCAATCTCGTAAAGATAGCGCGCCAGGGAACCCCGGTAGGGGCTGAGCTCTGAACCCGGAGCGGATTTCCTCTCCACCGGATCGGGGCGGGCTTCCAATTTTTCCTTTTCCTTGAGCTCAGCCATATAAATTTAAATTCCCAGGTTCAACATCCGGTCAATGGTCCGATAGGCCCGTTCCCGGATCCCGGGATCAACCTTGACCACGTTTTTCATTTCCTCGAGCGACCAGGCGATCTTCTCGAGATTGATCTTTTTCATGTTGGGGCAAACCGCTTTTTCATTGGCCGGGAAAAAGAGCTTGCCGGGGTTTTCCTTTCGCAACCGGTAGAGAATCCCGACCTCCGTTCCCAGGATAAATTCCGATGGGGAAGACTCCCGGACCCTTTTGACCATCCCCCCGGTGGAAAGCACCTGGTCCGCCCGCCCGGTCACCGCCGGGGTGCATTCGGGGTGAACCAGGACCTCCGCCCCGGGATGCTCACGGCGGGCTTTATCGATGTCCTCGGGCTGGATTAAAACGTGCGTCGGGCAGTAACCGTTCCAGGCCTGGATGCGTTTCCCGGCGATTTTTCCGGCATGGTGGCCCAGGTATTGATCGGGCACAAAGATCGCCTCCGCTTCCGGCAGGGACTTTAAAATCTCTACCGCGTTGGCCGAGGTGCAGGCGATATCGCTCTCCGCCTTGACCGCCGCGGTGGTATTCACGTAACACACCACCGGAAGCCCGGGATAACGGGATTTAAACTCAACCAGCTCCGACACGCTGATCATGTTCGCCATCGGGCAACCGGCCTCGAGATCCGGAAGGATCACGGTTTTCTCCGGGTTTAAAATCGCCGCGGTCTCCGCCATGAAATGCACCCCGCAGAAAACGATCACCTCCGCCCGGGTTTTCCTGGCTTCTTCCGAAAGACCCAGGGAATCTCCGATAAAATCCGCGATCTCCTGGACCTCCGGAATCTGGTAATTATGAACCAGAAAGACCGCCCGGCGCTTCTCCTTCAGTTTTTGAATCCGCTCGATCAAATATTCCATCGCCATCTTTCTTCTCTCCACCGGGTAGCCGCGGGCTTTCCTACGGACCCTGAGGGTCCTTCCTTCGACCCCGAATGGGTCTCAGGACGAGAACCCCAGAGGGGCAGGACAAGAACCCGAACGGGTAGCCCGCGTTTCTCTTCTCCTTTAAAAGTATTCGTCCGAATATTCCATCGGCATCCTTCTTGGTTTATGATAAGGGCACAATGATCATCGCTAGAAATTCTATCAAAAAGGTGGGGATCTTTACAAAAACCGGTATCCCCGCGGCCCGGGATCTGGGTCAGAAACTTTTTCACTGGCTCGCGGCCCGGGGCATCACCCCCCTGCCGGCCCCGGAACTGGCCCAGGCCCTCGGGGAGAAACCCCGCGGGGAGGCGGCCATCGTCCAATCCGCCGACCTCCTGATCACCCTGGGAGGAGACGGAACCTTTCTGCACACCGCCAGTCTGGCCGGGGAAAAAGCCGTCCCGATCCTGGGGGTGAACCTAGGCGGGCTGGGCTTTCTGACCGAGGCCGCGCCGGAGGAGCTCTTTCCCCTGCTCCGGGAGATTCAGTCGGGAAAGATCGAGATCGAGGAAAGAATCCGCCTCCGGGCCGAATACCGCCGGGGAAAGAAAAAGACCGGCTGTGGAAGCGCCTTGAACGACGTGGTCATCGGCCGGGGGGTGCCGGCCAGCCTGGTGGTCCTGAACGTCGCGATCGATTCCGAAACCCTCTCGAGCTACCGGGCCGACGGCCTGATCGTGGCCACCCCCACCGGCTCGACCGCCTACAGCCTCTCGGCCGGCGGTCCGATTATTCACCCCGCCCTGCGGGCTATCACCCTGAACCCGATCTCCCCTCACACCATGACCCAGCGACCCGTCATCCTGCCCGACTCCGCCCGGATCCGGATCACCCTGCCGGCCCCGGCCACCGGCGCGGTCCTTTCTCTCGACGGACAATCCCGGTTCGAGCTCCGTCCCGGGGACGAGGTCCTGGTGTCCAAACACCCGATCCCGACCCTGCTGGTCCGGCCTCCCGGCCGAAGCTATTTCCAGATCCTGCAGACCAAGCTCCATTGGGGCACGCGTTAATACAAAACCCGAAAAAAGTGAAAAGTAAGAAGTTTAAATCTTTAAAACTCCAAAAATATTTTTTCCTTTCACCTTTGACCTTTCACCTTTTACCTTATTAAAAATGTTGCGCGAGCTTTCCATCCAGAATTTCGCCATCATCGACGAGCTTTCCTTTTCCCTGGGGCCGGGGCTGAACATCATCACCGGGGAAACCGGCGCCGGTAAGTCCATCATCCTGGATGCCCTCTCCCTGATCCTGGGTGACCGGTCCTCTCCCGACCTGATCCGGACCGAGGCCCCGGAAGCCCGGATCGAGGCGGTTTTTGAATTCAATTCCCTGGCCCAGCCACTCGCCGAAACCCTGGCCCGGGCGGGATACCCGGCCGCGGAAGAACTCCTCATTCTCCGCTCACTCTCCCGCTCGGGGAAAGGCCGGGTTTTTCTGAACGGAAGTCTGGCCACGCTCAACATCCTCTCCGCGCTCTCCGACCACCTCGTGGAGATTTACGGGCAGGGAGAGCACCAGCTCTTGCTGCGCCCGGAATATCATCTGGAGTTCCTGGATGAATACGGCGACCTGGCCCCCGCCCGGGACGAATTTCAAAATCTTTACCGGGATTTCCAGGAGACCCGGAAGCAGGTGGAAAAGATCAAAACCGACGAGGGGGAACGGCTGAAACGCCTGGACCTCCTTTCTTTTCAAATCTCGGAAATCGCGGCGGCCAACCTGAAGGAATCCGAAGAGGAAGAGCTCGCGTCCCTCCGGGTCCGCCTGCAAAATTCGGGAAAGATAACCTCCCTGGCCCGCGCCGCCCTCGACGGGCTGGACGCCGAGGAAGGCTCGGCCTCCGGGAAAATCTCCAAGGCCCTTTCCGCCTTGCGCGAAATTTCCGCCCTGGACCCGGAATTGAAAGATTACTATTCCCGCCTGGAATCCACCCGGGCGGAAATCCGGGACCTCGCCCGCTCTCTGGAAAAATACCTGGACCGGGCCGATCACAACCCCGATCGGCTCGAAGAAGTGGAAAACCGCCTGGCCGCCCTGAGCCAGCTGAAGCGAAAATACGGCGGGTCCATCCCGGAGGTCCTTGCCTACCGGGACCGGATCACGGTCGAGCGGGATGAGCTCACCCGCCAATCCGAAACCCTGCCCGGACTCGAGGCCGATCTCTCCCGGCTGAAAAAGTCCCTGGGAGAAAAAGCCCGGAAGCTGTCCTCCTCCCGCCGGGAAGCCGGGAAGAAGCTTCGGGCCGCGGTCAAATCCGAAATCCGGGATCTCGGCATTCCGGAAGTCCGCTTTGATTTTCTCTGGGAAACCTCCGGCCCCTCACCGGAAAATCTCTCCGGTTTTGCCGCCCTCACCGAGCGGGGAATCGACCGGGTGGAATTCATTCTCTCCGCCAACCCGGGAGAGGACCTGAAGCCGCTCCGCAAGGTGGCTTCCGGCGGAGAGCTCTCCCGGATCATGCTGGCCCTGAAAAATATCCGTTCCCGCCGGGCCGGGGAAACCCCCACCCTGATCTTCGACGAAATCGACGCCGGGATCGGCGGGGCGGTGGCGGAAATGGTCGGGCAGAAGCTCTGGGAAGTCAGCCGGAACTCCCAAGTGATCTGCGTAACCCACCTGCCCCAGATCGCCTGCTACGCGGACCGGCATTTTCAGGTCAGCAAGTCAACCTCCGCCGGGAAAACCCGGGCCCGGATCCAAACCCTGTCCGAGCCGGATCGGCTCGAAGAGCTCTCCCGGATGCTGGCGGGACTGGAGATTACCTCGAGCGGAAAAGCCTACGCCAAGGAACTGCTGGCCCGCCGGGCGGAGCTGGCGCAAAAGAAATAATCAAATCCTGACCTCTTGCGGAATAATCTTTCTTAACCCCCTTGAAATTCTGCGCTGTTTCGTCATTCCCGCGGAAGCGGGAATCCAGTATTTCATGAATTTTCTGGATCCCTGCTTTCGCAGGGATGACGGCTGTGTTTTCTTTTATCCAATGTTTTTCGAACGACATCCCCTGATGAACCAGAAAAATTTATTATTCAATTTTCAGAAATATCATCTATAATTATTTCAATGGCCCAGACAAAATCCCGAAAGCGTTCCTGGAGCCGATCCGTCCGGAAGACCCGGATCGAGGAGGCCCGGGCGATCCAGAAGCTGATCGAGCCCTTCGCCCGCCAGGGAGAGATGCTGCCCCGCTCCCTGGGGGATATCTACGAGTTTATCCGGGACTACATGGTGATTACCGAACCCGGAACCGAAAACATCATCGGCACCTGCGCCCTGCACGTGCTCTGGGAAAACATCGCCGAGATCCGTTCCCTCGCCGTGCGCCAGGATTATTCCCACCAGGGGATCGGTTCTACCCTGGTCAAGGCCTCCATCCGGGATGCCAAGCGCCTGGGCTGCAACCGGGTCTTCTCTCTCACTTTTAAGCCCGGGTTCTTCCTCCGCATGGGTTTCCAGCCCATCGATAAACGCGACCTGCCCCAGAAGGTCTGGACCGAGTGCATCCGCTGCCCCCAGTTTCCGGACTGCAACGAAGAGGCGGTCGCCTACGACATTCCCCCAGAAGAAAAATAACCACGATCCCGAGTGTCACCCATTCCCCATTCCGCAATCAAAATTCCTGAAATTCTTCTGATCGGGTAGCCCCGAGTCTTCGCTCGGGGCAATTCCGTATTCGCCACTCCGCATTCCGATGGTGGTGTCATCCCCGTCCCGCTCCCCGCTTAAGTCCTGCGGGGACAGGCTTGGCGGGATAAACTCCAGCGGGGATCCAGGAGAATGAATAAGCTAAACCTTGACGTCAAAGAACGCTGGATTCCTGCTCCCCGATTAAAGCACTCGAGGATAAGTTTCGCAGGAATGACTGGGTTCTGATTTTTTCGTGAAACCCTGGATTCCTGTTCCCGGCTTAAGACCGGCAGGGACAAGCTTCATAAAATTCGGCATTTTATCTCGAAGAGAATGGAAAATAATCTAAAAGGCAGAGGCAGGCGGAAAAAAACCGGGATCAGTCTGCCGGGAGGAATTTGATCACGAGGACGGTAATGTTGTCGAGCCCGCCGTGGGCGTTGGCTTGGTTGATCAATTCTCCCACCGCCTGTTCCGGGGCGGCCGTTTCCAGGACATGCTGAATTTCGGCGTCCCCCACCATGTTGGAAAGCCCGTCGGAACAAATCAGGTAGGTATCCCCCGCTTTCAGGTCCAGGATGGTGGAATCCACCTCCACGTTCTGCTGGAAACCCACCGAGCGGGTGATCAGGCTCTTGAAACGGTGGGTCTTGGCTTCGGAAACGGTCAGGTGCCCGGCCCGGACCTGCTCCATTACCCAGGAATGATCCCGGGTCAGTTGCTCCATCCGGGATTCCCGGAGCCGGTAGGCCCGGCTGTCCCCCACGTGGGCCAGAAAAGCACGGGGTGGATCAAAACCGGGGGGAATCCACAAAGCGGTGGTGGTGGTTCCCATCCCCCGGAGCTCGATCTGCTGGTTGCCCAGGTCATAAATCTTCTCACCGGCCTTCTTGATGGTCACCGCGAGCCAATCCAGATAAGGTTTTTCATCCGGGGGAACCCCCTGCTGGGCCAGGGAAAATTCCCGAACCAACTCCCGCACCGTGGTGACGGAGATCTCGCTGGCGGTTTCCCCTCCGGCATGGCCGCCCATCCCATCCGCGACCACGAACAGCCCGAGATCTTCCTCGCGGGAGAAGTTATCTTCATTCCGGGCGCGAACCCGGCCCGGGTCGGTTTTTCCGGCGGATTTAATCAGGAACGATTTTTTAATCGCGGAGCTCATAAACCGGAGTGTCCTGAGGCTGGTCAACCTTGATCACCTGCAGGACCAGATCACCCAGCTTGATGCGGTCGCCGTGCCTAACCTCGACCGAAGCCGAGATCCGCTCATCGTTGAGAAAGGTTCCGTTGGTACTACCCAGGTCTTCCAGGACCATCCGGTTTTTTTCCCAGGAAAGGGCGGCATGACGGCGGGAAACCCCTTTGCTTTTCACCGTAATATCCACCTGCTCGCTGTCCCGGCCCAGGACGCACTTCAGGCCCCGGACAAAATGCTCCACCCCCGCGTCATCCCCGTTCAGAACCACCAGGCTCACCTGGCCGGGCGGAGTGGCGGTTTTCGGAGAAATTACCTTGGTGGTCTCCGAATCTGGCTTTCTTTTCCTGGCTCTCACTTCTTACCCTCCTCCTCCCTCCAAAGTGCATTAATTATAAATCCTTCCCTCCAATTGTCCATAATGAAAATACATTGCTGGGAAGCCAGGTGGCTAGGAGGCCACGAAGCTTCGAGGATAGAAAAAGAAGGTGCTCGGTTATCAGGTGGTTAGAGGACAGGAAAACTTGCGTCTTGGCGTCTTGGCGTCTTGGCATCCTAGCGTCCTAGCCTTCCAGCGTTTTTTTGGTGATTTACACTTCCGTTTTTTTCCGGTATCCTAATTTATGGATCAAGGTGGCAATCTCAAAACCAGGTCTTTTTATATTTTCATGATCAAGAATTATCTGTTGGCTATCACCGGGACTTTCATCCTGGCTCTCCTCGGGGTAATCCCGGCCGCAAACCTATCCGCCGGGGAGCCCCCCAGAAAATCTGAATATCACCTCAAGCTCGCCGCAATTGCTCCCGAAGGAACCACCTACGCGGACTACGGTAATAAGATGAAAATTTACATCGAGGAAAAATCCGGGGGAAAGATCCGGGTCACCTGGTACCTGGGCGCGGTCATGGGGGATGAACCGGACGAGCTTCGGAAGCTCCGGCTCGGCCAGATCCAGGGAGCCGCCTTCACCAGTGTGGGGATGGCCACAATCGCCTCCGAATCCCAGATCCTCAACCTCCCCTTCTTATTCCAAAATTACGATGAGCTCGATTATTACCTGGAGAGAATGCTCCCCTATTTCCGGCGGGTTTTCGCCGACAACGGCATTGTCTTTTCCCGGTGGATAGACGTCGGCTTCAACTACTGGTTTTCCTCCCAGCCCTTCCGGACTATCGACGACCTGAAATCCTCCCGGATGTGGGCCTGGACCGGCGACCGGGTCACCAATGAATTCAACCAGATGGCGGGGTTCCAGAATATCTCCATCGCCCTCACCGAGGTGCTGACCTCCCTGCAAACCGGGATGTTGAACGCTTTTTACGGGCCCCCCTATACCATCCTCGCCCTGCAGTGGTATACCCAGGTCAAATATCTGGTGGAAACCCCCTTCTCTTACACCCCGGCCACGATCGTTTTCGATAAAAAATACCTGGACACCATGCCCGCCGACCTGCAGAAAATCATCCTCGAGGCCTGCGACCTTTACCTGCCCCCCCTCAACCTGGCGATGCGGAAAGACAACGAGAAGGCCTTCCAGGGTCTCATCGCCCGGGGCCTCAAACCCTACCGGCTGGAGGAAAATCTCTTGAAAAGCCTCCAGGAGAAGACCCGTCCCGTCTACCAGAAATTCGCGGGCCAGCTCTACCCCGCCTCGGTCCTGGAGGAATCCCTGAAAATCCTCGAGGAATACCGTTCCGGCCACGCCCGAACCCCGGGCGATCAGAAACCAGCCAACAAATAAACCCGCGCCATGAAGACCATATACATCAAGCTGCCAATCCACACTATTATTTCTTTCGTTTTCATTATTTATTTAGCGATTCCGCCGGTCCGGGCCGGTGAGGTTCCCCGGGCCGGGAAACCTGAATACAGTTTTAAGCTCGCCGCGGTTGCGCCCGAAGGCACCAGTTGGGCGGATACCGGGGCCAAATTCAAAAAATACGTGGAGGAGAATTCCGGCGGCCGGATCCGGGTGACCTGGTACCTGGGCGGGATCATGGGCGACGAGCCCGACGTCATCCGCAAGATCCACCTCGGCCAGCTCCAAGGCGGCGGGTTCACCAACGTGGGGCTCGCCCTCATGGTGCCTGAAACCCAGATCCTGTTATTACCCTTCCTTTTCAACAATCCCGAGGAAATCGACTTCATCTACCAGAAGATGCAGATCCACTTCCAGCGCCTCTTCGAAGAGCACGGCTTTGTTCTCGCCGGCTGGCTCGAGGTGGGCTTCAATTACTGGTTCACCAAGAACCCCATTGCCACCCCGGCCGACTTTCCCTCCTGCCGGATGTGGGCCTGGCCCGGCGACCAAGTCAACACCGAGATTAATCAGGTCCTCGGATTTCAGAATATCCCGGTCCCCCTCATCGAGGTGCTGACCGCCCTGCAAACCGGGATGGTCAACTCCTTCTACGGCCCCCTTTACGCGATCCTCGCTCTCCAGTGGTATACCCACGCCCGGTATTTCATCGACCTGCCTTTTTCCTACACCCCGGCCGGGATCGCGATGGACAAGAAATTCATGGACGGTCTGCCCCCCGAACTCCGCCGGATAATCCTTGACGGCTGGAACCTTTACCTCCCCGATCTGGTCAAGCGCATCCGGCAGGACAACGTCAAGACTTACCAGAGCCTGAAAACCAAGATGAAATTCACAAACCTGAGCCCCGAGGACATCCAGAAAATCCGGGAGAAGGTTTACTGCATCAACCAGAAGTACGTTGACCAACTTTATCCTTCCTGGCTGCTTTCCGGCATTCTTAACTCCCTGGCGGAATACCGCTCCCGCAAATAAAGGCCAACAGAGCATCAACGGCGCCATCGCCCCAGGACGCCAGGGCATGCCGATAGCTTTTTATCCTTTCCGTCCCGACTTTATTGATGATTTCCAGAAGAATTTTTTCCTTGCGAATTTTTAAGCGATCATCCATAAAGCTGGATTCCCGCTTTCGCGGGAATGACGGTCTGTCCGTTTTTCCTGGTTTGTGCAACAGTCTCTTTCCTATCTAAGAATTGTTAGTCCTAAGAATTAATGATTTTCATCAAAATCGAAAATAACCGGAAAATTTTTTAGCTCTTTCTTTTTTATCTCCCAAGGAAAGCCACCATATTTCATCTTCACCAACTTCTTCTTGGTATTATTAATTTTTATATATATAAGATGTTGATTCAAATAACATTCAATACCATTTTCTTTTAAAGTCACAATCCTTTCGGCGGCCATGTTTATCTTATGGTTGCCCTTCCCTAAACCTGATTTGTAGGCATTATGTACATCAACATTTAATAAAGCCCCATGGAAATCAATAGTATCATCAAGGATCTTTGCTTTCCTTTTGCATTTAAGAGAAAGTTTTTAGTGTGAACTACTCCAATTCCATTCCCAGCCGGAACAGGGCGAGGGGCAAGGGCTCGACTGGTGTTCCTTCCCGGCTACCAAAGTGTGGATCAAGCTTTTTAAAAGTTCCCAGTTCTCGAGGTGCAGGTTATGATCCAAAAAACGCGCGTCCATTTTCATCAATTGATCATTATTGGGTGCTTATATTTATTTAGTGTATATTATTCATATTCAGGGATCGCCAGTTAAAAAGATATCTAATAACACCTTCTTAAGATGAGAAAGATAAATTAAGGTTCGAGGACCTCGTCCCTGATGATTTCCCAGATTTGGGTGCGGAGTTTCCAGAATTTCTCCGTCGGGAGGTGCGGGCGGGGCAGCCCCACCTCGATCACCTCCCGGGCCCCCTTCAAACGCGAGGATAATACAATCACCCGGTCGGAAAGAAAAATCGACTCGTCAATGCTGTGGGTGACAAGCAGAATGGTCTTCCGGAATCTTTCCCAGATTTTGAGGAGTTCCTCCTGCATGATCATCCGGGTCTGGGCGTCCAGGGCGCCAAAAGGCTCGTCCAGAAGCAGGATCTCCGGGTCCTGGGCCAGGGCCTTGGCCAGGGCCACTTTCTGTTTCATGCCCCCGGACAGCTCTTTCGGGTAATAATCGGCCCATTTGACCAAGCCGACCGTCTCCAGAAACTCCCGCGACAACTCCCGGAGATTTCTCCCCTCGATCCCCTTGGCTTTAAGGGCCAGCTCGATATTGCCCGATACGGTTTTCCAGGGGAAAAGCGGGGCTTCCTGAAATACCAGGCCGCGGTCCAGGCCGGGCCCGTTCACTTCCCGGTCCCGGATTAAAACCCGGCCCGCGGTGGGCCGTTCCAGACCGGCGATGATATTCAAAAGGGTGGTCTTTCCGCACCCGGTCGGACCCACCAGCGAAAGGAACTCCCCCGTCTGCACCTCAAAGCTCAGATCCTCGAAAACGACCAGGTCTCGCCCGTTCTTGCTATAGATTTTATTTAGGTTTTCGACCTTGATCATATTGTCTCGTTTCAAATCCCCTCTGCCCCCCTTTTCTTAAAGGGGGGAAAGGATTCTGAAAATCTCCCCCCTCCGGGTCGTAGACCTTACGGGTCGGAGACCAACCCCTCTTTTTACAAAGAGGGGATCACAGAAATTCCCCCTTTTTCAAAGGGGGATAGAGGGGAGCCTGTTGCACAAACGGTGAAAACCGGACAAACCGTCATTCCGGCGAAAGCCGGAATCCAGAAATATCAATAAGTTCCTGGACTCCTGCTTCCGCAGGAGTGACACTTTTCTGATTTGTGCAACAGGCTCAGGGGGATTGAAAATCACTTCAAAGCGTCCTCCCAAAACGAAAGATCAAAAGCTCCCGTGATATCCGGAATCTTAGCGATCAGTTTTTCGGATAAAGAAAACTCGGCTTCCCTTTTCAGCTTCTCGATCAACTCCGGCTCGGGCCGGACGGTCCCGCCGGGGGCAAAGATCCGGTCGGTCTCAATCGCCCGGCAGATCAAAAGATAATCGTCGCCGGTTTCCTCGCTTACCCACCGGCAGGTCTGTTCCCGATTCGCAGCGGCGTATTCCAGGGCTTGCTGCAGGGATTTCACCAGGTCCGCGGCCCCCCGCGGGTTCCGGGATAAAAAATCCTTCCGGACATAGAGGAAGCCGGGGAAATCGCCGGCGGAGAGAATCCGGCCGATGCCCTCCTTTTCCAGCCGGGAGGGCCAGGGCTCCCAGGTGGCCGCCGCGTCCACCTCACCGCCGGCCAGGGCCTGGGGCTGGGCCTTGACCGAAAGGTGAATGATCGAAACCCGGGCGGGGTCGATCCCATTTTCCGCCAGGGTCCGGTAAAGGAAAAAATGCGAGGTCGATCCCTTGGCCACGGCCACTTTTTTCCCGACCAGATCGGCGACCCGGAGGATTTCCTTTTCCCGTTTTTTCCCCACCACGATCGCCTGCCGGAGGGATTTGCTCACCGACGCGAGCACGGTGATTTTCATCCCGGAAGAGAGGGCCAGGACTGTGGGGAGATCCCCGCCCACCCCGGCATCGATGCTGTCGGCGGCCATGGCCTCGTTCACCCCCGGACCGGAAAGAAAACGGTAGTATTCCACCCGGTAACCCATTTTTTCCAAAAGTCCCAGCCGCTTCATCGCCAGGATAATATTCGCCTCCCCTACCCAGTAAGGCTGATACCCGATCCGGATCAGATTGCTCGGACGGGATTGGCAGGAAACAAATAAGAAAATCATTCCAAATAATAAATATCTCTTCATATAATTACCTTCCTCTCCCTCGACGGGAGGGGAAGAGTCCTTTCATCCATTTGTAGTTCGCCGATTTATCGGCTGTTTTAAATTCGCCCAATAAATTGGGCAACTACGTTATATTAAGCTTGTACCTGCCAATTTGCGGCTCTTTGCGCTATGCGCTATGCGCTTTGCTCCCTGCCCCGAGCCATTAATTACAGCCACCGGCGGACATATTTCTCCAGCGACCTCACCCCCCAGTCCGAAAGAATCCCCATTGTCCCGATCAAAAGCATTCCCAGCACCACCCGGTCGGTGCGAAGCAGCTCCTTGGATTCCTCGATCAGGTAGCCCACCCCGCTTTCCGCCGCGATCAACTCGGCCGCCACCAGGCACATCCAACCCACCCCCAGACCGATCCGGAGACCGGTCACCACCGCCGGCAAGGAGCCCGGGAAAATCACCTCTTTGAACAAAAGCCACCCCTTCAGGTTCATGCTCCGGGCCATCTTCAAAAGATTTTCATCAATCGATTTCACCCCCAGGGTGGTGTTGATCACGATGGGGAAAAAGGCCCCGTAAAAAATGATATAAATTTTAGAAGCTTCCCCGATCCCCATCCAGAGAATGGCCAGGGGAATCCAGGCCATGGGCGGAATGGGCCTGAGGATTTCCACCAGCGGGTCAAAAAATCCCCGCCACCGTCGGAACCAGCCCATGGCCATACCCAGGCTTACACCCACCAACGTGGCCAGGGAAAAACCCAGGATCACCCGGAGCAGGGAAATCCCCAGGTGCCGGACCAGGTCCCCGGAAGAAAACAGGGATAGGAAAGCTCCCCCGACCGCTTCCAGGGGAGGAAGAAGCTGGGGGCTGACCCACCCCTGGTGGCTGGCTAATTCCCAGGCCAGGAGGACCAGTAAGGGCGACCACCACCAGAAGGAGCGTTTGGATGCCATTTGGAAATTACTAATTACTAATTTCTAATGTCTAATGAAACCCCAATTTCTAATGACTAATCAAATCCCAATGACCGAATGTTCAATTAAACTCAAAGACCAAAATCCAAAGTTCAAATAGACCCTAGAAAAACCTGAGTTGCAAATTTTTGTTTGAACTTGGACATTCATTTGAAGTTTGGGCTTGGTCATTTGTCATTAAAATCCGTTTGGACATTGATTAGAAATTCGTCATTAGTCATTAGAAATTTTTAAATTAAATTCCATACTCAAGAACCTCCCGAAGCGGGAAACAGCCGTTGCATCTTCCGCAGCCGGCCCGGGTGGCTAACGGATCCAGTTTGTATTTCTGGATGATTTCCCGCCAGGCCCGGTATACCGTCACCGCGTCTTCCAGGCGCGGGAGGGGCTGATCCGCGAAATCCGACCCGAGGAGCGGACGGAACGGCTTGGGCAGGGGTATCCCCCCGCTCCGGGCGATCGCTTCCATCCCGGCGACGGTCTCCTCCGCCGGCTCCAGGCCGATAATGATCCAGGATTCCACCTGGTTTTCCCCGAAGATCTCCCGGGCCTCCGCCATCGCCCGAAAATACTTTTCCCGGGGATGGTCGCGGTTCTTACCGGGGATGACCTTCCGGCGGTAGTCCTCGTGATAGACCTCGAGGTTGAAACTGATCTCGGTGACGCCGGCCGAGCGGAGCCTTTCGAGCTCGGGCTTCCCCAGGGGGCAAACCTGGATCCCGATAGGCAGGTTCGAAACCTTCCGGATGGCCGCCACCGCTTCGGCGAAAAGACCAGTACCCCCTTCCTTCTCGGAACCGGAGTTGATATTGATGTCCAGAGGCTCGATCGTCTCGGAGGGGGCATACTGGTCCGGCCGCGCCGAACCGTATTTCTTAACAAGGTCCGTTGCCAGCCGCTGGTCGGAACGGGTTTCGATCTCGCGGATCGCCCGGGCCAGCGCTTCCGGCGGGTGCCGGACTGCCTCCCCGCCGATGTCGATGATGCAGAACCTGCATCCTTCGCCGCGACTGGACTTGTAAACGCAGGTATTGGTCAGGGCCGTGGCCAGGGAACCCTTCCCGTGGAGCTGAACCTGGTCATATAAGGCGGTGGAATGCCAGGCCGGGGTCCGGACAGTGGCGCGCAGGACCTTTTCCCCGTCCTTTAAAATCCAGCCGTCACCATCGATTATCCGGAACTCATAGGGGGACGATTCCAGGAAAGACTGCCGGACCCCCAGGTTCGCGGGTTCTCCTTGCTCGAGCAGGAAATTCCGGCCGCTCCCGGCGATTCCAGCCCGGGATTTCCCCCCCGTCCCGTATTCGGCGGGAACCAGTTCCCGGTAATAAGGCTCCGACGCGGATACCCGGATCCCCCGGCAGAGCAGGTCGGTCTTGAGAAGGACAATTTCGCTGGAGGAAACTTTCATATGAAATCTTTTTTAATTACTCTCTCAAAAAAATCAAATTTGAATTGCATGAAGTTTGTCATTCCTGCGAAAGCAGGAATCCAGATTATTTTATATTTTGATAAAAAAATATATGTTCTTCTGGATCCCCGCTTTCGCGGGGATGACACATTATTAATTCACTTTATTGATTGTAACAGAACCCGGAGGTTAGGAGCGTTCCTTCTCTCCCGAGACCAGCTGGTGCGCCCGGCGGGTCGGTTCGGGCAGGCGGAAATGAGTGACGAGTTCGAGGATCACCCGCACCGCCGTTTCCTGGTCCATCCGGTGACCGGGGGAAACGAATACCGGTTTTACCCCCGGCTTGGTCCGCAAAACCCGGCCGACCTCGCGGCCTTCAAAATATAAGATTGACGAATCCCCCCGATTGGGTCCCGGATCGGCGAACTCCCCGACCAGGCGGCTCTTCGCGCAACCGATGCTCGGGAGATCCAGGAAAAGTCCGAGATGCGAAGCCAGGCCCAGCCCCCGGGGGTGGGCGATGCCCTGGGCGTCAAAAACCACCAGGTCCGGATGATGTTTGAGTTTTTGAAAGGCCTCCAGTACGGCCGGCCCTTCGCGAAAGGTTAAAAATCCGGGCACATAGGGAAAGCGGCATTCCACCTCCACCAGCGATTCTTCCACGGTTTCGAGCGTTTTCGCATCCAGAACCACCACCCCGGCCCGGCCAACATCGGCCCGCTTCCCGGGCCGCGACCCCGGGAAGCCCACGTCCGCTCCCGCCACCAGGGGAAAACGGGTCCGGGAAGATTTGAGAACAATCATTTCCCGGAGACGCCTCTGGATTTCCTCGGCCTCCTGAGTGGAAACGTCAAAAGAATGAAATTTTTTAATTTCTATAATCAAAACGTTTTTCTCCCCTCCCTTGGCGTGCCCCGCCAAAGGCGGGGATGGGAGGGGATAGAGGGGAGGGTGAAAAATATTTTATCACCCTCTCCCTCACCCCCCCTCAAGGGGGAGGGAAAGTGAAATTATCGCAGGACTGTTGATAAAGAAAAAAGGGGTGATCGGCTGATCACCCCTTCCGGAAAAACCTGTGTGTTATTCCAATCCGAATAATTACTTAGCCGAGATGGGCTTGAAATACATGATATCGGTCATCCGGCCTTCGCGCTCTTCCTTCCAGACCGCCTTGACCCGGGTGCCGATTTTCACCAGCTCCTTGGCCTTTTTCCAATCGGAGAGATCGACCCCGCCGACAAAGTGCATCAACCGGGAGTCGGAACCGTCCAGCTTGATGAAGGCAATGGCATAGGGAGGCTTGGGCATCCCGGTGTATTCCATGTAATTAATGGAAACCGAGTCAACCACACCCTCGTCCTTCACGGGCACCCAGTCGGTCGTCTCGACGAAACAACGCTCGCAGAAGGAACGCGGAGGGAGCATCACCCGCTGGCATTTCGGGCAGCGGATCCCGAAAATCCGCTTCTTCTCCTTCATTTCCTGGAAGAAATGGCTGGCGCACTTGCCGGCCGAATGGGTGTAGGGGATGTTCCAGTTGGCCTTAACCTTGATGAACTCTTCTTTTTTCTCCGGCATTGTTCCTCCCCGAACCACGCAGGCTAAAGCCTGCGGCTACCGATCTTACCCCGAGCAAGACTCGGGGCCTACCATTATATAACGCAACCTAAAGGTTGCGGCTACCGTTCATTTCGTCTTTCGTCCAATGGTTACGCGGCTCGTTTCGGTTGCGGTGTTCGGTTACGTTTTAAAGCCGAAAGACGTTACCGTCAAGCGACCCGGGCTTCGCAACCCTAACCTTTGTCTTTCCCAACCACCTAACCACCCAGCAACCGTGTTTTTCTAATAACCTGCTACCTCTTGTGTTTTCCCACGATCATCAGGGCGTGCAGCTGCATCGTTCCGCCCCAGGCGTGAGCCAGCGCCACCTCGGCGTCGGGAACCTGGCGCTTCTCCGCCTTTCCGGTCACCTGCAGGCAGGCCTCGACCAGCCGGACCAGGCCGGTGGCCCCGATCGGGTTGGTGCAGAGCACTCCCCCCGAAGGGTTGACCGCCATCTCCCCGTCCATCTTGAATACGCCCTTTTCGATCTGCGGTCCGGCTTCCCCCTTGCCGCAGAATCCCAGGGCCTCAAGCTCGAGCAGGGTCTGCGAGGTAAAGGGAGCGTATAATTCCGCCACGTCGATTTCCTTGATGGGATTTTCGATCCCGGCCATCTTGAACAGCCGTCTCCCGGCCAGGGACAGGATATCCCAGTCGGCCAGGTCCGGGCGTTCCCCCCACCAGTAGGAATCTATAATCGAGGCCTCACCCCAGACCCAGGCGGGCTTGGGACAGAGTTTCTTCGCCTGTTCTTCCGAGGCGAAGATCACCGCGCAGGCCCCGTCCGAGCGCGGGCAGCATTCCAGGAGCCGCAGGGGCCATTCGATCATCCGGGAATTCATCACGTCTTCCGGGGTCACGTCCACCTGGATGTGGGCGTAGGGGTTATTCAGGGCGTTTTTATGCGCGTCCACGGAAACCAGCGCCCGCTGGTAATCGGTGGACCCGTACTTGAACATGTGCCGGGAGGCCTGCTGGGCCCCCACGGTGATCGCCCCCGCGCCGGCGTCCCGCTCGTAGATCGGGCAGACGCAGGTATTTAAAATCGACTGGGCGTCATCCCCCACCCCTACCCGCTGGGTGCAGACCGCCATGGCAATGTCAAAAGCCCCGGAGGCCACCTGGTGATAGGCCGCGATCCCGGTGGTCAGGCCGGTGGTGCCGCCGGTGGAAATCTTGATATAGGGCTTGCCAACCGCCCCGGCTCCTCCCACGCACCATTTATCGGGGCTGTTCACCCCGTCGAACGGATCCATTGTCCCGTAAACGAAGGATTCAATCTGTGAAATGGAGAGGGCCGCATCTTCCAGCGCCCGGGAAACACCCTCAAAGGTCAATTCCTCGTGAGTGGCGTCATCCCTCCGGGTCCGGAACTTGGTCTGCCCCACCCCGATTATGGCTACCCTGCGCATATTAATCCTCCCGCTGCCTTATGTGAGAACGGTAGCCGCGGGCTTCAGCCCGCGAAAAGGACGCAACCTAAAGGTTGCGGCTACCCATTTTATGGCCATGTTGACTGGAATTCGTCCACCCAAATTGGAAACATCGGTCTGATATCACGCACGTTAATCTTTCCTTAGGATTACCACGCAACTGGCCTGGCCGGCGGGTCCGGAACTCACCGAGGCCAGGGCCCGCTTGGCCCCCTGGACCTGGACTTTGCCCGCCCGGCCCTGGAGCTGGAGCACCGCCTCCGCCACCCGGAACAGCCCGGTGGCCGCCACCGGATCGGCGGAAATCGCCCCTCCGGAGGGGTTGACCGGGATCCTTCCCGATAATTCGGTCGCCCCGCTCCGAATCAGCTTGGCTCCGCCGCCGGGAGAAATCAGGCCCAGGGCTTCGTAAGCCATGATTTCATAATACGAACTCTGTTCCGCCACCTCGAAAACCTGGATCTCCCGGGCCGGATCCTTGATCCCGGCCATGAGATAAGCCCGCCGGGCCGCCTCGCTCAGGGACTTGAGCTCAGCCAGGTTTCTTTCCCCGAGGTAATAGCTGTCGATGGACCAGCCGATCCCCTCGATCCAGATCGGGCAGGAAGAGATCCGCTTGGCTTCGTACTCCGGGGCCAGGATGAGCCCCACCGTTCCGTCCGAGTAACTGGGAAGGTCGAGCTCCCGGAGCGGCCAGGCCGCCATCGGGCTTTTCTCCACCTGTTTTTGCGTCACCGGTTTCACCCGTCGGGACCGCGGGTTCTTGCTCCCCTGCTTGAGGTTTTTGACCACGACCAGGGCGGCATCCTCCGGTTTGGCTTTGGATTCCGCGCAATAGGCGGAGGCCTGCAGGGCCGCGATATTGCCGGAATAGGGACCGAAGGGTCGGTGGAAAAGCGGCTCAAACATCAGGTTGGAGATAAGCGGCATCGGCGCCTCGGAGCTGATCCCGTAGGCCAGGCACATGGTGGTGCCGAAACCGGCCCCGATCCGCATCCAGGCCTGGGCCAGGGCAAACATGCCGTCGTCGCTGATCCGGGTTTCATCCTTCATACAGCCGCCGGCCGCCGGGGTGGTGTACATGTTGGTGATGGTCCGGCCGCAGGCGAGGTCGTATCCGGCGGTTACCACCTGGTCCAAAGCCCCCTGGTCCAGCCGGGCATCCGCCAGGGTGCGGCGGGCCGCTTCGAAAGAAGCGTCGTAAAACACCTCTTTCTTCCCGGAGGAAATCGGGGTCATTCCGACCCCCACGATTCCGATTCTTTCCATGTTTACCCTAGCTTTCGAATTCGATAAATGGCCAGAACCTCGGCCACGGTTTTGCCGTCTTCACCCACTACCTCGACCTTCACGGGGGCGTCGCACTTCCCTCCCCCCGCCTCGGCTTCGGCTTCGATCTTCTTGACCTCGTCCTCGGTCATCTTCAGTTCCGTCTTCAGGCTCCCCTTTCCCGGCCGCTTGAACTCGATCTCGAGTCTTTTCGCCACCAGCGAAAACCTCATGAGATCGAGGGAAGCGGAGAGAATCGCGGCCCCGGCGGTCTCCGCCAGGGTGAAAATCGGGCCGGCCGCCACGGTGCCCATCGGGGTGAAAAACCATTCCTGGGCCGCCATCGAGCAAACCGTCCGGCGGGGCTCGAAAACATCGATCTTGACCCCCAGCTGCTTCATGAAGGCCACGTTTTCAATCATGTCCTTGATTATCGAGAGATCAACCATTTGTCCTCCCCCTGGTTAGTCAGGAGATTAGAATCCTGGAAAATTCCCCCCTCCCCCCTTGACCAAAGGGGGGAGGGGGGGAATGGAAAACAAAATGAAGGATTAGGTCTTGACGTTGGAGAAAATCTTCTCCATGCCTTCTTCGTTCACGCTGTCGAATTCCTTGGCGTCCGTCATGTCCGTGATCTTGGCCAGGTTTTCGCGGATCATCTCAAGGGTGATCGGCTTGGAGCCGTCAAAAGCGCAGCCCTTGCCTTCCCGCATCGCCACCCGCCCGAAATAGCCGGCGCCGGCCACGATGATATTCCCGGTCAGCCCGCACTCCTCGGAACAGAGGTAGGCCACCATCGGGGAAACCACCTCGGGTTTCATCGCCTCGAGCACCGGCGGAGGCAGAACCGTGGCGGTCAGCCGGGTCCCGCCGAAGGGGGCGATGGTGTTGACCTTGATGTTGTACTTGGCGCCCTCGTGCTTGAGCGCGTTCCCGAAGCCCACGATTCCCATCTTGGCCGCGGCGTAATTGGTCTGGCCGAAGTTGCCGAAGAGACCGGCGGAGGAAGTGGTGTTCACGATCCGCCCGTAATTCCCCTCGCGCATCACCGGGAAGGCCGCCTTGGTGCAGTTGAAGGTGCCCTTGAGATGCACCGCGATGACCGCGTCCCAGTCCTCTTCCCGCATCTTCATCAGGGATACGTCCCGGAGGATCCCGGCGTTGTTGACCAGGATGTCCACCTTGCCGAAGGCCTTCTTGGCGGTCTCGATCAGACCCATGGCCCCGGCCATCGTGGAAACGCTGTTGAAATCCGGCTCGGCCTGTCCGCCTTTGGCCTTGATCTCGGCGCACACTTTTTCCGCCGCCGCGGTGCCCTTGCCGGTCCCGTCCATCGCGCCGCCCAGGTCATTGACCACCACCTTGGCGCCCCGGGAAGCCAGCAACATGGCGTGGGCCCGTCCCAGGCCTCCGCCCGCTCCCGTCACGATCGCTACCCTGCCGTCAAATCTCACGTCTGCCATTGGATTCCTCCTTTCTAAAAAAATATTCTTTGAACTTAGGTTCAAGACGCGGATTACACGGATTATTTAGAATAAATCAAATCGAAAATATCCGTGAAAATCCGTGTCTCCAAAAGAAAATTCCTGTCCTCTTTAATTAATCCCGGAGCAAGATCCGGGCCGTCGTCAACAGGTTGATGTCGGTAGTGCCGGCCCCAAGCTCCAAGAGTTTAGCATCCCTTAATAATTTTTCAACATGGTATTCCTTCATATAGCCGTAGCCGCCGAAGATCTGGATGGCTTCCATGGCCACCTCGATCGCGGCCTGGGCGGCGTAGGCCTTGCTCGCGCAGATGAAAGCCATGTCCCGCTTCTTGGCCGAGCCCATCCAGGCCAGGCGGTAAACGATGTTCTGAACGTTCATATACTTGATATACATATTGGCGAGCTTGAGCTGGATGGCCTGGAATTCCCCGATCGGCTTGCCGAACTGCTTGCGTTCCTTGGCGTATTTAACCGACTCTTCGAAGCACCGTTCGATGATCCCCAGGCACATCGCCGGCACCCCGCTCCGCTCGTTCCCCAGGCTCTCCTTGGCCTGGTCGCGGAGATTGTCTTTCTCCACCCCCAGGAGGTTCGCCTTCGGCACCTTGACGTCGTCCATGAAAACCTCTCCGGTGGGGGAATCCTTCATCCCCATTTTCTCGAAAGGCTTCCCGGTGGTCAAACCCGGCATCCCCTTCTCCAGGACAAAGGCGTGCACCGGCTGCTTATCCTTGGGCTGGCCGCGGTCGATTTTGGCGTAGACCACGAAGATTTCGCCGTAGGGGGCGTTGGTGATAAAGGTTTTTTGCCCGTTCAGGATATAGTAGTCATCCTTCGGCTTAGCCGTGGCCTTCATGCTCCCGAAGGCGTCGGAGCCCGCCTCGGGCTCGGTCAGGCACCAACAACCCACCTTGTCCAGGGCGTTAATGGGGACCCCCCACTTCTCGATCTGGTCGGCGTTCCCCTTGCTCAGGATCGTCCCGCCGGCCAGGGCGGTGGAAACCCCGAAGCTCATGGCGAAACCCGGAGCCACCCGGCAGAGTTCCTTGATCATCGTGAACGGGATCATCATGTCCCGCTGGGCCATTTCCATGGGATCATCGGGGTCGCCCTCCTCCTTCTTGTCTTCCACCGGCCCCTTCTCCCGCATCTTCTGAACCTTGCGCTTCATACCCTCCCGCATGGCATCGCGCATCCCGAAGGCGTCAAGCATTTGACGCATCAGGTCAAAAGGATTGATTTCAGCTTTCTCCAGGGCCTCCACCTTGGGCTGGAGCTCATTTTCGCACCATTGCCGGAAGGCCTGCTGGATCATTTTTTGGGGTTCGGTCAATTCAAACATGAAAATCCTCCTTTTTATTAAAATAAATGATTTTTTCCAGTAGTGAATGGATACCAAACCCGGGCAACCCCTGTCAAGGATTGTTTTAATGAACCTCCCCGCGGCAGAGACCGCGGGGTATCTTTCTCAAAACGATTCTTAAGCTCTGGGTTGTCATTCCCGCGGAAGCGGGAATCCAGGCTATCAAAAAACACTGGATTCCGCATCAAGTGCGGAATGACGGAATAAGGTAACCCCGTGGCAAGACCACGGGGAATTACAAGTTAAAATCCCGTCCCTATCCCCAGGTATACCCGCACCGGTTCTTTTTCCGGGTCGGGAAAACCGTGGGCCAGGCGGATGAAGGTACCCCAGGGATAAGAATAAAAAATATTGCTGGAAAGCCTGATTTCACACCCCGCGTCAATTTTTATGTCATCCGGGTCCAAGAGATGCCGGAAGCCGCGGACGGATTGAATGACATTCCCGGCGTCGCCAAAAATGGAAAAATACACCCGGTTGAAATAAAAGAAGCCGACTTGTTTCTTGATCCCCAGGACCGGGAGGCGGTAAGAAAGATGAAAAATCCCCAGGCGTTCCCCGCGGAGATGAAAAGCCGGGAATCCGGGAAAATCGCTCAGGGTCCGGAATTCCCCCATTCCCGTGAATTCCATCGACCCGCCCGCGTAAAACTCATCCAGGCGATAGACATCCCGGCTGATTAAGCCCAGGGAAAGGCCGGCTTCCAGGGCGCTGTCCAGGGGCAGGGCGAAATTCTCGGTCCAATCGAGAAAAAGCTGGTGGTAGCGATAATCGTTGTAAAACCTGTTACTTTCCCCGTTCCCGGTTTCGATGACATCCTCCACTTCCCGGTTGAAGTTGGAAAATCCGGCGCTGTAGATGAACAGCACCTGCCTCCCGCCCCGGGGATGCGCACCCCAGTCCTTGGTCGGGGAAAACTGAAGGTGCCAGAGAATCAAACCGGCCTGCTGCCGCTCCTGCCTGAGGGGCAGGGAAACAGACTGGAACAACTGCCCGGAATCGAAGTGATACTCGTCTTTTATGCCCTCGGTATTGAGAACCCGGAAACGGTAGAAGGGAGAAACCAGGAAACTGTCCTGGAAAATGTATTGCGGCCCCACCTGGAAGTTGATCCGCTTCGTTTTCAAGTCATACGAGCTCTCGACCTCTTTCCGCTTTTCTTCCCACCGCAGATTGCGAATGTAATACCCGCCCTCAAGGTAAAAGGTGGGATGCCACATGCTATTCAGGTATTGAACGGTATAATCCTGGCTCTCCCCAAAAAGAAATTCGCCCATGAGGGTATGCCGGCCCAGGAGGTCGGAGGCCATGACGATGGCCCCGCCCTTGAACCCTTGCTCGTCCTCGTAAATAAACTCGGGGAAAACCACGACCGGAAGGAGGGAGAAATAGTAAGGATGATCAATGCCGGTAACCGGTAGAGGGTAAGTAAAATTGACAATTGACGATTGTCCCCCGAAGGGGATAAAACGATTGACGATTGACGATTGACGATTGACGATTGGGGATAACGAATTGACGATTGACGATTGTCCCCCGAAGGGGATAAAACGATTGACGATTGGGGATAACGAATTGACGATTGACGACTTATCCCGAGAGCTGTCGAGGGACAACCAATTAATCCGAAATCCTTCGGCGGTGAAATAGCTGTAGACGATCCCTTTTCCCTGGGGATCGGGAACCGGCATAAAGGCCCCGGTTTTCACCCGGGTCAATTGTTTTCTTTCGCCGCTCGCCAAATCCAGGAGATACAGATTGAAAATCCCTCCCTGATCCGAGCTGTAAAGCAGATGGCCCTCGTCCACCCAGGCCGGGTCCCTTTCGTTCCCGGGGCCCGAAACCAGGGGCTGGATATTTCCGGAGAGATCCACGGTGAAAATCTCCTCGTTCCCCCGGTCCAGGATCCCGAAGGCGATCCGGTCGCCGGCCGGGGAAAAAGCGGGGGAAAAAAGCTGGGCCCCGCCGGAAAACTGGGTTAAGGGCTTGAGTTCGGCCTCATCCCGGGTCAGGTCCAGAAACCAGATATTTCGGTTTCCCCCTTCATTATTAATGAAGGCGATCTTGGTCCCATCCGGTGACCAGGCGGGGTTGAAAGCCCGGAGACCATCGGTGATTTTTGTTTCCGATCGTTCCGCGAGGTCGTAAACATAGAGATCGCTGAAGTGATTTCCCCTCCAGTCGAAAAGATCCTCCCGGGAATAAAGCAGGCTCCTGCCGTCCGGAGCGTAACTCGCCCCGGAATTCACTCCCTCTGCGACGAAGATCGAACCGCCGCCCTCCTCGCGGGGAATCAGCAGAAGGCTCTCGGCCAGGAAGTCGGACTTGCCGCTGGAAACATAGGCGATCCATTCCCCGTCCGGGGAAAAGCGGGGGGAGAGATTCAGTCTCCCCTTCCCGGCGAATATTTCCCCGGCGATTTCATTTTCGGCGATTCCTTCCAGTTCCTTCCGATACCCTTCCGAAAGCCAGGCCCGCCATTCCGCGTAAACGGCCGGGAGCTCCCGGCCGAGGACCTGCTCGATCGTATTTCCGAAATTCCAATGCCAGCCCCGGCCCTGCTCGGCGGCAAGTTTTCCGGACATCTCCGGGCCATAACGCTCTTCGAGAAAACTGCAGAAGGAAAATCCCTGGTTGTAAACCAGCTCGGCCTCCCAGGCATCTTTTCCCGATAAGATCCCCATCTCATCCAGGGATAGAATCTGGTCCGCCAGCCAGGACGCCCGGAGAAAGGTATCCCGGTAGTTATCCCAGGTATCCGAGCCGAACCGGGCCGATCCCAGCTGGGCGATTCCCTCGGAAAACCAGGAGGGGGTGATCGAACCGGGAACAGGGAGGGAACCGGCCAGATCCAGGTAACGGAAAATCCCGGGCCGGTCTTTTCCCGAACCGCTTTCCAGGATCGAAAAAATCAGGAGCGGCAGATGCGGTCCGAATCGGTCGGCCAGCTTCAGGGAAACCAGGTGGGTAAACTCATGGGTGATCACGTTTTTCAGCCAATCCGCCCGCCCGCGGAGGGGCAGGTCCAGACTCGTGGCGGTGATCAGAATCGCGCTCTGGAAATAACTTGACTCGCCGGAGGCGTAATCGTCGGTATCCTGGAAAATAATGACCGTCTTTCCCGCCGGCTCATAACCGTAATAACCGGTGACCCGGGGATAGATCTCCTCGGCTACCCGGCTTCCTTCCCGGGCCAGCTCCTCCTCACCCTGGTGATACAAAACCCGGAAATGCCCGGTTTCGATCACCCGCCAGTTGAGCTCGGGATGGTTGTAGGCGGATGCCGGCCCGGCAAGCAGAATGACCAGGCCAAAGGCCAGATGGCCCAGGAAGAATTTCCAGGCGGATCGGGGCAATTTATTTTCGGGAGGGTTCCCCGGAGATCCGGCTTTCAACCCTCCTCCGGTCCCAGGTGTTGTTGAAGCGGTTGGAAAAATCCATCATCTTGATCATCGCCAGGATATCCGCCCGCTCCTTTTCGCTGTAAAGCTTCTTGTATTCACGGGTGATTTCCTCGTCGGGAATCCGGCCGTCAAACAGGATGTAATCCCGGGCGTACATCAGGGCCACCCATTCCCGGTGCTCGAACTTGGCCGGATCCAGGATTTCGAGATCGCTGATCTCCTCTTCCTTGACGCCGGCGCTTTTCCCCCACCGGCTGTGCACCGCCATGCAGGCGCGGCAGCGGTTCGCCCAGGTCACGGTCAGGCAGACTTTTTCCCGGAAAGCGGGGTCCATCCGGCCCGGCGAAACAAACACGGGGACGATGACGGAAAACAGATGCTTCCGTAAATCCCAGGCGGTCCGGAAAAATTCCCCCGCGCTCCTGAACCGGTGCTCCTCCCGGGGCTTGATCCCAAAATTACATTTCATGTCCACCTCCTTGGTGGGAACGGTGCCACAACCGGAAATACACAGGATAATTAGTATCCCGAAAAATGATGTGGTATGCCGATTCATCGGCGGCTTTCAAAAGAGCCCGATAAATCGGGCAACTACAATAAAATTGAAAATATTAACTTCATTTTTCATGTTTATTGGACTTACTTTCCATTTTTCCGGAGATATTCCTCATAATTCATTTTCCCGTAAATTCCATCCCCGACATAATGGATGATGTTTGAAAACCTGTCCGGTTCCACGTAGCCGGCGATGAAATCGATCGGGGTGGAATCTGATTTTAAGAAGTAAATCGTCGGGCTTCCGAAGATGCGGTAGCGTTTAACCAGATCCTCCGCCCGGGAAATATCCACCCTGATCGGGATCAGGCTGGTGTTGATATAGCCGGCAATCTCCGGATTGGAGAAAACCTTTTTCTCCAAAACGCCGCAAACCCGGCAGGAGCGCGAATAAAACAGGACCAGGGCCGGACGGTCGGCCTGGGCCGCCCGCGTGAT
>Ga0315297_10000153_pt1 | contig 37134 bp, 30 predicted proteins | sample YL17G15_0_MG_FD_203628 | JGI IMG/M metagenome (GOLD analysis project Ga0315297, IMG submission 203628) | Sediment microbial communities from Yellowstone Lake, YNP, Wyoming, USA - YL17G15_0 | ecosystem: Environmental > Aquatic > Freshwater > Lake > Sediment | place: USA: Wyoming | collected...
GTCATTCTGAGGCGCAGCCGAAGAATCTCTCTTTTACCAATCCCGTCATTCTGAGGCGCAGCCGAAGAATCTCTCTTTTACCAATCCCGTCATTCTGAGGCGCAGCCGAAGAATCTAGCCTTTGTTAGGAAAATTTAAAAATCAGATCCTTCGCGAACAGATTCACTTCGCTCACTGCATGGTTTATCCTGAGCGCCTTGAGATTCTTCACGGAGTTTACCCTGAACGCATTGAGATTCTTCACTTCGTTCAGAATGACAGGGAGTGAAGGGTTCGGGATTACAAAGAGCGAAGAACTCAGGATGACAAAGAATGAAGGGATCAGGCGCCGTCCTGAATGAAATGAAGGAATGACAAAGTATGTAATTTCTTTTTCACACAGGCTGAAGCCTGCGGCTACCGAGCTCTGCGAGCCCGACGTAGCCTTTGGCGAAGTCTGGGCCAGTCACCTTCTTTTTCTACCCTTTGACCTTTGACCTTTCACCTGTTTCCTGTTACTGGCTCCCAGCTACCCGATTTTTTCCCAAACCAGTCTTCCCACCGCCTCGGTCTTTCCCACCCGGACCGGGGGGGTCCGGAAGACCACCTGGGTATCCGAGACCTCCGCGTAGCGGAACTGCTCTCCCCCCACCCAGTCCGGGATCACGGCGCCTTCCACGCGGGTGCTGAAGGTTCCATCTTTCTCATTGACCTGGTAGGGACCGAAATACGCGGTATATCCCTGGAAGGCGGCCTTGATTGCTTCCGGGGCCGGAGACTTGCCGGCGAGAAGCGGGCGGTCGCGGCGCATGATCTGGACGGACATGTAGCCGCTCTTGTCAATAATGGCGAGCCCGATGGGGTCCTTTCCCCACTGTTGAAAAACCTGCCCGTCCGCGCTTTTGAATTCGTAGGACACCAATCTCCAACAACCAAGAATTCTTTCGCTTAAGGTCGCCATTTTTTCTCCCTTTTAAATAACACCGGGAGCCCGCGGAGGGGCTCCCCTACCTTGTCATTCCCGCGGAAGCGGGAATCCAGGCATCCTTATTCAATAAATACTGGATTCCGCATCAAGTGCGGAATGACGGAAGAGATCCGAGATTCTTCGCCTTTCGGCAGGCTCAGGGCTCAGAATGACACCGACACCAACATCATTTCTTCTTCACGTAACCCTTTAGGATTCCGCCTTCTTTTTTCATTTCCAAAAACTGCTCCCCGGTCATCCCGCACCAGGAAGGAAGGTCCTTCTCAAACCCGGGGTCGTCGGCAATCACCTCCAGGACCTCCCCGGATTTCATCACTTCCATCTCTTCCTTGGTTTTCACGATCGGCATCGGGCAGAAGAGACCGATGCAATCAATTGTTTTATCTGGCTTCATAATTCGTTCCAAACGAAATATTCACCCTCCCCTCCGTCCCCTCCCATCAAGGGAGGGGAGATGTACTTCAGGAAAAAAGAATTCATAAAATGTTCCCTCTCCCCTTGTGGGAGAGGGGAGGGTGAGGGGATCATCTGATATTTTCTAAATAAATAAATTGATCTTGGAATCCCGGGCGATGGCCAGATAAGTGGCCGCCCCGGTAAAATCGTCCACGGTGTCGGCCAGCTGTTCCCGGCCCAGGCCCATCACCCCGCAGCTGGTGGTGCAGGCGATGTATTTAACCTTGAGCGCCCGGGCGGTTTTCATCAGGTCCTCGAGCGATGCCATCTTGGTTTTCTTCATCAGTTTTCTCATCATCCAGGGCCCCAGGCCCAGCATGTTCAGGCGGGAGAGCGGCAGGCCCCGGTTCATGAAATTCAGCATCTTCTGCATCAGGAGCTGGGTTTTGGAAAGGGAAAACTCGGATTTCTTCAGGAGGTTCAATCCCCAGAAAGTAAAAAAAATGGTCACGTCCATTCCGCTGGCGGCCGCGGTGGTGGCGAGCGTAAAAGCGGCCAAGGCCTTGTCGAACTCGCCGGAAAACAGGATGATGGTCATCTTTTCGCTCATCGGCAGGTCTCACAGGTCGGACAACTTTTCAAACCGCTCTGGTAAAGCCTCCCGCACTTTGGGCACTGTTTCAACTTGATCTCACAGGGCTGGCAAACCAATGTTTCCCGGCACTGCGAAACCAGTTCCTGCTCGCACATCGGGCACTTGCAGCTGACTTTCCCGCTGGTTTTGGTCTTTCTGGAGGTTTTTTTCGTTTTTTTCACTGTCTTCCCCCCTCTTTAATGATCAACTTAGCGACCGCGGACCACCGACCGCTGACCGCCGTAAAAACAGGTAATAGGTGATGGGTCATAGGTTAAGAAATTAAGCGCAACCTAAAGGTTGCGGCTACCGTTTATTTGCTTCCTTTCTTCTTCTGATAATCCTCAATCGCCTTGTGGAGCGCGTCCGCGCCCAGGTTGGAACAGTGCATTTTGTTTTTGGGCAGCCCCCCGAGCTGTTCCGCCACCATCTCCTTGGTCATTTTCATGGCCTCATCGATCGTTTTGCCCTTGGCCATCTCCGAAACCATCGAGGAAACCGCGATCGCCGCCCCGCATCCGAAGGTCTGGAATTTAACATCCTCGATCACATTATCCTTGACCTTGATATAAAAGGTCATCATATCCCCGCAAACCGGGTTGCCTATTTCTCCCACCCCGTCGGCATCCGGGATCTCTCCGACATTGCGCGGGTTCTGGAAGTGGTCCATCACTTTTTCGGAATAGATCGGCATCTTTATCCCTCCAGGTTAAACCCCATAGTTTCGGGTTTCGAGTTTCGGGTTTCTAGTTTGGAATTTGGGATTTGTGATTTGGTTATTGGTCATCATGTTCATGCTCATGCTCGTAATCCGTGCCCGGGCCGGCGGGCTTTCTCTCCCCGGTCTTTAAGAAATAGGCATAAAGGGGCGACATCTCCCGCAACTTTTTCACAATGGGGGGAAATTCGGAAAGGATGTAATCGATATCGGCATCGGTGTTGTTCCGGGACAGGGCGAAAAGGATGGAGCCCTGCCCCACCGCCGGGTCAACCTGGATCGCGGTCAGGACCTGCGACATTTTCAGGGCCTTGGAAGCGCAGGCCGAGCCGCTGGAAATACTAATCCCCTTCTGGTCCAGGAACAGGAGCATGGCCTCGCCCTCGATGAATTCCACCGAAAAATTCACGTTGCTGGGAAGGCGCCGGGTCGGGTGTCCGTTCAGATACACATACTCAATTTTCGCGGGGAGCTCGGCAATCAGGCGGCGGCTCAAACCGGACAGCTTCCGGTAATTATCCTCGCGCTCGCTTTTGGCTATCTCGCAGGCCTTGCCGAAGCCGACTATGCCCGGGAGATTCTCGGTCCCGGCCCGCCTCCCGTTTTCCTGGATGCCGCCGTCGATCTGGGGGATTACCCTTACTCCCTTTTTTAAATATAGGGCGGCCGCCCCCGGAGGTCCGTAAATCGGCGTTCCGGAAAATGTTAAAAGGTCGACCCCCAGCGCCCCGACCTCCACCGGCAGTAATCCCGCCGTGCACACGGCATCGGTGTGAAAAAGAGCCCCCTTCGCACGGGCGATCCGGGCGAATTCCTCGATGGGCTGGATGGTCCCGATCTCGGGATTGGCCTGCTGGATGGAAACCAGGACCGTGTCATCCCGGACGGATTTTTTCACTTCCTCCGGGGAGATCAACCCGGAACCATCAACGGGAAGATGGGTAACCTCGAAACCCGCCTGGGCCAGCCGGCGGGCGGAATAAAGCACGGAAAAGTGCTCGATCCCGGAAACCACGATGTGTTTTCCTTTCTGACGGTAGGCTTCCGCCGTCCCTTTCACCGCCAGGTTGTTCGCTTCGGAACCGCAGGAAGTGAAATAAATCTCTTCCGCCCCGGCCCCGATCAGGCCCGCCGCCCGCTCCCGGGCCTGGTCCAGGGCCTCCCGGGACCTGGACCCCAGGGTATGCATACTCTGCGCGTTCCCGTAATTCTCCCCCAGGTAGGGTAGCATCTCCTCCAAGACCCGGGGATCGATCCGCGTATTCGATAGATTATCCAGATATACTTCTTTCATTACAGTCTGCTCCGGAAAACACCTGCTTTAAGCCGGGGTGATAAGTGTATATATAAGGATAGAAACCAGGGAGATCCAAGTCAAGGAAAAAAGACCTTGTCTTTTTTCCCTTTCGTATAAACTGATACTGTTTTCGGGGAGGAAATAAGCAGGGTTGAGAAAATTATTCTTGCCTTTATGGACATTTCATTATATTCTCATAATATAAATTAAATCGGTAAAAACAGCTTAGAAAATATTAAAAGGGGGATAAAATGAACGAAAAGCAAAAGAAAACATTAATGATCGCCGGGATTGCCGCGGGTGCCCTGATTCTCATTCTGATCCTGCTTCTGGTCCTCTGGCCGAAAAAAGCCCCGGTCCGCCCCGCTCCCGCCCCGGTGGCGGCCGCGCCCAAGCCGGTTACCGCCCCGGTCGTTCCCGTGGCCCCGATCCAGGTAACCAAAACCATCAACTACGCGCATGACAACTACCGGACCAAGCCGGGAGACACCCTCTGGGACATCGCGAAAAGGCCGGAGGTTTACGGCAATCCCGAACTCTGGTGGTATCTGGTCGAACCCAACGAGGAAATAATTTCCTATATCTACCAGAAACCCAGCGGACGCTGGATCGCCTATGTCCTCCCGGACAAGGACATGATCATCCCCCGGGAGAACTACACCCCCCAGGAAAAGATTTCCCAGTACCAGAGAAACCTGGTCACCTACGCGGTCGACCTGGGAACCTATTCCAGCCAGGCGGAGGCCAATGCGCTCCAGATTAAACTCCGCAACGACGTTTACAGCGCCTACATTGCCCCGGCGGCCAACGGGGTTTCGCTGCGGATCGGTTTCTTCACCAACCGGAAACTGGCCGATTTCGTCGGCAACGAGGTGACCAAGAAATACCCGGAACTTAAGAGTTTCCAGGTGGCCCAGCCCGGCCAGGAAGAAATCCAAAAATGCCGTGACGAGCTGAGAAAATTCTTCGCCAACAAGATGAAGCTTTAAGCCGGAACCGGCGTTTCGGGTTTCGGGTTTCGGGTTTCGGGTCTCGGGTCTCGAGTTTCGGGTTCTAATCCGACCAAGCTATAAGGGTGGGGGATTCTTAACGCGTAAAGCATGCCTGCGCCCATCCTATTTTTTCTCATCCTATTAAGTCTTCCGATTGAAACCCGGCATTTTGTGTTCTCTTACTCGGCCGAGGATCAAAAGCTGGCCCGGGAGCTGTCCGGAAATATTGAAAATATTCGGGAAGAAATCGTCTCTACCATCGGCTACGACCCCCCTGGAAAAATCGAGATCCTCCTGGCGGGCCCGGAAAGGATCGCCGCGGAGGAATCCACCCTGGAAAACTGGATCCCGCCGTGGAGCTCGGCCGTGGCCATCCCCGAAAAGCGGCTGGTCATCCTGAAAACCAGGGGCCAGAGGGCCGGCCTGCCTTTCGAACCGGAAAAAATCCTGACCCACGAACTGGTCCACATGGTCCTGGGTCCGGCCACCGGCCACCACCCGATTCCTCCCTGGCTGAACGAGGGCCTGGCCATGTTCCTGGCCCGGGAGTGGAAATTCCAGCACACCTTCATCCTCTTCAAGGCCTCGATCAGCGGTCCCCTTCCCCGCCTCTCCGAGCTCGACCGGGATTTTTCCGGAACCGAGGATGAGGTCCGGCTGGCCTACGGCCTGAGCTTCAGTTTCATCTCCTTTCTCCTGGAATCCTTCGGGAAAGACCGCCTGCGGGAATGGATCGGAAGAATCGGCAACGGCCAGGACTGGGAAGAAGCCTTTTCGGAATCTTTCCCGAAAAACTTTTTCCAGGCGGAAAACGAATGGCGGAAAAAGCTCAAGCTCCGTTACGCCTGGGCGCCGTTTATTTTCAGCGGGACCGGGATCTGGTTTTTGCTCACGCTCCTCTTCATTCTTGGCTATCTGGCCAAGCGCCGCCGGGCCGAGCAAACCCTAAATCGCTGGCGGCAGGAAGAGGGATATTATTTTCCGGAAGAGGAGGATGACGATCCGATCGATCCGACGGTGCACTAATTAAATAAAGGTTCAAGGGTCAAAGTTCAAATGACAAATGAAACCCCAAGCTTCAAGTCCCAAGGTTTCGACATTTGGTGTTGATCCTTATTTGAAATTTGGATTTTGGAATTTGAACTTCGGGCTCCCGGGAGCCCGGCTTATTTCAGCCGGAAAAGATATAGCTCCGGATCCCCCCGGCTTTTCGCCACCATCGAGTAGTTCTCAGACAAATAACCAACCACGATTCCGTAGGGATCGCTGTCCCAGCTGTGGGCCTGCAAAAGCCAGATTCTCCGATACTTATAATGGAGCTGCACCATCTCCGCTTTTAACTTGGGCAGATCGCTTTCTCCCGACTTGAAATAGGGAAAACGATACATCTCCATGTACCTGCCCCGGAAATTGAGGTCGACATAATACTGGAAAATCCGGCTGATGTACCCGGCATTAAATCCCACCACATCCCCATCCTGGTAATTCAACGCCACCAGGCGGTTGGCCTCCCGCCAGGTGGTTCCCCGGACGAGGGAGTAGTGCAGGTAGAGCGGATAGGCAAATGATAAAAGCAAAAGTCCGGCCAGGATGATTTTCATCCATTTCCGCCGGAAGAAAAATATCCCTCCGGAGACCAGGAACAGGTAAAAGGGATACAAACCGATAAGATACTTGACCTGGTAGGCAGGTTTGAACAAGGAGGCCAGGAAAACCACGAATAAAGGCAGGAAAAGGGAAAGGCCCAGAAACAACCCCGGGTGGAACGGCGAGACCTGCCCCCGGAAAAACAAACCCAACAGGGCCAGGGCCAGGAATAAAAGCGAAAAGGCCTCAAGCCAGGTCCCCGGCAGGGCCGGCCCGGTCCCGAAGACCCGGATGGTTTCCAGAATATTCCTGACGCCGGGATAGCCAAAGTAACGGATCATCCATTCCCCTTTCCCGGACCGGTACTGGGCGAGCAAAACCGGCAACCAGGGGGCGAAAACCAGCAGGATAATCCCCTGGCTGGCCAGCCAGCGGAGCAGGAAACCCTTCTGAAAATCTTTCCGGATCCAGTAAATCAGGACATAGAGGTTCTGGGCGAGCAGGATAAAAACCGTGAAATAGTGGGTATAAAGCGAGAAGGCCGTGGCCAGGGCGTACCCGATCCAGAATCTCCATTGCCCGCCGCGCAAGGCCAGGATCAGGAGATAGGTGGAGAGGCAGACCCAGAAGAAAAAAAGCGGGTACATCCTGGCTTCCTGCGAATAAAAAATATGGAAGGGAGAAAAAGCCAGCAGCAAAGCGGCGATCAACCCCTGCGGCTTCCCGTATAATTCCCGGCCGATGAGGTAAACCAGCGGGATCGCCAGACTGCCGAAGAGAAAGGACGGAAGGCGTAAAATCTCCTCCCGGATCCCCAGGGACAGGAAGGGATGAAGGATCAGGTAGTAAAGGGGGGGATGGACATCGGCCGCGGTCCGGCGAACGATTTCCACGATCGAGCTCCGGGCGAATTCGTAGCTTAAGACCTCGTCCAGCCAGACGCTTTCGTGACCCAGGTGGAAGAAACGCAAAATAAGCCCGGCCAGGAAAAGGGCGGAAACCGCGTAAAGCTCCCATCCGCTCCCGACTGGGGAAGATGAAGTTGACTGTTTTTCCGGATCTTCCATTATTCTCTTTCCAGTCATTTTCCTCGCCCCGAGAGAAAACGGGGAATTGGTTTATTCCCACCTTCTCCCTCCCCCCTCCAGGAGGAGGGAAATATTAAGAAATGACTCTCCTAAACAATATCTCCCCTCCCTCAGCTTGCCCCGTCAAGGGCGGGGAGGGGATTGAGGGGAGGGTGATTATTTTCCTCCGGGTTTTTGCAGCACCGCCACCAGGGAAACCCCCAGGGGCAGGCGGGATTTAAGCACAACCCACGTTTCCAGGATAAGCAGCTTATATAAGCAGGCGTTTAACCCTGCCGGGAACGGGAAAAGATCGCTCCCCGATTCCTTCCGGGATTTCCGGCGCCAGGCCCGAAACAGGAAAATCGGAAAAAAAAGAAGAAAATTAAAATAGCTGATTTTCAACATTTCCAGGCCGCCGCCGTTGAAAATCCGGAGCAGGTCTTTCTTCCGGTAACGGCGGAAATGCCCGTGGGCCCGGTCATGACCGCTGAAAAGAAAAGGAAAGGCCGGAACCGTAACGAGCAAAAATCCTCCCGGCCGGAGCACCCGGGCGGCCTCGGCGATGACCCGCTGATCATCCCGGACATGCTCAACCAGATCCAGCGCCAGGACCGCGTCGAAGGCCTGGCTCTTCAACGCCAGGTCCTGCGCGTCGGACCTGGCCAGCCGGGTAATCCCCCGCAACCGGCAGAATTTCAGGGCCGAGTCAACGCTATCCACCCCCACCGCGAAGCCCGAATCCGGGAGCGCCTTGAGCGTGATCCCGGTGCCGCAGCCCAGATCCAGGATCCGGAGCGCGGGCTTCCCGGGCAGATACCGGGCCAGGAGTTTCAGGAGCAAATGCCGTCTGCCCCGGAACCAGAAGTGAGAGGCTTCCAGGGAAAACATCTTCTCGTATTCGCGGAGGTCCATGGAAAGGAAATTCAAAGTTCAAAATCCAAATGCCAAACAAATGTCAAAAAACCCAAATCATTTGAACTTAGACATTCATTGGGACTTTGGGCTTTGACATTTGGCATTTAATTTTTCCGTATACTCGCCCCGGAGGTCGAACCAGCGAATCCGGAAAAGATCCCAGATCATCCAGAAGGAATCCCGAAAAATCCGGACCCGGCTCTTCGGTGAATTGATCCAGTGGATCGGAATCTCGCAAATCGAGTAGCCGAACTTCCTGGCCAGGTAGAGGATCTCGACGTCGAAGCCGAACCTCTCGACCCTTTGCCGGGGAATGATCCGCTGGATGGCCTCCCGCGTAAAAGCCTTGAACCCGCACTGGGTATCCTTCAATCCGGAGATGACCAGGGACTGCACCAGGAGGTTGAAAGATTTTCCCATCGTTTCCCGAACCCGGTTTTGATGAACCTCGATCCGGGAGTCGGCCAGGGCCCGGGAACCGATCACCACGGAAATCCCCTCTTTCAGCATGGGGAGAAAACGGTCGAATTCCCCGATCGGGGTGGAATGATCGGCGTCGGAAAACAGGATGTAGCGGCCCCGGGCTTTCTCGATCCCGGCCCGGACCGCGAATCCCTTGCCCCGGTTTTCCCCGAACTCGATCAGGGCCAGCTCCGGGATCTCCCGGGCCTTTTCCCGGACCACCTCCGGGGTCCGGTCGCGGGACCCGTCTGAAACCACGATGATCTCGGACCGGAGCTTCCGCTCGCGCAGGTATTTCGCCACCTCGGAAAGGGTCAGGCCGATCCGGTCCTGCTCGTTGAAGGCCGGGATCACCACGGACAGATCCAGGTCATCGGACCGCGGGACCGGTTTTTTTCCCTGAGTCTTATTCATCATTCACGACACCAGGGAATCATAAAGCTCGGAATATTTCCGGGCGACCTCCGCCAGGGAAAATTTTTCCACCGCCCGCTTTCGATTTTCGCCCCCCGCCTCCGGCCAGCGCCCCGGGACGGATAGCATCTCCTCCAACCCCCGGGTCAATTCCTGAACCTCCCCGGGGGCGACCAGGACGGCTCCCTCGCTTCCGCCCAGGGCTTCCACCGTTCCCGGAAGCCTGGTCGCCACCACCGGGAGACCGGCCGCCATCGCCTCGAGCAGGGCGTTGGAAAGGCCTTCCTGAACGGAAGGGAGGGCAAACAGATCCGCCGCCTTCAGGTAGGGAGCCAGGTCCGGGATTTCACCTCTCCGGAAAACCCGCTCCCGAAAAACCCGGGCCGCGGGCTCGGACAGGAGTTGATCCATCCTGGGCTCGACATTCTGTCCCTGGAATTGGCCGGACCCGATTATAACCAGGAACAGGTCGGGAAACCCGCCCGCCAGCCGGAGCCAGGCTTCCAGCAGGAGATGAGGGCCTTTTTCCGCCGAGATCCTCCCGGCATAAAGGATGATTTTCCCCTCCTCCGGGAGGTTGAGAGCCCGGCGTTGGTTTTTTTTCTCGGGGCCGGCGAGCGGGGAAAAATGCCCGGTATCGACGCCGTTGGGGATCCGGTGAATCCGGCGGGGATCGAAACCCGCCCCCTGGAACTCGCGGGCAATCTCATCGGTAGTGGCCAGGAAACCGTCCATCCGCCGGAGGATGAAATTCCGGATGAGCCGAACCGATGGATTTCCCCGGCTCAAAACCCCCGCCCCGGCGATTTTTACCAGCACCCTTTTGCCCAGGAGTTTCATCGCCAGAGCGACCAGGGAATTGGGAAAAGAAACCAGGAGGAAATGCAGGATTTGAAAATCTTTCCGCTTCCGCCAGAGAAAAATTATCGAGGAAAGCGCAAAGGAGAATTCGGCCCGCTTTCCCAGGCCGGCGGGGGGAATCCGGTAGATCGAGAGGCCGGCCACTTCTTCGGATTCCGGCCGGGAAAGGTCGTGCCGGCGGGTGACCACCATGAAGCTGACCCGGCCCGCTTCCGCCAGTTTCCCGGCCATCCGGAACGCCTGGAGCTCGGTGCCCCCGACGATCGGAAAGAAACGATCCGAGTAAAGGCAAACCTTAATCATTCCATACCGGTGAAAAGTGAGAGGTGAGAGGTGAAAGGTGAAAGGTTAATGGATAAAAGACCCGTTACTGGTTATCGGTAAACGGTTTTGCTTTCCCGCTTTCCCGCCTTCCAGCTTTCTCGCGCCTTCTCACTTTTCACTCTTCTTCGGGACGGGAGGCGGCGGAGCCGGGGTTGCCGGAAACTGGGGAGGCTCCACCACCTTCGCCCCCTTCGGGGGGGTAAAGGTAAAAACCTTTTCCGCCAGGGAAGGGTTGGTTTTCACCTTGGTGAACTTGATCTCGTTCTGGTTGAGAAAAAAATCATAAATCTTGATGCCGCGGACCAGGAAATCACCCCGGCCCGCCTGGAGAACGATTTTTTTGACATCCGCCAGGTTTTCCTTGGGGGTCATTTCCAGTTCGAAGTAATTCCCCTCCTTTTCGCCCTTCACGGACAGGAGCTGGAGGTTGAAATCCTCCTGGATTTGGCCGATCCCCATCAGGAAATTCACCGGGGTCTTGCCGCTGAAGGCCCGGTTGACCTTGTCCACCAATACCTGGCCATCCTTCGGCCGGTAAAACCAGATTTTTTCCCCGTCACAGACCACGTATTGTTTGTCCGGGATTTTGTACTCCCAGCGCATTTTCCCCGGTTTCTGGAAGAAAACCCGGCCCCGGCCCGAGAAGCTGCCCTGCACATTCGCCACCCGGGAAACCTGCTCGAAATCCGCCACCATCGTTTTCACGCCTTCGTAGCGTTCCTGCAGTTTCTGAACCAGGTCCTTGAGCTTGGGCGCTTCGCCCGCCGCCGCCGGCTGGAACCAGAGAAAAGCCGCGGCCAGCGCCACCCCGCCGATCCAGAAAATTTGTTTACCTTTTTCTTTCCTCATCTGCTCCTCCCCCGTTTCCTGCTATTTTTCCCGGTTTTATATCTTTACCTGATAATCTGATATAAGGTTTCAGGTTCAACGTTCAAGGTTCAGGGTTTTGAAGATTAACTTCGCAAGGCTAAAGCCTTGCCCTCTCCGAGCCGTAGGCTCTTCCGAGCCGGAGGCTACGTTCCGGTTCATTTATTTTTCATTCGTCAATCGTCATTTGTAAATCGTCAATTGGTTTGACCTTATTATCCGTTATTATCCCGAAAAATGCGATTGGGAGTAAATAACGATTTTTAGGCAGTCCATCGCTTCCCAAACATTCCTCCCCACAAGTAAAGCCGGGCGGCCCTTCGGCTTCCCTCGTTTTAACTTGGGATAAATCGCTCAGGACAAGCCGCCCCGCCAGGTCTGGCCTTGGGATGTTTTCGGTATCGGTCCGATCTGTCGAACCCTGATTTACGAAGAGCTTTGGTTCGCTCCGACCTGCCCAAAAATCTCTCGCTTGCTTTTAATTTCATTTTCGACTGCTTTAATGATTCTCCAGGATCATTTCCGGGATTTCCCCTCCGGGGTCACCAGGACCTCCCGGGGCCGGGCCCCGTCCGCCGGACCGATAATCCCTTCCCGCTCCATCCTTTCCACCAGCCGGGCGGCCCGGTTGTACCCGATCCGGAACTTTCTCTGGATCATGGAAATCGAAACCTGACCGATCTCCTTCACGAACTCCAGCACCTCCGCGTACTTTTTGTCTAGGTCCGGGTCAAAATCATCAGGACGATTCTCGGACTTGACCACCACCTGGGCGTACTCCGGCTTGCCCTGCTTCTTCCAGAATTCCACCACCCGCTTGATCTCTTCCTCGGAAACAAAGGCGCCGTGGACCCTTTCGATCTGCTTGGTGATCGGGGGGATAAAAAGCATGTCGCCCTTCCCGAGCAGACTTGCCGCCCCGTCATCGTCCAGGATCGTGCGGGAATCCACCCGGCTGGAAACCTGGAAGGAAATCCGGGAGGGGAAATTGGCCTTGATCACGCCGGTGATGATATCCACCGAGGGCCTCTGGGTGGCCACGATCAGGTGGATTCCCGCCTGCCGGGCTTTCTGGGCCAGGCGCTGGAGTGAAACCTCCACGTCGTTGGCCGCCACCGCCATCAGGTCGGCTAGCTCGTCGATTATCACCACGATGTAGGGCAGGCGCCCCGGGGGGATCTCCTCGCCGGGGCTTTCTCCCCCGGGTTCCCCCGCCGGCCCCTTTTCCTTGAGCGGCAGGGAGGAGCGCAGGCGCCGGTCTTTTTCGATTTTGTTGTTCAGGCTCTCGATGGATTTGATCGCCATCCGGTTCATCAACCGGTACCGCTCCTCCATTTTTTCCACTATCCATTTCAGGGACTGGGCCGCCGACTTGGAATCGGTGATCACCGGGACCAGGAGATGGGGGAGCCCTTCATAGGCGGTCAGTTCGAGCATCTTGGGATCGATCAGGAGCAGGCGGACATCCTCGGGGGTGGCCTTGAAAAGAATGGAGAGGATCATCGCGTTCAGGGAGACGCTCTTCCCCGAGCCGGTGGTGCCGGCCACCAGGAGGTGGGGGAGGGTGTTGCCCAGGCTGACCACGACGGGGTCGCCGAAAATCCCCTTGCCCAGCGCCAGGGTGAGCGGGGAGCGGCTCCCGCGAAAGCTCTCGCTCTCCAGGACGGACCGGAGAACGATCTGATCCCGGGCGGGATTGGGCACCTCGATCCCGACCACGCTCTTGCCCGGGGGCCGGATCACCCGGACGCTCTGGGCCCCGATGGCCATCGCGATATCGTCGGACAGGCTTTCCACCCGGCTGAGCCGGATGCCGGGGGCGAGCTCAAATTCATAGAGGGAAACCACCGGCCCGGTCCGGATCTCGGTCACCCGCCCCTCCACCCCGAAGTTGGAAAGCTTCTGGACCAGGGTCCGGGAATTGAATTCCAGGCTCTTCTGGTCCAGCTGCCGCTCCTCCTTCGGGACCGGATCCAGGAGGTTGAGCGAAGGCAGTTTGAACTGCCCGGACCGGTCCATGAAGGAAAATATCTCCTGCGCCGTCACCCGGACCGGCGGTGGGGGAGGCGCGTTCTCCACTACCACCGGGGGACGGTGGACCTCTCCCGGGGTCTGCGGCTCCTCTTTTGGCTCCGGGCTCCGGCGAACCACCCGGCGCTGGCGACGCATCCAGACGACCATGATGCGCTGGTGCAGGTAAAGAAAAGGCCAGGAAAGAACCTTGAGGACCTGGGCCAGGGCCCGGACCAGGGACACCCGGAAAAAAATGGTGATACAGACGAACCAGCCCACCAGGAGAACGACCCCCGCTCCGAGACGGCCGAGATAATGGATGAAAAAATGGGCGAGAATGATCCCGGCCGAGCCGCCCAGGGGGAACGGCAGTCTTCCCCCGATTTTCCACTCCCCGGCCAGCCCGAAGAGGGAGGAAAGAAAAATCAGGGAACTGCCCGTCCCCAGGAGGACCCGGACCGAAGGCGGATTGAACCAGTTGGGAAAGAGGAGGAGAACCCCGATCCCGAGCAGGATCGGGATGAGGAGCCAGGCCAGAAGCCCCAGGGTCTGGAAGGAAAGATCCGCGAGGTGGGAGCCGACGATTCCCCCCCAGTTCTGAACGGGAATCTCGAACTTGCCCTGGATCACGTTGAAGGAGGAATCTTCCGGGTGGGAGGAAAAAAGGACCAGGAAAAGGAAAACCGCCAGGGCCACGAGCACCACCCCGAAAATTTCCCGGTAGATTTTTATCTCCCCCCGGCCCTTCTTGGACTTGGCGTTGGCTTTCATTCTCCCACCCGCGCGGATTCCACGATTTTCCTCATCTCCGCCTTTAAATCCTCCATCCCCTCCCCGGTCAGGGCGGAAAGGCAGACCACCGGGGGATCAAAACCCTGGGAAAGGCGCGAGAGCTCCAGGGGATTTTCAACCAGGTCGCACTTGTTCAAAACCATGATCGTCGCCTTCCGGCCGATCTCCACCTCTTCCATCACCCGGAAAACCGTTTCGGCCTGGACCCCGGCCCGGGGATTACTGGCGTCAAAAACCACAATGAGTCCCAGGGCTTCCCGCACCTCCTCAAAGGTGGCCCGGAAGGCCGCCACCAGGGAATGGGGAATCCCCTGGATCAGTCCCACGGTGTCGATCACCGCGGCCCCCAGACCATCCGCCAGCCAGACCCGGCGGATGGTGGGATCCAGAGTGCAAAAAAGCCGGTCGGCGGTCTCAACCTGGGCCTTGCCCAGCCGGTTCAAAAGGGTGGATTTTCCCGTGTTGGTGTAACCGACCAGGGCAAAAGTGGGCAGGGCCCGGGAGACCCGTCCCCGCCGCTGCACCTCCCGGTGCCGGGTGATTTTCTCCAGCTCCCGCTCGAGATGGGCGATCCGCTTTCTGACCCGCTGGCGGTCCACCTCCAGCTTGGTTTCCCCCGGTCCCCGGGTGCCGATCCCCCCGCCCAGCCGGGAAAGGGTTTTGCCCTTTCCCGAGAGCCGGGGCAGGAGGTAGGCCAGCTGGGCCGCTTCGACCTGGATCTTGCCCTCGCGGGTCCGGGCCCGCTGGGCGAAAATATCCAGGATCAAACCGGTCCGGTCCACCACCTTGACCCCGAGAAAATCCTCGAGATTGCGATACTGCACCGGGCTTAAATCCCGGTTGAAAATCACCAGGTCCAGTTCCCGGACCTTTTCCCGGATTTCCTCGAGCTTGCCCCGCCCGACCAGGAAAGCCGGGTGGAAATTTTCCAGCTGCTGTTCCAGCCGTTCGACCACGATGGCCCCGGCGCTTTCCGCCAGCCGCTCCAGCTCGCGCCCGGAATCAGGGGAACGATCCTGGCCTTTCCTGTGCACCTCAACCAGTGCCGATCTTTCCATAAAATTTGCGCGGGCTAAAAGCCCGCGGCTACCTTGGAACCCTCGAACCCTCTTTGCAAGGCTAAAGCCTTGCCCTACGCTCAAGTCTGTTTGCTTTCTTTAGTTTATTTGTTTTCCAAATCTACAATCGTCATTCGTCAATCTACAATTGAGCCGTTCCGCAATCCGCATTCTACATTCAAGTTCCCTGGGACTGGCCCTCGGGCGGCTTTCCGGAGAACCGGGGTTGATTGTGGAAACCCTCCTTTTCGGGGGGGGCCAGCGAGAGCCGGAGCCGGAGCCCGGGGGCCGGCCGGATCGAGGCCACCGCGTGCTTGTAAACCAGGACCTGGGTGTTTTCCGGTTCCGGCTTGTCCAGAAGCAGGCAGAAATTGTCGAAGGAAATCACCCTGACCCCCTCGAGGCGGTTGCCGGACAAAAGCTCCACGGTCACCTTGAGCTTGTCCCTCCGCACCTGGTTTAAAAACTGGTCCTGAATGTTGATCCGGTTCATGGCTCTCCTTATTGTAAGTTTATCGATGCCCCTACGAAAATCTCCCGGAACCGGGCGAAAAACTTCTCGCTCGGATCCGCCCGCAGGCTTTCCGGCAGGACGATTACCGCCTCGGTCTGGTTGGGAAAATTAAGATGCAAAATCGTCTGGCATTTCCCGGGATGTTCCTGGATCAGGCGCTTGAGCTCATGGAAAACCTCCCCGTTGGTCCCGGGCGCGGAAATCTGGAAGTGGACCCGCTGGCAGAATTTCTGCCCGGCCAGCCGCAGGGGATAGATCTCCCCGTCCAGAATTTTCACCCGCTCTTCATTCCGCTCGAGCTTGCCCGCGACCACGATCGGCTCATCCTCCCGGACCTCCCGGATAAACCGCGCGTAGCTCTTGGCGAAAACCACCACCTCGACAAAACCGTCCAGGCCCTCCAGGGTGATAAAACCCATGCGCTCCCCCTGCCGGGTGGTGACCTCCCGCTTCCCGGAAATCATCCCCCCCACCCGCACGGGCTTGCCGTCGGGAGCCTCGGCCAGCTCGGAGATCTGGTGGGTGACATAGCGGTTCATCTCCTCGGAATAATCGAGCAGGGGATGCCCGGTGATGTAAAACCCCAGGGCCTCCTTTTCGTTCCGCAGGAGCTCGGTCCGCGGCCATTCGGGAAGCCCGGCCCCACCGCCCGCCTGCCTCGACCGCGGGGGACCCAGGCGCCCGAAGAGGCTCTCCTGGCCCTGCTCCCTTTCCCGCTGGAACAGGTTTCCCGCTTCCAGGGCGGGGTCGAGCGCGTCCTGGGTCGTGGCCCGGTTCATCCCCAGGCCTTCAAAAGCCCCGCATTTGATCAGGTTTTCCACCACCCGGTGGTTGACCTTGCGGAGGTCCACCCGCTCGCAGAAGTCATAAATCGAGGTGAATTTCCCCTTTTCCCGCCGGGCCTCGATCACCGCCTCCACCGCCGCTTCCCCCACGTTCTTGACCGCGGAAAGCCCGAACCGGATGGTATCTTCCCCCACCACCATGAAATCCTTCTCGCTCTCGTTCACCTCCGGCGGTAAAACCTTCATTCCCATCGCCTTGCACTCGTTCAGGTTTTTCAGGACCTTGTCGGAATCATCCATATCGGCCGAAAGCAGGGCCGCCAGGAAGAAAACCGGGTAATTGGCCTTGAGGTAGGCGGACTGATAGGCGATCAGGGCATAAGCGGCGCTGTGGGACTTGTTAAAAGCGTATTCCGCGAACTTGGAGATCTCCTCAAAAAGCTTTTCCGCTTCCTCGCGGGGCACCTTGTTCTTGACCGCTCCCTCGATAAAGCGGGGCCGGGCCACTTCCATTTCCTCCCGTTTCTTCTTGGCCATCGCTTTCCGCAACCGGTCGGATTCCGTCAGGCTGAATCCCCCGATCCGGTTGGCGATCTTCATCACCTGTTCCTGGTAAACAATCACCCCGTAAGTGTCCTCCAGGATCTCCTGGAGCTGAGGAATCCGGTACTGGGTCTTGGCCCGCTTGGATTTTTTTCTCTTGATGAATTCGTCGATCTTCCCACCCCCGAGCGGACCCGGACGGTAGAGCGCCACCAGGGAAATCAGGTCCCGGAATTCGGAAGGCCGGATCCGGGTCAAAAGCTCAACCATCCCCGAACTTTCCAGTTGGAAGATCCCCACGGTTTTTCCGGCGGAGAGGAGTTCGTAGGACTTCTCGTCATCCAGCGGGATGGTGGAGAGATCGAGTCTGGTCCCCTTCACCTGTTCCACCATCCGGATGGTATGGGCGAAGATGGAAAGGGTCTTCAACCCGAGCAGATCAAACTTGATCAGTCCCGAGGCCTCGACATCCTCCATGGCGTACTGGGTCACCACCTCGTCGTTCTGGCCCCGGTAAAGGGGGAGGCAATCCGAGAGGGGACGGTCGGCGATCACCACGCCGGCCGCGTGGGTGGAGGCGTGCCGGACCATCCCTTCAATGGACTGGGCGGTGTCGATCAGGTCCCGGATCCGCGGCTCTTTCTGGTACATTTCGCGCAGGCGGGATTCCTGCTCCAGGGCCAGCTTAATCGTTACCCCCGGACCGAGCGGGATGAGCTTGGCCACCTGGTCCACCTCGCTGTAGGGCATTTCCAGGGCCCGGCCGACATCCCGGATCGCGGCCTTGGCCTGCATCACGCTGAAGGTGATGATATGCCCGACGTTATCCTTCCCGTATTTCTCGGTGAGGTACTGGTAAACCTCCTCCCGCCGCTCCGGGCCGAAATCCACGTCGATATCCGGGAGGCTGGCCCGGCCCTCGTTCAGGAAGCGCTCGAAGAGGAGTCCCTCCGCGATCGGGTCAATCTCGGTGATCCCCAGGGAGAAAGCCACCAGACTCCCGGGCGCCGACCCCCGGCCGGGTCCCACCGGGATGCCTTGCCGGCGGGCATGCCGGACAAAATCCGCCACGATCAGGAAGTAGCCGGCAAAGCCGGTTTTCCTGATCACCCGGAGCTCGTCCGCCAGACGCGCCTCGTAGGCCTCCCGGCTCTCCGGCTTGGCCCTCCCCATCGCCACCAGTCGCTGGAAATTCTCCGCCAGGCCCGCCCGGGCGTCCTTTTCTAGATACTCGTCCGCGCCGGTTCCCTCCGGGAGGGGAAAGGCCGGGTAATGCCTCTCCCCCAGGTTTAGCTCCAGGTTGCAATCCCCCGCGATCCGGACGGTGTTTTCAATCGCCTCCGGGAGATCCCGGAAAAGTTCCTCCATCTCCTGGGGCGAGCGGAAGTAAAAGGTATCCGACCGGAAAGCCATCCGATCCTTGTCGCTCATGGTCTTGCCGGTCTGGATGGCCAGGAGAATGTCGTGGGCCCGGGCATCCTTCTTTTCCAGGTAATGACAATCATTGGTTGCCACCAGCGGCAGGGAAAGTTCCCGGGCGAGTTCGATCAGCAGGGGATTAACCTTCTCCTGGTCGGGAAGACCGTTGCGCTGGATTTCCACGAAAAACCGTCCGGGGCCGAAGATCTCGGAAAGCTCCCGGGCGGCCCGCCGGGCCTCGTCCCCCCGGCCCTGCAGCAGGTACCAGGGGATCTCCCCTTTCAGACAGGAGGAAAGCCCGATCAAGCCCTCCCGGTGCTGGTCTAAAATCTCCCGGTCGATCCGGGGACGGTAATAAAAACCTTCAAAATACGCCCGGGTGATCAGCCGCGAGAGATTGCGGTAACCCTCGAGGTTCCGGGCCAAGAGGACCAGGTGAAAGGCCGTCTCATCCGCCCCGCCCCGTTTTTTGTCCAGGCGGCTCCCGGGCGCCATGTAACACTCGCAGCCCAGGATGGGCTTGATCCCGTGGCGGTAAGCCAGCTGGTAAAACTCGATCGCCCCGAAAAGATTGCCGTGATCGGTCAGGGCCAGGGCCGGAAGCCCGTACTCCTCCGCCCGCTTGATCAGTTGTTCGGGACGGATGGCCCCGTCGAGCAGACTGTAATGGGAATGGACGTGCAGGTGGGTAAAATTACTATGGGTGGAAGAATGACTCAAAGCTGATTTTTATTCCCGCGGGAAAGACCCTTCCCTATTTCAGGCGGTAGTTCGGGGCTTCCTTGGTCACGATTACGTTATGAACGTGGCTTTCCTTCAAACCGGCAGGGGTAACCCGGATGAACCGGGCCTTCTTCCGGAGATCCGAGAGGGTCCGGCAACCCAGGTAACCCATCCCGGATTTCACCCCGCCTATGAGCTGGAAGATATTTTCCGAAAGCAAGCCCCGGTAAGGCACCCTGCCCTCGATCCCCTCGGGGACGAGTTTTTTATCCCGTTCCGGCTCGCGGAAGTAACGGTCCTGGCATTCCCCTTCCTCCATCGCCCCCAGCGAACCCATCCCCCGGTAAACCTTGTAGGCCCGGCCCTGGAGTAGCACCATGTCCCCGGGGCTTTCCTCGGTCCCGGCGAAAAGGTTGCCGATCATCACCGTATCCGCACCCGCGGCCAGGGCCTTGGTGACATCGCCGGAGAACTTGATCCCCCCGTCGGCAATCAATGGAACTCCCCGCGGGCGGCTCTCCGCCACGCAGGCGAAAATCGCGGTGATCTGGGGCACGCCCACCCCGGCCACGATCCGGGTGGTGCAGATGGATCCCGGGCCGATCCCCACCTTGATCGCGTCGGCCCCCGCCTCCACCAGGGCCCGGGCGCCTTCCGCGGTGGCCACGTTCCCCACCACCACCTCCAACCCGGGGATTTTTTTCTTGATTTTCTTCACCGTGTCGATCACCCGGAGGGAGTGACCGTGCGCGGTATCCACCACGACCAGATCCGCCTCCACCTCGGCCAGGGCCTGGGCCCGCTCGAGTCCCTCGCCGCCCACCCCCACGGCCGCCCCGACCCGGAGCCGACCCATCTCGTCCTTGGTGGCGTGGGGATATCTCCCCGTCTTTTCGATATCCTTGACCGTGATCATTCCCTTCAGGTGGCCGGCCTTGTCCACGACCAGGAGTTTCTCAATCTTGTGGCGCTGGAGGATTTCCTTCGAACCCTCGAGCGAGGTCCCCTCCGGCACGGTGATCAGTTTCCCCTTGGTCATGACCTGGGAAATCTTCCGGTTATGATCTTTCAGGAAACGCAGGTCGCGGTTGGTGAGAATCCCCACCAGGCGGCTGCCCTTCTTGCCGTCTTCGGTGATCGGGAGCCCGGAGATATTCCGCTGGCGCATGACCTCGACCGCCTCGGAAACCCGCTGGCTCGGTCTCATCGTGATCGGGTCCACGATCATCCCGCTCTCGAATTTCTTCACCCTCCGAACCTCCTCGATCTGGCGCGGGATGGAGAGATTCCGGTGCACAATCCCGATCCCGCCCTCCTGGGCCATGGCCACCGCGGTCCGGGACTCGGTGACCGTATCCATGGCGGCGCTCACTAGGGGGATCTGGAGCTTGATCCGGCGGGTAAACTGGGTTTCCAGGCTGACTTCGGAAGGCAAAACATCAGAATAAATCGGAAGCAGGATGACATCGTCAAAAGTGAGACCCTCAAGAACTGAATTCAGCAAAAATTTTCTCCTTAAGTTGGCTTTTAAAAAGGATATTTAGGAAATCCCCATCCGTCAACCTCTATCTTACCCAACAAATTCCAATGACCAAGCACCAATAACCAATCAAATTCCAATCACCAAATTCCAATCATCAAACAATTACCAAACATCAATGACCAAATAAAACAAATATAAATCTTTTAAAAAGCATATCTATATAAAATATTTCTCCCGGATTTGATTATTGGTCATTGGTTATTTTGTTTAAATAGGCGGCGCCGGGACAAGAATGGTGATCCCCTCCGGCAGCTTGTTCGGATTGGGGAGAACCTTGCGGTTGGCTTCATAAATTAGTCTCCAGAGCCGGGCGTTCCCGTAATAATAAGCCGCGATCAGGTGCAGGTCTTCCCCGGCCAGGATTTTATGCTGGGCGGGGGTGACATGGGTAACCACGCCCAAAACCACGCCCCTTCCCCAGGGAACCTGCGGGAGAGGAGTCGCCGCGGCCGGGGCGGGGGCTTCACTCGGGGCCGGAGCCGGGGGAGCGTTGAGATCTTCCCCGGGCGCGGGCGCTTCCGGGGAGGAAACCGCGGGTGGTCCCGGTTCCGCCAGGGGAGGAAAATCCGGACCCGGGGAGGCCGGCTCGATCACGGCCCCGGAATCCGGAGCCGGGGAAACCGCCTCGGGTCCCACCTCGGTCTGGGCCCATACCCAGCCGGTCCAGATCCCGCCCAGGATCAGGCTCGAAGCCAATATTCCGATTCTGCCTTTTCTTTTTGAATTCATTGGTTACCTCCCCTTATTACTATTTACTTAGACCGAAACCTCAGCTCTAAATTCACCGGCTCAGCCGGGGGTAGATTCTTATGAAACTTCAAGCTGAATTCATGCGCCTTCTTCAGTCCCCCCCGGAAAAATACCATCCCCTGGGCGAAAGCCCGGGGTTCAATGGGTTGCGTACTCAAAGCCTTTAGAAATATCTCCGCGGGACATCGATCGGACCGGGAGATGGTATTATACCCGAGCGGAAAACCCGCCCCCAGGGCTTCCCTTCCGCCTTCGTACCCGTAAGCCAGGCCGAAGGTAAAAAAGGCGGAACGCCCCCCCTCACCTCTGGGTTCGAGGGCCGAAAGCTCCCGGGCGTCAACCGCCTGGTATTGCCGGCCGCTTTCATCCTGCAAAATAAAATCCTCCGGCTGGATCGAAATCCTGCCCTCCGTCCTGTTCTCGATCCTCACCTCCAGGGGGATGAGGAGCTTATCCCAGTCCGGGGAGCAGTGTTCGAGCTCGCCCTGGCGGGCGGAGAAACCGAGAACCGGGCTCTCCGCCCTCGCGAAGCCCGCGCTGGCCGGGTCCCCCGGCCCGGCCGGGGTCAGGGGCAGAAGTTTCGGGGCGCACCCCCACCCGCTTAAACCGAAAAGCAGAATCCCGCAAGCAACTACGAATTTTCCTGACCGGATTTCCATGCCAGATACTCGTCGATCTGGGCGAGTCCGCCCCGGGTCTTCTCACTCAAGTTTAGGGAAAGGGCCATAACCAGTCGAAGAGCCACCAGTGCGTCCGTCTTCAGGAATTCCTGAAAATCCTCCCGATCGATCGTCAAGAAATCGGTTTCCTCAACCGTCCGGGCCGAAACTTCCCGGGGTCCCTCAGACAGCAAAGCCATTTCCCCGAAATATTCTCCGCTTTGAATCGTAGCCAGCGACGTTTCCCCCACCCCGGGAATGTTCCGCGAGGTCTGCACCGAACCCTTTTTGACAATAAAAAGGGTCTCTCCAATCATTCCTTCGATGAAGAGGGGGGTCCCGGCCGGGATTTTTTTCTCGGACACGATCTTGGAGATTACCGCAATTTCCTTGTCGCTGAAGTTCCGGAACAGCGGGCATTCTTTCAGGGGCTTGATCTTCGCCATGAATAATCCCTTGGTCTAGCTCTCAACGTTAATTTATATAACTAGACCCTATTCTAGCAGATTTCATTCCAGAGGAAATACTATTTAACCCCGCCTTTGAGGATGGTTTTTCACTCAGGTAAAAGCTCAAGGGGTGTTATGATCGCGGGGGTATTAAAACCCAAACGTCGATTGACGACACGGATATGCTCCTGTTTTCTGATATTGGCAAGATGTTCGCAATTCCAGGTCAACAAGTAATCAGCTAAATGCTTTGAGTTTTCGCAATTGTTGTTATCTTCGAGGAAGAATATCTACTGGATGGGAAAATCGATATTCTCGGAAGTGATGGTCGAAGGTTAAAACCTTTTCTATCTTGAATTTTTCGATTAGGGCAAAACTGGTGCAATCCACGAAGCTGAATCGTTTATCGGAATATTTAAGGAAGATGCCTTTTGCTTTGTCTTCGATTTCTTCTGTTATCCTGATGATTTCGATTTTCGATTGGGGAAAACGCTTCATAAATTCAGCCGCTAATCGGTGCGCTGTTCGAATCATGATTAAAGTATATGTTTCGGAGAGGACATAATCGGACGTACAAAAAGCCGCGCCGGATTCGGTCAGCTCCTTAATAACCTGGTTGGCGGCGGTATTTCCAGCGTCGCCCCGGTTAGCCAGGGCGCAAAAAAAGCCGGTATCGATGAAAGCTCTCAATGATTAGGATTGGGATTTGGAATAAAGATGGTCGTCGTGTGATTGGGACAAATCCGAAACCTTGCTTTGAAAAATATTGGCAATGGCGAGGATCGGATGGGCCGACTTTTTCGGTTTGCCTTTGACTTCTTTTTTGGCCGGTTTTTCCGTCACAACGGTGATCTGGCAGGGCTGGTGCTCCTGCAAATGGAGCCTGCCCAAGGGTTTGAAGACCCCGCCTTCATAAATGGCCTTGGTTTTAATCGTCATTTTCCTTCTCCTCCCAAGAATATTTTATCTTATCTTCCCGCTTTCCTCAAACCGGTTTTTAGACTAAATAGGTCAGACAGATTTATCCTCCGAAGCCCATGTCCTTCGACCTGTCCTCCGAAGCCTTGGCGAAGGAGGAAGCTCTTGTCCTTCGAAGCTTTAGCGAAGGAGGATCAGCGTAGGAGGATTGGCGTAAGAGGACAAAATGGACCAGATTGTCGGGCGGGGAAGTATTTAGGAAGTCAATTTGATAATTATGTTCAATTCGTCATATTGCCCCGGTTCGTCACTAGTGGTACACTGAACAAGAAAAGGAGGAAACATTAATATGCCTGCCAAAAACCCCAGGATCCACGTTGTTCTCGAAAAGCCGCTTTATCAAGCGGTTCAATCGCTGGCTCGGAAAGAACAAATATCCCTTTCTATGAAAATCCGGGATTTGGTCCGGGAGGCCCTCGAAATCGAAGAGGATCTGGCCCTGGCGGAGATCGCCCAGGAACGAGACAAAACTTTTAAAAGAGTTCAGGCGCTATCTCACAAGCAGGTTTGGGGCTCTTAGTCTTCCCGACCTTTCAATGGCTTACACCCTCATATACCATCCGGCGGTGCGTGAGACGGATCTGCCGCAGATTAATCCGGATGTCAAAGCTCGGATCGCGCGGGCGATCGAATCACGACTTGCCACAGAACCCCAAAAATATGGCCGGCCATTGCGAAAAACTCTAAAGGGCTATTGGAAACTTCGGGTTGGTGATTACCGGGTGATTTATAAAATTATTGGAGATGACGTATGGATTCTGGGGATCATTCACCGAAGAATTGTCTATGAAAAAGCCGGGAAACGACTTAAAACGAATTAGAAACCATGATTTTTTTCATTTTAAATCCTTTAAATTTTCTTCTGTTACATCGATTTTCTCAAACCGTTTTTTAGACGAAATAGACCAGACAGATTTATCCTCCGAAGCCTTGGCGTAGGAGGACCAAATGGACTAGATTGGCGGGCGGGGAAGAGTCTGGGAAGTTAATTTGTTGATACTTAAACGGCGTCAAATCCAAAAGGGAATTCACCCTGAAAAAATAAAGAGGCGCCACTCCGTATCAACCCTGAGCATACCCCGGGCTTTGGAGCGGGAAAGTCGAAGGGTCAATTATGTCCCCCAAATTTTTCCTGGTCATTGTCATTCCCGCGGCCTCCGGCCCAGTAGGGCCTACTGGGCCGGAGGCCGCGGGAATGACGGGTTGGAGGGGAAGTGAAATTGATTGGGAAAAAACACAAAAAAGGAAGCCTATAGAAAGGCTCCCTACAAAAAAAGCAAACAACGCATCAGTCCCTCCCCTGTCAGGATAAACAAGCTGATGCAGTCCAAAAAATCCGAGCTTTAAAATAAAGGGAGGCCGTGGAAGGCCTCCCCTACGAAAGATATGAACAAGCCCGATCCCGCCCTGGTCGGGATAAATCCCTCTGAACTCGGGACAAGTAAATCGGGCAACTACTGAATTCCTGCTGGAGTTTATCCTGAGCGTAGTCGAAGAGCAGGAATGACAGGCAAAAGAAAGTTTCGGGTTTCGGGTTTCAACTTTGAACCTTGAACTTTTTTAATCTCTCTCAATCCGCAATCGTCAATCTAAAATCGTCAATCGTCAATCGCTAGTCTCCTTCTCCCGTCCCCGCCCCGACCGCGGCCCGGGCGGCGGAAAGCCGGGCGATCGGAACCCGGAAGGGAGAACAGCTGACGTAATTGAGACCGACCTGGTGACAGAAGATGATCGAAGCCGGGTCCCCGCCGTGCTCCCCGCAGATCCCGACCTTGAGCTTCGGGCGGGTCTTCCGGCCCTTTTCCACCCCCATCCGGATGAGTTGCCCCACCCCTTGCTGATCCAGGGAGGCGAAGGGATCGATCGGGAAGATGCCGGCCTTAAGATAAGCCCCGAGGAATTTCCCGGCGTCGTCCCGGGATAAGCCCCAGGTGGTCTGGGTCAAATCGTTGGTCCCGAAGGAGAAAAACTCCGCGTACTCGGCGATCTGGTCGGCGGTGAGGGCGGCCCGGGGCAGTTCGATCATCGTGCCGATCAGGTAGTCGTACTTGATTCCCATTTCCTCCTGGACCTTCTCCACCGTCTGCTTGGTCAGGTCCCGCAGGATCTTGAGCTCTTTCCAGTCTCCGACCAGGGGGATCATGATCTCGGGGTGAATCTTCCGCTTCTCGTCCCGGATCAGCTCCCCGGCCGCGAGGGCGATCGCCCGGACCTGCATTTCGTAAATATCCGGGAAGGTGATCCCCAGCCGGCAGCCCCGGTGTCCGAGCATGGGATTGGCCTCCTGCAGGGCGATGAGCTTGGCCTTGAGCCGGTCGGCCGGGATCCCCGAGGTCTGGACCAGTTCCTGGATCTCCGCCTCGGTATGGGGGAGGAACTCGTGCAGGGGCGGATCCAGGAGCCGGATCGTGACCGGCAGGCCTTCCATCACCCGGAAGATCTCCACGAAATCGCCCCGCTGCATCGGCAGGATCTTGTTGAGCGCCACCCGGCGGCCGGCCTCGTCGTCGGCCATGATCATCTCCCGGACCGCGGGAATCCGGTCGGGCGCGAAGAACATGTGCTCGGTCCGGCAGAGCCCGATGCCCTCGGCCCCGAGCTCCCTGGCCTTCCGGCAGTCGCGGGGGGTGTCGGCGTTGGTCCGGACCCCGAGGGTGCGGACCTTGTCCACGATCTGCATGAACCGGGCGAAGGCCGGGCTGGAAAGGTCGGGATCGCTCTTCTTCAATTGGCCGAGAATTATTTCACCGGTGGAGCCGTTCAGGCTGATATAGTCGCCCTGCTTGATTACCCGGTCCCCCACCCGGAAGAGGCCCTTTTCGTAATCGATCTCCAGCGCGCCGCAGCCGACCACCGCGCATTTCCCCATCCCCCGGGCCACCACCGCCGCGTGCGAGGTCATCCCCCCGCGGGCGGTCAGGATGCCCTGGGCCGCGTTCATCCCGTGGATGTCGTCGGGAGAGGTTTCGACCCGGACCAGGATGACATCCTTTTTATCCTTGGCCCACTGCTCGGCATCCTCGGCGTTGAAGACCACCATCCCCACCGCCGCCCCCGGGGAAGCCGGCAGTCCCTTGGCGATGACCTCCTTCTTCTCCTGGGGATCGAAGGCGGGATGGAGGAAGTGCGAGAGCTGGTCCGGGGTCACCCGGGCCACCGCTTCCTCCGGCTTGATCAGGCCCTCGTCCACCATCTCCACGGCGATCCGCACCGCCGCCTGGGCGGTGCGCTTGCCCCGGCGGGTCTGGAGCATCCAGAGCCGTCCGTCCTCGATCGTGAACTCGATATCCTGCATGTCGCGGTAATGCTTTTCGAGATTCTGGTAAACCGCCTCCAGCTCCTTAAAGGGTTTCGGCATCAGCTCGTCGAGGGATTCGGCGTCCCCCGGCCGCTTCTGGGCCCGGGTGATCGGCTGGGGAGTGCGGATCCCGGCCACCACGTCCTCGCCCTGGGCGTTGGGCAGGAACTCCCCGTAGAACAGTTTTTCCCCGGTGGAGGGATCGCGGGTGAAGGCCACCCCGGTGGCGCTGGAATCGCCCAGGTTGCCGAAGACCATCGCCTGGACGTTCACCGCCGTCCCCCAGTCGTCCGGGATCCTGTTCAGGCCGCGGTAGGTGATGGCCCGGGGGTTGTTCCAGGAGCCGAACACCGCCCCGATCGCCCCCCAGAGCTGGTCATCGGGGTTGTCCGGAAAGGAGCGGCCCGATTCCTTTTCCGCCGTCGTCCGGAGCCGGTCGATCAGGATCTCCAGGTCCTCCGCGGTCAGATCGGTATCCTTGGCCTTGCCCTTCTCCTTTTTCAAATTTGCGAGGACCTCTTCCAGGGCATCACCCTTTACCCCCATCACCACGTCCCCGTACATCTGGATGAAGCGCCGGTTGCTGTCCAAGGCGAAGCGCCGGTTGCCGCTCTTCTTGGCCAGGCCCTTGACCGAGAGGCGGTTCAGCCCCAGGTTCAGGATCGTGTCCATCATCCCCGGCATGGAAGCCCGGGCCCCGGAACGGACCGAGACCAGGAGGGGATTGTCGGGGTCGGCGAACCTCCGCCCCAGGAGCTCCTCCATCCGCCGGAGCGCTTTTTCCACCTCGCCTCGCAACCCGGGGGGGTAGGTGTTTTTATTCTGGGAATAATAAGTGCAGACCTCGGTCGAGATGGTGAACCCGGGCGGCACCGGGATCCCGAGGTTGGTCATCTCCGCGAGGTTGGCTCCCTTGCCGCCCAGGATATCCTTCATCTGGGACTTGCCCTCCGCCTTGCCGCCGCCGAAGAAGTAAACGTATTTGGTCTTGTTTGCCATCTCCGTCCTCCTTGAAAATTGTTTGCTGTTCTGAAATCTCTCTTGCGCTTATTTGTCATTCCGGGCTTGACTAAGCCTGCCCCGGACTTGATCCGGGGGAATTCAGTCTGGTAGATCTGGATTCCCGCTTTCGCGGGAATGACGATAAAAAACTAAATTCCTCCGCCGCTATAATGACGGGAATGACGTAATCATGTTGATATACACTGAATGTATTACTTTATCACCAGCTTGGAAAAATCCGCGACCCGGCGAAAGATCCGGGAAATCCGGAAGAGCAGCGCCAGCCGGTTTTCCCTCAGCTCGCGTTCTTCGCACATAACCATAACCTTATCAAAGAAGCTATCCACCGGATCCTTTAAAACCAAAAGCTGGGATAAGACCCCGGTGTAATCTCTTTGCTTAAAAAAATAATCCACTTCAATTTCAAGTCTTTCGATAATCTTACTGAGTTCTTTTTCCTCCGGTTCGGTTAGAAGCGCATGGTTGACCGCCGTCTTTTGAAAATCCCCAAGGATATTGGCCGCCCGCTTGCAGGCGATGGCAAGCTTTTCGAACTCGGGACGGGCGCGGAACTGGGAGAGCGCCGCGAGCCGGAGTTTGGCGTCGCAAGGATCATCCGACCCGGCCGTAAGGACCGCGTCCACCGAATCGTAAACCGCCCCCGAGGCCAGGAATATCCCCCGGAGCCGGGTCTGGAAATAATTGAGAATCTCCGTCTTCACTTCGGTTTCGGAAAAGCGCGCCACCCCGGAGAGATTTTTCAGGGCCTCGCCAAAGAGCTCCGACAACGAGAGGAAAATTTCCCGGCCTAAAAGAATATTCAAGATCGCCAGGGTGTGCCGGCGGGTCCCGAAGGGATCGGCCTCGCCCGAGGGCTTGATCCCGACCGCCAGGAACCCGGCGATCGTGTCCGCCCGGTCGGCCAGGCCCACCAGGATCCCCGTTCGGGATTCGGGCAGGCGGTCTTCGGCCTGGCGCGGGAGGTAATGTTCGAAGATCGCCCGGGCCACTTCTGGGTCCTCCCTCTGCCGCAACGCATACTCCGCGCCCATCACCCCCTGCAATTCGGGGAATTCCCCCACCATCTCGCTCACCAGGTCCGCCTTGGCCAGGAAGGCCGCCCGCTGGACCCGGGTTTTTTCTTCCGGCCAGAGCTTGCGGGTCAAAAAGAGCGCCAACCGGGTAAATCTTTCTACCTTTTCATAGGCTGTCCCCAACCGTGAATGAAATACCACGCCTTTTAAGCGTTGGACCCTGTCCGCCAGGGAAATTTCGAGATCCTTCTTGTAGAAGAAAATAGCGTCGTTCAAGCGCGCCCGCATCACCCGTTCGTATCCCCGGATCGCCGGTCCCGGATCCCGGGGAACGTTGTTCATCACCGCGACGAAACGCGGGAGCAGGGCCCCATCCGCCCCTTCCACCGCGAAACAGCGCTCGTGGTTCTCCAGGGCCGCGATGATTACTTCCCGGGGCAGGCGCGCGAACTCCGCGGAAAACTCCCCGACGATCACCCGGGGATACTCCACCAGGTTGGCCACTTCCCGGATCAGCTTCGGGCGCGCCACCGCGCGCCCCCCGGCCCCCGCGGCCGCCTGTTCCACCTCCCGCTTGACCATCTCCATCCGCTCAACCGGGTCGAGAATCACGGAGGCCGAACGGATCCCGGAAAAATATTCCTCCGGGTTCCCGATCTCCTTCGCCCCGGGGGCGAGAAACCGATGGCCGAAGGTCTTCCGGCCGGCGAGGACCCGGCCCGCGGAAATTTCCAGGAGTTCCTCGCCGAACAGGGCGAGGATCCAGTGAATGGGACGGACAAAGCCGATCTTTTCCTCGGCCCAGCGCATTGTCTTGGGGAAAGGAATTCCGAGAATCAGACGGGAAAGCATCTCCGCAATGAGGGGAGCCGCGGGCTTTCCCTCTTCCTTCTTCACCGCGGCGAGATATTTGCCTTTTTCGGTTTCCCGTACCGCCAGGTCTTTTACCTCCAAACCCTGGGAGCGGGCGAACCCCTGGGCCGCCTTGGTCGGGTTTCCCTGGGCGTCAAAGGCGGAGGCCCAGGCCGGCCCCAGCTTTTCCGTCACCAGCGGGGCCTGCAGTTCCTCCACCTTCCGGCCGAAAAGCACGATCCGGCGGGGGGTGCCCAGAGCCTGGAGTTCTCCGGAGCCGATCCTGGCCTTCTTGAATTCTTCCCGGGCCATCCGGGCCAGGGCTTCCAGGGCCGGGGGTAGATATCCCGCCGGGATTTCCTCGGTTCCAATCTCCAAGATGAGATCTCTGGTCTTCATGGTGGCTAATCAAGTATACCGAAGTTACATAAAATTCAAGTCCTCTGGGCTATGCCGGCCAGCCGATATGAATATAATTCATCTTCTCCTGATAAAAAAGCGAAAATCTCAAATCCCGCATTCCCGCTTGGGCGATAAATCCCATCATTTTCGTCATTACCCCATAGGAGAGAATCCATTCCTCCCTTCGTCATCCTCGTAAAACGAGGATCGAGAAAAACGAGTATTTTCTTGAGTCAAATTTGAATTTCATTTCCTTCGGTTGTAGATTGTCTCACTGAAAATATGGAGGGGAATCCGATGCTGGAAAAAATCCGTTTCGCCCTGACCAAGAACCTCACCATGGCCAATCTCCAGGACCGCCTGGCCGAGATATTCGATCAGAATCTGGAGCTGATCCACCTGGAGGAGCCGCTGAAATACCAAACCTTGAAATTCTGGTCGAGCTCCGCCGAAGCCACCCCGAAGGAACTCGTGGCTTGGTGTAAAGACCAGCTGGCCGCCTACCGGGCTCCCCGGGAGGTCAAGATCATCCCCGCCGCGGACATGCCCTACGGAATGACCCTCAAGGTTCTGAAACAAGACCTCAAGGCCCGCTACGCGCCGGAATATGAAAAACGCTCGCCCGAGGAGTGGAAGAAGAAAGGAGATTAAAGAAATTTCTAATGCCTAATGACGAATTCCCAATCAATGCCCAACTTGAAAATCCCTAATGACCATTTGCAAATTTCAATCAATGACTAATGTTGAATTTCCAAACTCAAGGTTTCCAGGTTAGTCATTGGAAATTTGGTCATTGGGATTTATTTAGACATTAGAAATTAGAAATTCGTCATTTTCTATCCTGATTTATTCCCAATTCGCGTCGAAAACCACGGTTTTGTTATCGTTCTCGACCATTTCCGAGAAATTCGTCCGGCAGTTCTTCCCCCCGGCCAGCTCGATATATTTCTCCAGGAACCCGCAAATGATGAAATAAAAAATCATCGCCGCGGAATTGTCGGAGACCTGGGTTAGCTTGAGCTTGGCGTTTCGCCCTTCCAAGGAAACCAGCTCGAAATGGGAATGGGAAAAAAAGGTCTTGGAGATCAAAGTAAAGGTTTTCACCACGGAGGGAAGATCCGTATTAGCAGTGGGAAGAACATCCTTATAGGTACCGGTCAAAAGCTGGATCCCCATGACCCGGCCCCACTCCCGGGCGTTCTTGGGTTTCTTTTCCCCGAAGACTTCGTAGCATGCTCTCAAGCAATGCCAGAAGGTATCCATCGGGTACCAGCCGGAGGGGAAAACCCTCCCGGAAATAATTTTCTTGTCTTCTTCATTAAGATAACGGTAGAGGCGCTCGTCCTTCGAACCGCGGATAATCTTGACGAAGATCAGGAAAATACTCCCCTTAATTTTTATCTCTGACTCTGTCGTTGTCATGGTAATTGCGCCAACAAAGACCACCTTGCTTCCCCATCTGAATACTATACTTTTACGATTTTTTCAAATACCAAGCGGCTTTTTCCGGAGCCGGACCGCCGGAGCCGGGTTTTACACAAGTTTTGTGGAAAACCTGTTGAATAGCCTGTGGGTAAAGTTCTGGGAGCCGCGAAAATACTGGCCGGGAACCAATTTGAACCAAGTTGAGGCATATTTGATAAATTCCATAAAAATCAAAGACTTGACTGCTTTTCATCACACCTGAGCCACTTCGTCGTCGAATCCCGGGGCTCAAATATGATTTGGCCCTTTGAATCCACCTGAAAATCAGGAATAATATTTCCTCTCAAGCCTTTAGCATTTGGTGAAAAAATGCCACTGACCAATCACCCGCGCCGAGCCCAGAGGGATGATAATTCCCGGGTGGTGGAACTCGCGCTCCTGCTTTTCCTGATTTTCGGTGGGATTACCATCGGGCGGAGCCTGCGCCTGACCTTCCTTCTCCAAACCATCGGGATCAAGAGTCTTCCCTACCTCTACGTCCTGAACGCGGTTTTCACCGTCGGGGTTTCGCTCGCCTTCGCGGGTGTGGTGGACCGGATCAAGCGGCACCGGGTCCTCTCCTTCACCGCGTTCAGCCTGGGAACGCTCGCGCTCCTGGGGCGCTTCTCCGTGGGGGGAAATATCTTCCCGATTATTTTCTTCATCGGGATTGAAGTGGCCACGGTCCTCCTCATTACCCAGTTCTGGAACCTGGCCGCGGCCTTCTTCCCCGTCCGGGAGGCCAAGAAGACCTTTCCCCTCCTGGCCGCGGGAGGTCTCGTCGGGGCGGTCCTGGCCGGCTTCGGCCTGAAACTCGGGGTGGAAAAGATCCATACCGAAAATGCCCTGTTCCTGCTCGGGGCCATGTGGCTTTGCGCCGGCGGTCTGGCCCTGCGCACCGGTGAGCCCGCCCGGAGGAGCGAGGAAACGGCCTTCCCTTCCTCCGGCGGCCTCCTGGGCTCGGTTACCCGGCCGCTCCAGGACCTGCGCGAGGGCATTCGCTACACCGCGGGTTCCCGGTTCGTCCAGTATTTTTTCGTGGCGACGGTTTTTTCCATTTTCATCACCTACCTGATTGAGTATGAATACAACCGGGTGGCGGCCCTCGCTTTTCCCGAGGCGGACCGGCTGACCGCCTTTTACGGCCTGCTCCAGGGCCTGGCCTATCTTCCCGCCCTGTTGATTAACCTGTTCGCCCTGGGACGGGTGCTCGAATTCTTCGGTGTCGGCCTGGCCTACCTTTTCTACCCCTTTGGGCTCCTGGGCTTCAGCGGAATCATGGCCACCACCGCCGGATTTTTCGGAACCGTGGCCACCCGGGTGACCAACGACATTTTCCTCTATACCGTTAACGACGGCGCCGGGAATTTATTCCTCGGCTCGGTTCCCGCGGAGGTGCGCGGCAAGATCCGGTCCCTCATCCTCGGGGTGGGGCGGCCGGTGGCCCTTGGGCTTTCCGGGCTCTTCCTGATGTTCGGGGTCGCCTATCTTTCCGACCAGCTCCGCCTGGTCGGGATTTTTCTCCTCACCGGTCTCTGGCTCCTGCTCTCGGCCTTCCCCCTCCGGAGAAACTACCTGACTCTCCTCTCCCAGAACCTGGCCCGGGATGACCAGGAGCTCAAGCTTCATGCCATCAGGAGCCTGAAAAAAATCAACACCCCCGCCGGCCAGGATTACCTGGTGAAGCTCCTGGCCGGCTGCGACCCCCGGGCGTCCCGCTTCGCCATAGAACTGGCCCTCTCCACGGGTTCCCCCCGCCTCCTCCGCCGCCTGACCGGGTTTTCCGGTTCGGATGACCCCCGGACCCGGGCCGGGGCGATCCGGGCCGCGGTCCGCCTCGGCGACCCGGCTTTCCTCCCCGGGCTGAAGGATTTCCTGGGCGATGAAAGCCCCGAGGTCAGGAGGGAAGCCGCCCGGGCTTATCTGGCTTTCCGGCCCGCGGAAATCGGAGAGGTATGTTCGGATCGTCTGAAAATCGAAAGCGAACCCCGGGTCCGGGCCCTGCTCTGGAAGGGGGTAATTTCGATTAGTAGGGCGCATTCCCCGAATGCGCCGGGACAGCCCGATTGGGAATCGGGCCCTACACAAGAAAAATCATTTTTCCCATTGATCCCGGACGATCTAAAAGAGGAAATCAAGCGGATGATCCGCTCCGACGATGAAGAGGAAAGGCTGGCCGCCCTGGATCTCCTGGAATGGATCGGGATCCCCGGGTTCGAGCAGGAGGTCCTGGATTTCCTGCTCCAGTCCACGAACGTAACCAAGGTTTGCTCGATTTTGCAGAAGGGCGGCCCCGCCCTCGCGCCCCAGGTACTGTCCTGGTTGGAACTGGGCCTGCCCGAGCGGGTGCAGGGAATTTTCTACCGCTTCCTGGGTGAGCTCGGGGACGAAAAGATTCTCCGGGTCCTCCGGATTTCCCTCTTCGAAAAATCCGGGGTGTCCCGGCTGGAATTGATTGAAGCCCTGAAGCGCTGGCGGGCCCGGGCGGGGAAAAACCCGCTCTCCCTGGAGGAGATCTCGACCCTGCTCTCGGATTCGATCCAGAGACACGACGAGTCCCTCCGGAAGCTTACCTGCTTTGACCGGGGTCTCCCGCCCGACATATCTTTTTCGCTCCGTTCCTGCTGGTTGACCCAGATCAATCTCGAAGTCGAAACGATCCTGGCCCTGATCGGCCTGCTGATCGAGGAACAGTTGGCCCAGAAAATCAAGCATTCCCTCTCCGGGGGATCGGAAGCGGAGCGGCAGAGCGCCCTCGAAACCCTGGAGGAGGTTTTGCCCCATTCCCTCCGGGGCGCGGTCATGCGGATCCTCGACCCCCGCCCGGATCCTCGAGCCCCGGTTTCCGATCCCGGGGTGGACGGGAAGGCCTGCCGGGAAGAATTAACCACCCTGATCGAAAAGGGCAACCGCTTCGAGCGGGCCTTCGCTATCCTGGCGGCTCCCTTCTTTCCGGATTCTTTCTCCGGGAAGTGGAAAGAAAAAATTCAGGAACTGGCATCCGATCCCGATCCGCGGGTGCGGGAGGCGGTGGAAATTTTAAATCGCTCCGGAAAAACCATGGAGGAGAAAAAAATGTTAACGGTTTTGGAAAAAGTCATGTTTCTCCAGGGGGTGGGAATCTTCCAACACCTCGCGATGGAGGACCTCGAATTTCTCGCGGACATCGCCCGGGACGTCCGGGTGAAAAAGGGAGAGATCCTTTTTCATCAAAACGACCCCGGGGATTCGCTTTTCCTGATCGTCTCGGGCAGCGTGGCGGTCCTCCGGGAAGAGGAAGGAAAGCAAAAGCAAGTCGCCCTCCTCTCCGAAAGGGAATGCGTGGGCGAGATGGCCATCCTGGCCGCCGAGCCCCGGACCGCCACGGTGGAAACCCGGGAAAATACCGATTTCCTGATCATCCGCGGGGTGGATTTCCGCGACCTGATCCGGATGAACCCCAGTATCGTTTACCCGATCTTCAGATTGCTGGTGGATCGTTTACGGGTAGCGACAAAATAATCGCAGCCGCAGGCTTCAGCCTGCGAAAATAATGAGCAACGCTCTGAGTATAGGTGATTAATAATATTGCTATTTTTTCGTAGTTGCTCGATTTATCGAGCCTTAATTCCTTTAGCTGATCTCGCCGAAATGTGATATTATTTTATTCAAATCGGAGGTAACTATTTATGCTGACGGAATATATTGAGGAAGCCTTAAAAAAAGCGCGCTATGAAATCATTGAAGATGAAGAACCTTATTATGGAGAGGTAAAGGAACTTAAAGGAGTTTGGGCTACGGGCAATACGCTCGAAAAATGCCGAAATAACCTCAAGGAAGTTATTGAAGGGTGGATATTGGTTAGTATTAAAAAAGGCCTTCCCATCCCAAAACTCGGGGCAATTAAAATTAAAGAAACCAACGAAGCCGTGGCGTGGAGCCCCACGGCTGAAAGCCGTGGCACCTCCACAAAGCTTACGGCGGGCGGAACCCGCCGAAGCTAACCCTCCTTCGCTAACCTGTCCGACATAGCCTTGGCAAAGTCGGAAGCTACGGAGGGTTACCCACCAAAGAGCATTCATCCACGGGTAAAACCCTTGGCTTTCTGCGTAGGCGGGTAAATGCCCAAAGCCGGTCCCATTTCTTACCAGGAATTTGTAAGAAAACTTAAATTATTTAGTTTTAAAGGCCCTTACGCGGGGGGAAAACATCTGTATATGCTCAAAGGTGATTTGCGCCTAACTATTCCTAATCCTCACAGACAGGAAATCAGCGTTGATCTCCTAACAAGGATTCTCAAGCAAGCCGGGATAAATAAAGAAAAATGGTCCAAAAAGGAATAAGATGTTTCTTGTACTTCTCCATTCTTACTTTTCACTTTTTACTTACTGCCCCGGCTGGACCAGGGTAAAGAAAGCCACGTTCTTTTTGCCCTTCGCGTCGGTGATCTTGAGCTTGATCCCGCGGTTGCCGTAGCTGTAGGTGAACTGCGTGAATTGCGCCCCGAACACGTTCACTTCTTCTTCCTCGACCTCGCTCTCGGCCCCGAGGAGACTCTTCCGGTATTGTTCATCCTGGGCGATCCGGTCACCCAGAAGCTCGCGGTTGGCGGCCGGCAGGCTGGCGGCCATTTCGGAGGAGACGGCGATCTCGGTCACTTTCTGGTCGGACCCGTAGCTTATTTTCAGGCCCGGATAATCCAGGGTCTGCTTCTTGGTGTTCTGAAAACGGGGATTCCCCAGGGCTTGGGTGACCTTGGAGAGTTCATCCCCCAGACGGATGCCTTTAACCGAGAAATCAAGACTCGTGAGCTGGAAATGCCGGGTGATGTCATCCTGGACCAGGTCGAGAATCCTCCCGGGCACGGGGCGGGCGGCCGGAACCGCGGCGAGCTTGGCCTCCGGGAGCTTGGCCGGCTGGGACCTCACCGGTACCTGCGCCACGGCCGGAACCCCCAGGTTGATCAAAGCCTCCTTGGCCACCTCCCGGACCACCGACTCGGGATCGGAAAGGAGCACCTGCAGGGGGCCGATGGCCTGGCGGTCCCCGGTCTGTCCCAGGGATTGAGCCGCGTACATCCGTACGATCTTGTTGGGATCCGCCAGCACCTTGATCAGGTAAGGGGTCGTCTTTCCCGGCCCGACCAGTTTGGAAAGCTCACCCAGGCATTCCGCGGCCACCGCCCGGGCCCGGTATTCCGGGTCCTTCAAGTGTTCGGTCAGTTCGTAAAGGGAATCCGCGCCCCTGAGGGCCAGATACGACCGGAGGGCTTCGGTCCGTACATATTGATCGGGATCGGCCAGAAGCGGCTCCATGTCCTGGACCTTGTCCTTGGCGTTCAAGGCCCGGAGGGAGATGACCGCGAACATCCGC
>Ga0315297_10000154_pt1 | contig 37104 bp, 27 predicted proteins | sample YL17G15_0_MG_FD_203628 | JGI IMG/M metagenome (GOLD analysis project Ga0315297, IMG submission 203628) | Sediment microbial communities from Yellowstone Lake, YNP, Wyoming, USA - YL17G15_0 | ecosystem: Environmental > Aquatic > Freshwater > Lake > Sediment | place: USA: Wyoming | collected...
GATGATGGGTTTCATCGTCGTCGAAGCCTAGCGCGTTCCATCGATCCTCTGGGTGATGACGGCGACATGGCCCAGCTCGCGGAAATTCAAATGGGGCTCGACCACGATCCTCTTGAACAGAGAACTGTCGGTCGCGACGGACAGGATCCTCCCCGCCCGGAGGCCCGGAGGGAAGATCTTGTCGAAGCCGGAGGTGAGCAGTTCCTCGCCCTCGACGAGCTGGTCGTTCGTCGCCAGGACGTATTTGAACGAGCACTTCCCTCCCCTGGCGTTTCCGGAGAGCTGGCCGACGACCTTGTTCGTTTCCGACAGGACGCCGATCGAGCTGTTGTCGTCCGTAAGGAGCTGAACGGTCGCCTCTTGAAGCGAGATCGGGGTCGTGACCCGGCCGACGAGGTTTCCGTTCCGGTCCACGACAGGCATGTTGCTCGTCAGGCCGTGATTCGATCCTTTGTCGATGATGATGGATTTATAGATATTGGAGGCGTCCACCCCGATGACCGCCGCGACGAGGAACGATTTCTGAAGCGTCGCCAGGGTGACCTCCATCTCCTTTGCCTCTTGAAGGTCAGCGAGGGCGTTGGTCAGCAGCGTGTTTGTCTGGCGGAGGTGGAAGAGCTCGTCCCGCAACGCTTGATTCTGGGCTTCCACGCGACGCAGATAGATGTATCGGTCCCAGATCCGCCCAGCCCCCGCGAATAGCCCGTGAACGGCCCGCTGGACGGGAGCGAAGACGAAAAAGACCGCCTTTTCGAGGTAGCTCGGTTCCTCGCCTAGCGGCACTTGGATCGAGATCAGGACGAGTTGGGCGAAAAGAAGCCCGGCGAAGATCAGCGATTTTTTCTGCTCTTTCAGAAAGCGGGGCATTCCATTTCTTCGGATCAGGTGACGGAGATCTTCTTCAAGAGCTCCAGGTCGTCGAGCATCTTGCCCGCCCCGAGCACGACCGTCGTCAGAGGATCTTCGGTGATGAAGACGGGCAGCTGCGTTTCCTCGCGGATGCGCTTGTCGAGGTTCTTGAGGAGGGCCCCGCCGCCGGTCAGGATGATGCCCCGGTCGATGATGTCGGCCGAGAGCTCGGGCGGCGTCTTTTCCAGAGCGATCCGGACGGCGTTGACGATCGAGGCGACGACGTCCTCCAAGGATTCGCGGATCTCCTGGTCGTCGATGACGATGGTCTTCGGGATCCCTTCCCGCAGGTCCCGACCCTTGATCTCCATCGTCAGCGGTTCGTCGAGCGGATAGGCCGAACCGATCTGGATCTTGACCATCTCGGCGCTCTTCTCCCCGATCAGGAGATTGTATTTCTTCTTGATGTACTGAATGATGGATTCGTCCATCTCGTTGCCGGCGATGCGGATGGAATGGTTGAAGACAATGCCGTTGAGCGAGATGACGGCGATATCCGTCGTCCCTCCACCGATGTCGACGACCATGTTCCCGGTCGGCTCGGAGATCGGGAGGTCCGCTCCGACGGCCGCCGACATGGGCTGTTCGACGAGATAGACCTCGGTCGCCTTGGCCCGCATGGCCACGTCCTTCACCGCCCGGCGCTCGACCTGGGTGATGCCGGTCGGGATGCCGATGACGATCCGCGGCCGAAGCAGGAAGCCGCGGTTGTTGGTCGCCTTCTTGATGAAGTAATCGAGCATCTTCTCCGCGATCTCGAAATCGGCGATGACGCCGTCGCGCATCGGCTTGACGGTCAGGACGTTGGCCGGCGTCTTGCCGAGCATGGCCTTGGCCCGGTTGCCGACGGCCTCGACCTTGCCGCTCTGGCGGTTGATGACGACGATCGAGGGCTCCTGGATGATGATGCCCTTGCCCTTGAGATAGACGAGTGTATTCGCCGTCCCCAGGTCGATGGCGAGGTCGCAAAAGAGCCGGCTCTTGGCCCAGCGGATTAAGCCCATGGGTATCCTTCTCGATTCAAGAGAAATATTTAGCACAATTCGGTCTCCGGCGCAAATAAAATCGGCGCGCTTGACTATTTTGATCGAATTCAAATATACATAGGGCATCGATTCCGCCTAAAGGAGTGTGAGGATGAGCCATCAACCCTATGTACCCGAAAAGACCGAAATGAGGGAATTCACCTTCAAGGCGCTGATTATCGGCCTCATCTTGACCGTCATCCTGGGCGCGGCCAACGCTTACTTAGGCCTGCGGGCCGGGATGACGATCGCCGCCACCTATCCGGCGGCCGTTATCGGCATGGCCCTGCTCAAGCTGATGAAGGGCTCGATTCTCGAGGAGAACATCGCCCGGACCGTCGGCTCGATCGGCGAGTCCGTCGCCGCGGGCGCCATCTTCACCATCCCGGCCTTTCTGATCTCCGGGGCCTGGTTGAAATTCAACACCTTCGACGCCTATATCAAATCCTCGGCCCTGATGTTCGTCGGCGGGTTCTTGGGGATCATGTTCGTGACTTTCCTAAGACGGGTGATGGTCACCGATCCCGACCTCGTCTTTCCCGAGTCCGTGGCCGCGGCCGAGATCCACAAAGCCGGCCAGAAAGGCAGCGCCGGGGCCAAGCATCTTTTTCAGGCCATGGGTCTGGGCTCTCTATTTTACGCGCTGGGTGTCGTCCAACTCTTCGCCGCGAGCAAGGATTTCATCCTCAAGGTCGGAAAGCTCGGAGCGAGTTTCGTCCGTTTGGGCGCGGCCGAAGACGCGGCGAAGATCGGCACCGGCGGCACGGTGGCCGTGTCCGGCCCGGGCATCTTTCCCGCCTACATCGGCGTCGGGTATATCATCGGCCCGAAGCTCGCCTCCTTGAACTTCGCCGGCGGCGTTCTGGCCTGGGGCCTCTTCGCCCCTCTGCTCATGTATTTCCTCGGCCCCCAGCTCATCAGCGCCTTTTACGGTCCGGGAGTGGCCATGGCCGATGTCGCCTGGCCGGACATGGTCACGAACGTTTGGAAATTCATCATCCGGCCGATCGCCGTCGGAGGCATGCTCGTCGGCGCCGGCTATACACTTTTCAGGATGCGCAAGAACCTGGCCAACGGGCTGAAGCGTTCGTTAGGGGACGTCAAGAAAGCGGCCGGCCAAACCGAAGTCTCGTCCCGACTCGAAAAGGACCTGAACATCAAGGTCGTCTTGGGCGGATTGGCCTTCATTTTCGTCCTGATGATCTTCGTTTACAAGATCTTCGCCGGAGCGATCGGACCCGCGATCCTGGCCGCCGTCGTCATGGCCGTCGCAGGATTCTTCTTCGCCGCCGTTTCCGGGAACCTCGTCGGCACGATCGGCGCGTCGAACAACCCGGTCTCCGGATTGACCTTATCGACCTTGATCATCGCCGCCCTGCTCATGGTCGTCGTCGGCGCCTCCGGGATCAGCGGCGTGGCCGCCGTCCTTGGTGTCGCCGCCGTGGTCTGCGTTTCCTCGGCCGTGGCCGGAGAAATGCTCCAAGATCTCAAGGTCGGGCACATCCTGGGCGGCACGCCCTGGAAGATGCAGGTCGGGAACATCTTCGGCATCCTTCTCTCCTCTCTCGTCCTCTACTTCCCCTTGATGCTTCTCCATGGGGCCTTCACCTTCGGCAGCAAGGAACTGCCCGCGCCCCAAGCCGGCCTCATGGCCGCCTTGTCCAAGGGCATCGTCGGCGGCGAGATGGCCTGGCCTCTGGTCATCGTCGGGATGCTCATGGGCTTCGCCCTCATCCTCGTCCAGGTCAAGTCCCCGATGCTCGTCGCCGTCGGGATGTACCTCCCGCTCGAAACCACCTTCGCCATCTTCTGCGGCGGCATGATCAAGGGGATCGCCGATAAGGTCATGGCCAAGCGCCGGCTCAACGACGCTCAAAAAGCCCGCGGCGGGAACATCGGCATCCTGCTCGCCGCCGGATTGATCGCCGGAGAAGCATTAACGGGACTTTTACGGGCGCTATGGACGTTCCTTTACCTCCCCCCCCAAAACGTCCTCAAGTTCGACATTCCCAAGATCTTCGCCAAGCCGAGTTATGGGATCGGGCTGGCCGTGCTCGTTCTGACGGCCATCTACCTCATTGTCAAGCCGTTGAGGAACGCCGGCGCGGCCGACGAGCCGCCGCCGCCGTCGGCCGTGATCTAAGGAGCTCGAGGACCGGAAGAAAGGGGATCGTCCCTTTCTTCAAGGGGCGCGTGCTCGTCACGAGTCCAGTTGTTGTCCCCCCAAAAAAAGGGGCGCGCAGCCTTTTTTATGTCTCCTTTTTTTATGCTAAAATAGTCCCGGAGAAACGATTATGGCCGTTCTGAACATTCTCAAACTCGGGCATCCGACGCTCGTCAAAAAAGCGGAGCCCATCCTCAAAATCGACGACGGCGTCCGCCGCCTCGCGGAGGATATGATCGAGACCATGCACGCGGCGCCCGGCCTCGGCCTTTCCGCCCCCCAGGTCAACGTCAGCCGACGCCTGATCACCGTGGACCTGTCCGTAGGAGAAAAAGAAAGCGAGGTCATCGTCCTCGTCAACCCCGAGATCCTCGAGCAGGAGGGCAAGGTCGTCCGGGACGAGGGCTGCCTTTCCGTTCCGGAGGTCTTCGAGAAGGTCGCCCGCCCCCAGAAAGTCAAGGTCAAAGGCCTGGATCTTGAGGGACGAGAGTGCACCATCGAGGCGACCGACTTGACGGCCCGCGTCCTGTGCCACGAGGTCGACCACATCAACGGCAAGCTCTTCATCGAATGGCTGTCGCCCCTCAAGCGCAATCTGATCAAGAAGAAATTCAAGCGCCAGGCCGAAAAGAGCAAGCCCTGATGCGCGTGATCTTTTTCGGCAGCCCCGAAGCTGCCCTGCCCTCGCTCGCCGCCCTTCTCGGAGAAGGCCATGCCGTTGAGCTGGTCGTCACCCAGCCGGACCGGCCGTCCGGCCGGGGCCGAAAATTGACGGCCGCTCCGGTCAAAAGGTTCGCCCTTGAACGCGCCATCTCCGTCCTTCAGCCCGAGCGGATCCGGAAAGATCCGACCGCCTTCGAGTCGATCAGGGACGTTCAGGCCGACATCCATGTCGTGGTCGCCTACGGCCAGATCATCCCGGCTTCGATCATCGATCTCCCGCGGCATCATTCCATCAACGTCCATTTCTCGCTCCTCCCGAAGTACCGGGGCGCTTGCCCCGTCCAATGGGCCGTTCTGAATGGTGAGGCGCGGACGGGAGTCACCATTTTCCGATTGAACGAGAAAATGGACGAGGGCGAAGTCCTGTCGACGGCCGAGACGGACATCCGCGCCGGCGAAAACGCCGGCGATCTCGAGGACCGGCTGGCCCGGCTCGGCGCCGATCTTCTCCTCGACACGCTGACCCGCATCGACACGATCGTCCCCGTCCCCCAGAACCATGAGAAGGCCACCTTGGCCCCCAAGATCCAAAAAGAGGACGGGATCATCGATTGGACCAGCGAGGCTGTTCGCGTCGACCGCAAGGTCCGGGCCTTCACCCCCCGTCCGTCGGCCTACGTCCTCTTCAAGGAGCGACGCCTGATTCTCCTCAAAGGGACGGCCTTGGCCGGGACAAAGGACGAGGGAGCGCCGGGAGAAGTGGTGGCGGTCCGTCGCGAGGGTATCGATGTCCGGTGCGGGGATCAGGCCTTATACCGGATTCAACGTTTGCAGCCCGAAAACAAAGGCGCCATGGACGCCTTCGCCTTCTCTCTGAATGGACGGATCCGGCCTTTGGACGTTTTAATGGGAAGGACAGGCGACGATCACTCGTCGAGGAGATAATAATAAGGGTTGACGGGCTTATCGTTGAGGTGGACTTCATAATGGAGATGGGGTCCGAGAGCCTTTCCGGTGTTCCCGACGCTGCCGATCACGTCGCCCCTTTTGACCTTTTGTCCTTCTCGTACGGCGATCTTGCTCAGATGCCCGTAGAGCGTGGTAACGCCGAGCCCATGGCTCAGGGTGATGGAATTGCCGTAGTACTTGTCATTCTTGATCTTTAGGACGAATCCATCCGCCGGGGCGATCACGGGATTTCCCCAGGCCGCGACGATATCGATCCCCCAATGAAATGTCCGCTGTCCGGTAAAGGGGTCCGGTCTCCAGTTGAAATTCGAGGAAATCAGTCCGCCGACGACGGGCTTGATGGACGGCGTCACGGCCAGCCGCGAGGATTGAGTTTCGAAAAAGTTGGTCAGCGTGTCCAGATTCTTCTGGATGTCGTCCGTTCTCTGCTGGATGTTCTGGAGGTTACCCGATGAGATCTGGGGCGGCGAAGTGGAGACAACCTGATCGGACCGGGGATAATCCCCGACACCCGGGTCCTGCAGCTTATCGGGGGATTTGAAGCCGGCCATGAGGTTAAGGACGTTGAGCTTGTTCTCGAAACCCTTGACCTTTTCCTGGAGAACGCCGATCGAGCCTTCGTACTGCTTGATCGTCTCTTTCTGCTGCTGGTTCTCGCTCAACAAGACCGAGTATTTCTGGCCGGCGAGCTTGATCCGGACATAGTCGGCCGTCATGGCCAGAATGAAGACCCCGGCCACGATCGCCCCCCATAGGGCGAACTTGATGGTTTTCTTGGAAAAAGACAGAGTTCGAGAGTGGGATTTCGTATGGGGAATGATGATCAGCGACAGAAAACTCTTTCCCATGTTATCACAAATACGCTTGAACAATTACCATAAGGCTCTTTTCGATGTCAAGCGAATATTTGTCCCTTTTCAGCCGCACAGGACCGAGCCGCCGTTGACGTTGATGATCGCTCCGTTGATATGGCGGGCAAGATCGGAGGCCAGGAAGAGGATGGGGCCGGCGATGTCCTCGGGCGGAGGGATCCGCTTCAGGGGGATCGACTGCCGGACGCTTTCCTTAAAGGCCGCGTCGCTGAAGACCTCGGCGCACATGTCGGTATCGACCCAGCCCGGGGCGACGCAGTTCACCCGGATGCCGCTCGGACCGAGCTCGGCCGCCAGGGACTTGGTCAAGGCGTGCATCGCCCCTTTGGAGGCGGCGTAGTGGGAATGGAAGGCCTCTCCTCTCACTCCGGCGGTCGAGCCGACATTGATGATCCAGCCGCGCCCGTTCTTTTTCATGTAAGGGACGACGGCATCGCAGAAATAGAACAGGCTGTTGATGTTGACTTCGACCGTCTCCTTCAGGACATCGCTGTCCATGGCTCCCATCTCCAAGTGGGTCCAGATGCCCGCGTTGTTGACGAGAACATCGACGTGCCCCCATGACCCGGCGACCTCATCCACCATCCGTCGGACTTCGGCTTGCTCGGCGATGTCGGTCTTGAAGATCAGGCAGCGCCGCCCTTTTCTTTCGACCTCGGCCTTGACGTCGAGGGCGGCTTGCTCCCGGCAGGCATAGTTGAAGGCGACATCGCTCCCCGCTTCGGCGAAAAGGAGGACGGCCGCCCGGCCGATGCCTCGAGATCCGCCGGTGATGATCGTTGTCCGGCCTCGTAGAGAAATCATCGTTTCTATCCCTCCTCGTCGAAATATGTTGTTGTCGTCGAGCGACCGAAGGGAGCGTGGCAATCCCCCCCACCCCCCTTTACAAAGGAGGGAGAGGGGGGATTAGCCACGTCGCTACGCTCCTCGCGATGACAATTCGTAATTAGGCGTAAGAGAAAGAAAGATCCTTCATTTCATCGAACTGAAGATAACGGTAGATATCGGCCGAGAAGGGCAGGACCTTTTCCTTCATAATCGCGAAATATTCCTCCGGCGCGGGAAGCCGGCCTTTGAGCGCGGCGACGGCGGCCAATTCCGCCGAGCCGAGATAGACCCGGGCCCCATCCCCCATCCGGTCATCGAAGTTCCTGGTCGAGGTCGAGATGATCGTGACGCCGGGCTTGACCCGAGCCTGGTTGCCCATGCACAGCGAACAGCCCGGGATCTCGGTCCGGGCCCCGACCTGGGAATAGATCGAGTAGAAGCCCTCTTTTTTAAGCTGGATCTCGTCCATCTTCGTCGGCGGCGTGATCCAGATGCGCGTTCCCGGATAAGTCGCCCTGTCGAAGATCCTCCCGACGGCGCGGAAATGGCCGATATTGACCATGCACGAGCCGATGAAGGCCTCCTCGATCCGGTCCCCCGCGACCTGGGATAACGGTTTGACGTCGTCCGGATCGTTGGGACAGGCCAGGATGGGTTCCTTGATCGCGGCCAGGTCGATCTCGAGAACCGCCGCGTATTCGGCGTTCCTGTCGCGCTCGAGGAGGATGGGTTTTTCCAGCCATTTTTCACAGGCGGCGATCCTTCTTTTCAGGGTCTCCGCGTCCCGGTAACCCTGGTCGATCATCTTTTTCATGAGGGCGACGTTGCTCCTGAGGAACCTGGCCACGTTGTCCGGTCGGAGGGCGATGACGCTGCCGGCCGCGGAGCGCTCCGCGGAGGCATCGGTCAGCTCATAAGCCTGGTCGACGGTCAGGTCCTCGAGGCCTTCCATCTCCAGGATCCGGTCGTTGAAGATGTTCTTTTTGCCCTTTTTGGCGACCGTCAGCCATCCTTTCTGGATAGCGAAGTAAGGGATGGCGTTGACGACGTCGCGGAGGGTGATCCCCGGGTTCAATGCCCCGTTGAAACGGACGAGGACGGACTCGTACATGTCGAGCGGCATGAATCCCAGCGCCCCGGCGAAGGCCACCAAGCCGGACCCCGCCGGAAGGCTCAGGCCGATCGGAAAGCGGGTGTGGGAGTCGCCGCCCGTTCCCATGGTGTCGGGAAGGGTCAGCCGGTTCAGCCAGGAATGGATGACCCCGTCGCCCGGCTTGAGGGCGACGCCCTTCCGTTCGACGATGAACGGGGGAAGGGTCCGGTGCATCTTGGCGTCCGCCGCTTTCGGGTAAGCGGCCGTGTGGCAGAAGGACTGCATGAACAGATCGCACTGGAATTCGAGGCAGGCCAATTCCTTCAGTTCGTCGGCGGTCATCGGTCCCGTCGTGTCCTGGGAGCCGACCGTCGTCATCTTGGGCTCGCAGGCCGAACCGGGCAGGACGCCTTCGATCCCGCAGGCTCTGCCGACGATTTTTTGGGCCAAGGAGAATCCCTGGCCCGGCTTCGGGCTCGGATTCACGGTTTTAACGAAGAATTCGGCTTCGGGAAGCCCGAGAGCGGCCCGGGCCCGATCGGTCAAGGCCCGGCCGATGATGTAGTTCAGGCGGCCGCCGGCGCGGAATTCGTCCCTGAGCGAAGCGGGTTTCAAGGACACCTTCGACAGGACCTCGCCCGCTTCGTCCCGGAGGACGAGGTCCTTCAGGTCAAGGCTGATGATCTGGCCCATCTTCAGCCCCGTCACGTCGACCTCGCCGATCGGCAGCCCGCCCGAGTCCTCGGTCGTATTGAAGAAAATGGGTGCGATCTTGCCGCCCAGGACGATCCCGCCCCGCCGCTTGTTCGGAACGAAGGGGATGTCCTCCCCGATATGCCACATCAAGGAATTGCAGGCGGATTTGCGGGATGAGCCCGTCCCGACCACGTCGCCGACGAACACGACCCTGTGGCCTTCAGCCCGGTCCTGGGCGATCGTCTTAATCCCATCCGGAAAACGGGTTTCGCCCATCGACAGGGCATGAAGCGGAATGTCAGGGCGGGTGGAGGCGTGTTTGGCCGGCGAGAAGTCGTCCGTGTTGATCTCCCCGTCGACCTTGAAGACCTTCAAGGTGAGCGCGGCGGGCAGCGATGGTCTGGACAGGAACCACTCGCCGGCGGCCCAGGACTCGAGGACGTCAAGGGCGGGCCGATTTTTCTTGGACATCTGGACGATGGCCTCGAATCCGCCATAGACGAGGATGATGGACTTCAGCGCCTCGGCCGCGTTCGGGGCGAGCGCCGGATCCGCCAACAAATCGATCAGCGGCCCGACATTGGTGCCGCCGAGCATGGTCCCCAAGATAAAGATCGCCACGGTCCGGGGAACGACCGGCGACGACGTCTCCCCCTTGGCCACTCGGACCAGCCATTCGGCCTTGACCTTCGCCGCCGGATCGACTCCGGGCGCGACGCGGTCCTTGAGGAGATGGAGAAGGACCTCCTCCCGGCCTTTCGGCCGATTCTGGAGGAGGTCGCAGACCTCCCTTGTTTCCTCGGGGTTCAGAGGCAGCGGCGGGATCCCCAACGCCTTCCGTTCGGTTTTCTGTTTAAAATAGTTGTCCAACATGGACGGCTCCTCATACCAGATTTCTTCGTCATCGCGAGATTCGGTGGTCTATACGGGTCTGATCCTAAGGGTCATCCCTCCCCCGGCGTTGGATCCCGTTCTTCTTGCTGAGGTCTTATGAGATCCCTCTCTGGGCGCGGGACGACTCTCCGAGTCGGATCGCCACGTCGCTGCGCTCCTCGCGATGACAGTTCCATTTAGTGTATAAATCGTCGGCGAAAAATTGTCAAAATGATTTTTTCCCTCCGAGGACTTGTCTAGTTGCTTTTCCTCTCTAAAAATTATAGAATTTTCGTTCCTAATTATTTCCATTCATCATTTTACAGGGAGGACGATATATGGATAAAGTCGCTATCGACCGCGCCACAGCCCACTTCGGCAAACTTCTCGAAGTCCAGATGAACCGCATGGCCAAGGTCAAGTCCATGCCCGACTGGATCGACTACGGCAAGGTCAAGCCGATCAGGATCGGGATCCTTGCCGGCGACGGCATCGGACCGTTCATCGCCACCGAGTCCAAGCGGGTTCTGCATTTCCTGCTCAAGGACGAGGTCGCCGCCGGAAAAGTCATCATCAACGACATCGAAGGATTGACGATCGAGAACCGCGCCGCCCACAACAAGGCCATTCCAGACGACGTCCTGGCCGAGATCAAGAAATACCACGTCACGCTCAAGGGCCCCACGACCACGCCCCGCAAAGGAGACCCCTGGCCCAACATCGAGAGCTGCAACGTGGCCGTGCGGAAAGAGCTCGACCTCTTCGCCAACGTCCGGCCGGTCCGCGTTCCCAAGCAGGGGATCGACTGGATCTTTTTCCGGGAAAACACGGAGGACCTGTATGCCCTTGGACCCTACGGCATCGAAGTCGACGCCGATATCGCCATCGATTTCCGCCTGATCAGCGCCCCCGGCGCCGACCGCATCTGCCGGCTCGCGTTCGAACACGCCAAGAAGAACGGCCGGAAACGGGTGACCTGCGTCACCAAGGCCAATGTCGTCAAGACCACGGACGGCCGCTTCCTGGAGAACTTCTACCGCATCGCCAAGGAGTATCCGGGGATCGAGGTCGACGACTGGTACATCGACATCATGACCGCCAAGCTCATCGATGAGAAGCGCCGCCGCGACTTTCAGGTCCTCGTCCTGCCCAACCTCTACGGCGACATCCTGACGGACGAGGCGGCCGAGTTCCAGGGCGGCGTCGGCACGGCCGGCAGCGCCAACATCGGCAAGCAGTACGCCATGTTCGAAGCGATCCACGGCTCCGCGCCGCGGATGGTCACCGAGGGCCGGGCCCAGTACGCCGACCCCTGCAGCATGATCCGCGCCGCGGCCATGCTCGTCGCGCACATCGGCTATCCCGAAAAAGGCAAGGCTCTCGAAATGGCCCTCGACATCACCGGCCAGTACGAGAAGCGGATGGCCATCACCGGCCGTGCCTCCGGGGTGACCGGGTCCGCCTTCACCGAGTATGTCATGGAGTGGCTGCAGAGCCCAAAGCTCGCTTCGACATGGGAAGGTTATGTCAAGGGTTTATGTTAGGCCTCGGCCTGCGCATAAATAATTTTTTCTAGAAAGGAGTCACGCATGCGAAAGAAGATCGCCCTCATCGGCGGCGGCCAGATCGGACAGATCCTGGCCATGCTCGCCGCGCAAAAAGAAATGGGAGATATTGTCCTTCTGGATATCCCTGAGCTCGAGAATCCGGCCAAGGGCAAAGCCCTCGATCTGATGGAGATGGCCCCCCACGGCAATTACGATGCCAACATCATCGGCACGTCGAACTACAAGGACATCGAGGGCGCCGACGTGGTCATCGTCACCGCGGGCAAACCGCGCCAGGCCGGAATGACCCGCGAGGACCTGCTCTCAGTCAATCTCCAGATCATCACCCAGGTCGCCGCCGGCGTGAAGCAGTACGCTCCCACGGCCTTCTGCATCATCGTCACGAACCCGCTCGACGCGATGGTCTATGCCTTCTACAAGCTGACCGGCTTTCCCAAGCACCAGGTCGTGGGCATGGCCGGGGCGCTCGACACGGCCCGCTGGCGGGCTTTCATCGCCATGGAACTGGGCGTCTCGGTCGCGGACGTGGCCGGCACGGTCCTGGGAGGCCACGGGCCCGATATGGTCCCCCTCCCCCGCCTGACCACGGTCGGCGGCGTCCCCCTGAACGAGATCGCCACCAAGGAACAGATCGACAAGCTCGCCACCCGGACGCGCGAGGCGGGCACCGAGATCGTCAAGCTGTTCGGCAAGGGATCGGCCTTCTTCAGCCCGGCCTGGAGCGCCATCACCATGGCCGAGTCCTATCTCAAGGACAAGCATCGCATCCTCCCCTGCGCCGCCCTGTGCGAAGGCGAATACGGCGTCAAGGGCCTCTTCATGGGCGTCCCCTGCCTGATCGGCGCCAAGGGCATCGAGAAGATCTACGAGATCAAGCTCACCGACGAAGAGAGCGCCATGCTCCAGAAGACGATCGGGGTCGTGGCGAAGACGGCCGAAGAGACCAAGCTCTGATTCATCGCGCTTGACCAAACAAGGGATCCGGCCTCCGGCGCGGGACGGCGACATCCCCGCGCCGGAGGCCGGACGTTCCACCGCGTCCGCTAAAAAGCTCAAGATCGATTTTCACACCCACACGGGAGAGGACCGCAAGGACTTCATCCATTATACGGCCCGCGATCTCATCGATGCCGCCGCGGCAAGGGGGTTCGATGCCCTGGCCATCACCAATCATGATATGCTCCTTTTCACGCCCGAGCTCGAACGATACGCCGCCGGGAAAGGGATCCTGCTGATCCCAGGCATCGAGATCACGGCCGACGGCTGCCACGTCGTCATCATCAATCCCCGCTTTTCTCCGGACCCCAAGGGCTACACGCTGGCCGGCCTCCACCGCCTGGGAAACGAGGAGAGCCTGATCATCGCGCCTCATCCGTTCTTCCATCTCTTCAAGTCTCTCAAAGCGCGGCTGTTTCCGCTCCTGGGCCATATCGACGCCGTCGAGTTCACCTGCTACCACAATTCGCTTCTGAATTTGAACAAAAAGGGCGTCCTCGCGGCGCGGGAGCACGGCAAGACGCTCGTGGGGAATTCCGACAGCCATAAATTAAAACAGTTCGGGATGACCTATACGCTCGTCGAGTCCGAAAAAAGCATCCCGGCCATCGTCCGGGCCGTCAAAGCGGGCCGCTGTGAGGTCAGGACCCGGCCGATGTCGGTCTGGACCATGGTCCGGATCATCGTCAACTTCCTGACGTTCGAAAGAGTGCGGCGCCTCATCGATCGGCGGGCTTGACCTCGACGCGCCTGAGGTTTGCCGCCCGGCGCCGATTTCGATATAAGTGAAAAAGCCCTCTGGGCAAGGAGGAATCGATGAAAAAGATCTTCATCCTGTCCGCGATCGCCCTGATTTCGGTCTGGACCGGCCTCGACGCGCCGGCCAGCCAGCAGCCGCCTCAACCCCAACCGGTAACCGTCCAAAACATCAAAGGCCACATTTACCTCGTCAAAGGCGGATCCGGGGCGAACGGAGGATTTTTCGTCGGGGCCAAAGGCGTGGTCGCGATCGACGCCAAAATGACCTCCGCGGCCGCCGAGCAGACGATCGCGGAGATCCGCAAGATCACGCCCCTCCCCATCACCCATCTCCTCATCACCCACAGTGACCTCGACCACATCAACGGCCTGGGCGGTTTCCCCCCGGGACTTCGGATCCTCGCCCACGCTCAGACCAAGAGGGACATGGAAGAGGCCTTCCAGAAGGACGACGCCTTGAAGCCGCTCTTGGCCTACCTGCCGAATCAAACCTTCACCGACAATTTCGATCTGAAAGGCCTCAGCGAAGAAATCCGGCTGCTCTATTTCGGGCCGGCCCATACGAGCGGCGACGTCGCTGTTTTTTTTCCGGTGGAAAAGGTCGCCTTCATCGGCGACCTGGCCTTCATCGGCCGCGACCCGCTCATTCACAAACAGAAGGGCGGGACGTCGTTCGGACTGGTGAAAGCCCTCCAAGGCCTGCTGGCCCTCGACGCCGAGACGTATATCGCCGGGCATAATGACAGCCTCTCGAAGTCCGATATCGAGACACTGATGAAGAGCATCGAGGACAGGCAGGCGAAGGTCCGGGACATGCTCAACTCGGGGAAATCCCTGGACGAGATCAAGGCGGCGTTCGGGATCGCCGCCGCGGCCGGGGCTCCGGCGGGCCAGCGCCGGCCGAGCCTGGTCGAGATCATCTTCGAGGAACTGACCGAGAAGAAGTAAACCGCGGTATCGTCGTTCGATCGGGTCCGTTTGGGCCCCATCGACCTCCGCTTACTTTTTCAGCTCCGCCGGAGGCGGCTGCTGGAATTTCAGGACGACCTCCCTTTCCAGGGCGGCCCGCAAGAGGCGGAACTTCACCTCCTCGTCCCACTTGAACCGGGCCAGATAGGTCCGCAGCTCGTTGATGTCGGAATAGGCCTTGCCGTCGACGGACAGGACAATATCCCCTTTTTCTAAATCCCGGCCCAGCGCGACGCCGTCAATAGGCTTGGCGTCGATCACGAGATTGTCGATCCCTTTGAACTTCTTAAAGCTCAAACCGACCGACGGGAACGCCGGTCTCGCCTCCTCGGGAACTCCGAAGAGATAATCCCCCAGGCTGCGGGCGACCTGCGCTGAGGGCTTTCCTTTTTCGACGAAGACGCTGATCACCGTTTTGAAGGGCATTTGGCTCTGTTGGTACGCGCGCAGGTTTAACCCCAGGTTATAGATCAGGTGACCGGACCCGGCCAGCACCACCATTTTTTTCCGTTCTTTCCGGACCCCTTCCAGAACGTTGGCGGCCATGACGTGGTCCCAGGCGGACTGGGCCCGATAAAGGCCATCGAACATCATGTCCAGGCCCGCTCCTTTCATCTGCGGCGGAAGGTCGGCGCTCTCAAAGATCGTCCGGATGAGCCGGCGGTGATCGGGATGGGTCAGGTCGGGCTTCGGGACGAGGGCTTTCTCTTCGTCGCGGAGGGCGTCCCAGCCCTGCATCCGGATCTTGGTGATGATGTCCTTGGGCGCGTTGAGAGCGTAAACGGGGATCCTGTTCTCCTTGGCGAAGAGAAAGATCTTCCGGTAGTAAGCGAAGTTGAAGTTCCAGTTGACATACCACTGGGCCTCACGGACGAACTCGTCCTCGGACATGAATCCCAGACTCCATTTGGTCAGGATGTCCTGGGAGGTCACCGGGAACATCTCCAGCCCGATGGCCAGAGCCCGGTCCAGGTCATACAGAGCCTGGATGATCTTGAACTGGAGGTCGTGCATGGGGAGGGAGTTGTGCGTCTCGCCGACATGAATGATCCGGCTTCCCTTCATCTCCTGGATCATCTTGGCGAACGGAATCGGCTTGCCCGTCTCGACCGAATAAAGCTCGTCGGAGGCGACCTCCAAGACCTTGTCCTTATAGCGGGGATCTCCGATCTTCAAGCGCAACGATTTGTCTCCCGCCGCGTCCTGGGCCGGCGCGATCCGGGCGAAAACCAGGAAGACCGGCAACAAGACGATCCACATGACGCTCCGTCTGTCCCTCATGATTCCTCCATCCATCGTTCGATTTTCCCAAGTATCATATCCACGGCTTAAAACCAAGTCAATTTGGTCCGAGGCGGCGTTTCGGGTATAATCGGCTCCTTTTTAGGACCCATGATCGAGCCGACCAACGAGACCGTGGACCGGGAAACCCCGGAACAGAAGAGATCGATTCGAACGTTCGCCGCGGCCTCGTTCTTGAACGATTTGGGTTCCGACATCATCTATCCCATCTGGCCGCAATTCGTCACGACCGTGCTCAAGGCGAACATGACCGCCCTGGGATTCCTGGACGGTCTCGGCGAAGCGCTGGTCTCCCTCTCCCAGGCCGCGTCCGGCTACTTCTCGGACCGGCTCAAGAAACGAAAGATTTTTATCTGGGCGGGATATCTCTGCGGCTCGATGTCGAGGCTCGGCTACGCGGTCTCTTCGGTCTGGACTCACCTCCTCCCCTTCAAGGTCCTGGACCGCATCGGCAAGATCCGGAACGCGCCCCGCGACGCCCTGGTCGCCGACATCTCCCCGGACCGGCGCCGGGGACGTAATTTCGGCCTGCTTCGGACCATGGACAACGCCGGCGCCTTCACCGGCATCCTGATCAGCATCGCCTTCCTGAACATCCTCGGCTACCGTCTGCTCTTCGCCCTCGCCGCCATCCCCTCCCTGATCGGCGCCGTTCTGATCATCCTCAACATCAAAGAACAAAGATCGGAAAAGAAGATCTATCAAGGCTTGGCCATCAAGGACATCGACGGCAACCTGCGGCTTTATATCATGTTGAACGCCATCTACGCCTTGGGAGCCTTCAGCTACTCGTTCCTGATGGTTTTTGCCGCCGGATCCGGGTTTAAAAAGGGCTTCGTCCCCGTCTTATACCTCATCTATACCGCGGCGGCCGGGCTTTTCTCGCTCCCCTTCGGAAAACTCTCGGATAAGATCGGACGCAAGCCCGTCCTTTTCCTGGCCTATATCCTGTGGGCCGGCGTGTCTGTGGGGGTCCTCTTTGGTCGGGGCCTAATCGTCATCGTCCTCATCTTCGTTCTCTACGGGGTCCATAAAGCCGCTCTTGAACCCGTCCAGAGGACCTTGGTCACCGAAATCTGTCCCCCGCAATTCCGGGCCAGCGCCCTAGGCGCGTTCCAGATGATCATCGGACTGTGCGCCCTGCCGGCTTCGGCCCTGGCCGGCTTCCTATGGGAACGCTTCGGCGCGGCCGTGCCGTTCACTCTGTCGCTGGGATTGACCGCGATCGCGGCCGCCCTCCTCCCTTTCGTCAGAGAGCGCCGGATCTCGGCTTAATCTCCGGCCCGGCTTGACAATCCCATCGTCGCAATCTATAGTTTGAGTAGAGAGGGAAAAGGAGGGCTTCATGCCGAAGACCGAGATTCTCAAGGACGGGACCGAGATCGACATCCGGCCGTTGACCCAAGGAGATCTCGACCTCCTCGCGAAATTCTTCCTGGACCTGCCTCCGGAAGACCGCAAGTACCTCCGGATCGACGTGACCAACCGGAAAACGGTCGAACAGAGGCTTCGGCTCATGGATTTCGGCTACCATCACCGCCTCGTCGCGATCCACGGCGGCGAGATCGTCGCCGAGGCCGCCCTCGAGCTGCCTTTCGAAGATTGGCGCCAGCACCAAGGCGAGATCCGGGTGATCGTCTCCCGGCCGTTCCAGCGCCGCGGATTGGGGATGATCATGATGCGCGAGATCTATTGCCTGGCCCTCCGTAAGGAGGTCGATTCCGTCGTCGTCTGGATTATGAAACCCCAAGTCGCCGCTTTGGCCCATGCCCGCAAGATGGGCTTCCACGACCAATCCGTTCTGCCCAGCTACGTCCGCGGCCAGGACGGCGAAATGCAAGACCTGATCATTCTAAAAGCTAAGATCCAGGATCTGTTGAAAGAGATCGAGCCCTTTTTCGGGACGATCGACCGGCAGGCCTGCCCCTAGCCTGGATTCCCACGGCGGTATCTTAGATTAACACTATCTCCTTTGCAAGCCGGATTCTCTTGGCGAACTTTAGGCGTATATGTTATTTTATATGATTTATTTATTAACATATTATCACTGTATTATTAATTCGAAGAGCTTTCGCCAGGTCGATATATAGTGCGATTTATCCCCATATATACAAGCAATAGGGCCTAATGCCGTTTTGCCTATTGACATTCACTGTGAGATATGACATAGTGAAAGTATGTTTAACAGTGAATCAAATAAAATAACAGATTGGACCCGCTTTTTCCTCGTCCCCTCCAACTCCACCCATCGCCAGTATGAAGCCTTGAGGGCCTATTTTGTCGAAGGCCTCCGGAGCCGGGAGGCGGCCGCGCGTTTCGGCTATAGCCCGGGCGGTTTCCGGGTCCTGGTCTATGCTTTCCGTCAAAATCTCGGGCGGTCCTTCTTTTTGCCCCCGGCCAGGGGACCCCAAAAAGCCCCCAAAAAAGACAGCCTCCGCGAGACCGTCATCGCCCTCCGAAAACAGAACCTCTCCATCTACGACATCCACCGCGTGCTCCAAACGAAGGGATCGGTTCTCAGCCCGGTCAGCATTTCCCTCATCTTGAAAGAAGAAGGCTTCGCCCGGTTGCCCCGCCGGGCCGACGAAGAACGACCGTCGACCATCAAGCCCGCGGCCGCGGCGGTCGCCGACGTCCGGCAACTCGACTGGACGCCGCGGACGATCCGCACCCGGTTCGGAGGGCTTTTTCTCTTCCTTCCTTTTTTGGCCGCCGTTCCCCTGGACCGGATTCTAGACAAAACCGGATTCCCCGGTTCCGAGATGGTTCCGGCCGGCCAGGCCGTTCGTTCTTTGCTGGCTCTCAAGCTCTTCGGTTCCGCCCGCCACAGCCACGTCATGAGCTACGTTCTGGATGAGGGATTGGCCTTGTGGGCCGGGTTGAACGTCATCCCCAAGCGCGCCTTTCTGACCGAGTACAGTTGTCGGGTCGACCCTCAAAGCTATCCCCGCTTGATGCGGGCCTGGTTTGAAGCCATGGGAGACCTGGGCCTTCGACGGGGCGTATCCTTTGACCTGGATTTTCACACCATTCCCTTTCATGGGGAGGACGCCCTCGTCGAAAAACACTATGTTTCCAAGAGAAGCCGCCGCCAGAAAGGGATCCTGGCCTTCGTCGCTCAGGATGCCTCGGCCCGGGTCTTTTGCTATGGGAACAGCGACCTGCGGAAAGGCGAGCAAAACGACGAGATTCTTCGTTTTGCCAGATTCTGGAAGGAGCGCACCGGGCACTTTCCCCGAGAACTGATCTTCGACTCCAAGCTGACGACCTACAAGAACCTCGACCAGCTCAACCGCTGGGGAATCGACTTCATCACCCTCCGGCGCCGATCCCGTCCAATGGTTCGGGAGATCGGGGCTGTTCCGCTCTCGGCCTGGCAGCGCATCTCCTTGCAAGGCGTCAGCCGTATGTATAAAACCCCCCGGATTTTGGACCGCCAAATCGGTCTCAAGGACTATGGGGGTTCCCTTCGGGAAATCGTCGCCGCGGACCTGGGACACGAAGAGCCGACCGTTCTGTTGACGAATCAACTCGACCGTCCGGCCCCCCGTTTGATCGAACGGTATGCCCAGCGGATGCTCATCGAGAACAACATCGCCGACGGGATCGATTTCTTTCATATGGACGCCCTGTCGTCGGCCGTGGCGATGAAGGTCAACCTGGACTTGCAGTTGACCCTGATGGCCGGCAGCCTGTACCGTCTGCTCGGAACCAAGGTCGGCCGCGGCTACGAGCGGGCCAGGTCCCGACATATCTTCCGGGACTTGGTCGATGCCACCGCGACGGTCTCGATTGGCCCCCGGGAGATCACGGTCCGGTATCAAAAAAGAGCCCATAATCCATTGCTTATCGCCGCCGGATTCGATAAGATCGAACCGGCCATCCCCTTTTGGGAAGGTCGAAAACTGAGGTTGGTTTTTGGCTGATTGCGGGCGTGGTGTTAAGTCAATAAACTAACATGGGAATCCAGGCTAGTGTTGCGTCTCAATAACGGCTTTACGATAATCCTGAAACTGTCATTCCCGCGAAAGCGGGAATCCAGATTAAAAAGACTGGATTCCGGATCAAGTCCGGAATGACAACATTGGTAAGTCATTGCTTTTACACCACACTTGCCTCCCCCCTATTCTTCTTCTTCCGCTCTCACTCGGCCGTCTTTGACCGCCTCGGCGATGATCTTCTGCTGGAGGTGCGAGGGCACTTCCTCGTAGTGAGAGAACTCCATCAGGAACGATCCCCGCCCGCCCGTGATCGAGGTCAGCGACGGTTCAAAGTCGAGCATTTCCGACATGGGCACGACCGCCTTCAGGATGCGCATGTGGCCCTTTTGCTCCATGCCCTGCACTTTTCCACGCCGGCCGTTGAGGTTCCCCATGATGTCACCCATATAAGCCTCCGGCGTATAGACCTCGACCGACATGACGGGTTCGAGGATGGTCGGTTTGGCCGACTGCATGGCCAGCTTGAAGGCCTTCTGCGCGGCGATCTTGAAGGCGATGTCGGAGGAGTCCACATCGTGGTAGGACCCGTCGTAGAGAATAACCTTGAAGTCGACGACCGGGTATCCGGCCAGCACGCCTTTCTTCTTGGCCTCTTCCATCCCTTTTTGGACGGAGGGGATGAAGTTCCTCGGGATCGCCCCGCCGAAGATCTTGTCCTCAAACTCGAATTCCCGGCCGCGCGGGAGGGGCTCCATCTTGATCCAGATATCGCCGAACTGGCCCCGGCCGCCGGTCTGCTTCTTGTGCCGGCCCTGGACATCGGCCCGGCCTTTGATCGTTTCTTTATATGAGACCTTGGGGGGCTTGAGCTCGACATCGACGTTATAGCGTTTCTTGAGCTTTTCCGTGACGATCCGGACGTGCAGCTCGCCGTTGCCCGAGATGAGGAGCTGGCTCGTATCCGGATCGCGCTCGAATCTGAGCGTGGGGTCTTCTTCCATCAGGCGATGCGAGGCCTGGGAGATGCGGTCCTCGTCGGCCCGCGTTTTGGGTTCGATGGCGAAGGAAATCGACGGCTCGGGGAACTTGATCCGCGGGATCTCGACGCCGGAGCCTTTGGCGGACAGCGTGTCGCCGGTGGCCGTGACTTTCAGCTTCGCCGTGGCGACAAGATCGCCGGCCTTGGCCTGGCCGGCCGGCGTCTGTTCCTTGCCCTGGAGGAAGAACAGCCCGCTCAGCTTCTCATCGGTCTCTTTGTTCGGATTCGTCACCGAAGCGTCGGGATTGACCTTGCCGGAAAAGACCCGCATCATCGAGATGCGGCCGGTGTACGGATCGGACACCGTTTTGAAGATCAGCGCGGCGAAAGGACCGTCGGAGCTCGGTTTGAGAAGGCCGTCCTGGCCGCTGATCTGGGCCGGGATCCCGCCCCGCTCCAAAGGCGACGGGACGTATGCGACGATGCCGTCGAGGAGCGTCTGCGCGCCGATGTTCTGGATCGCCGAGGCGGCGAAAATGGGAAAGATCTGATGGCTGAGAATGCCTCTTTTCAGGCCGCTCCGGACCTCGTCGACCGATAGCTCCCCTTTGTCCAGATACTTCTCCATCAGCTTCTCGTCGTTCTCGGCGACCATTTCGACGAGCTCCTTATATCGTTTCTCGGTCTCGGCCTTCAGCTCGGAGGGAACGGCCTCTTCCTTGTATTTGCCGCTCTCGTCCTTCTCGAAGACGTAGGCTTTCTGGCCGATCAGATCGATGACCCCGCGGAAATTCCTCTCTTCGCCGATGGGGATCTGGAGCGGGATCGCCGGCCGGCCGAAGAACTGCTGAATGCTCTCGACCGTGCGCCCGAAGTGGGCGTTCTCGCGGTCCATCTTGTTGACGACGAGGATCCGCGGCAGGCCGAACTCCTCGAGCATCTCCCAGACCTTTTCCGTCCCGACCTCGACCCCGGCGACGCTGTCGACCAGCACGGCCGCGGCGTCCACGGCCCGCAGGCTGGCTTTGGTGTCCCAGAGAAAATTGCTGTAGCCGGGCGTATCGACGATATTGACCTTGTGGTCCTTCCATTCGACGAAGGCCATCGCCGAGCTGATCGAGATCTTCCGTTCGACCTCCTCAGGTTCGAAGTCCGTGACCGTGTTGCCCTTGTCCACACGGGTCAGCCGGCCGGTCGCCCCGGTATCGAAAAGAAGCGCCGCGGTGAGCGACGTCTTTCCGGAGCCGCCGTGCCCGATGAGGGCGATGTTCCTGATCCTGTCGGCCGAATAGTCCTTCATGATGGAATCTCCACTAATAAAAAAAATTAAGAGATATCATACACCAGGTCGACCGCTCTATTCAAAGGATTTTAGGACAGATGCGAGATCATCGGGGAGCGGCGAGAGGAACTCGAGCGGCTGCCTCGAAACGGGATGGCGGAAGGCCAAGCGGTGGGCGTGCAGGAAGAGGCGCGGGAAGCGGGCCTTCGCTTGGCCGCCGGAACCGTAGCGCCGGTCTCCGGCCAGGGGATGCCCGGCCGCGGTCAGATGGACGCGGATCTGGTGCGTTCGCCCCGTGATGGGACGGATCTCGAGCAGACTGAACTCCTTGAAGACCTTCTGGACGCGATAGTCCGTGATCGCCGACCGCGGCTTGCGGGTCTTGATCGACATGCGCTGTCCGTACTTGACATGGCGGCCGATCGGCCAGTCGAAGCGCCCGACCGTCGAGGGCAGGCGGCCCCGGACGAGGGCCAGATAGACTTTCTCTATCTCCCGGGCCTTGAACTGCCGCAGGAGCTCGCCGTACGCGGCCAGGCTCCGGGCGACGACCATGACCCCCGACGTCTCTTTGTCCAGGCGGTGGACGATCCCCGGCCGGTCCTCGTCCCCGATGCCCCGGATAGCGGGAAAATGATGGAGGAGCGCGTTGACCAGCGTTCCCTGTCGCGCCCCGGCCCCGGGATGGACGATCATCCCCGCCGGTTTGTCGACGACGATGATGTCTGCATCGCGGTGTAGGATCCTGAGGGGGATGTCCTCGGCTCCGGTCGCGGCGGCCTCGGGGACGACGACATCGGCCTCGACGCGGTCGCCGTCTCTGAGCTTATAGCTGGATTTTTTCGCCGCCCCGTTCACAACGACCCAGCCAAGGTCGATGAACCGCTGGAACTCGGAGCGGGTGAAATCCTGATGGCGGCGGGCGAGATAGACATCGAGGCGTTCGCCGGCCCCGGCCCCCGGCGCGATCAGGAACTCTTGCTTAGGCACGTTTTCGTTTTTTGAAGATCGTATAGAGCACGAGGCCGACCGCCAGTCCCAGGATGCAGAAGAATTGGGAATAGGAAACGGTCAGAAGCGCCGAAGGCCCTTTGAAGAGGAACGCCGTCGGCGGATGGTCGCCCCGGAAGAATTCGGTGAAGTAGCGGATGATCGAATAGGTGAGGATGTAAAGCGGAAAGACCTGGCCGTCGAACGTTTTTTTGCGCAGGACGAGATACAGGATGAGCGCGTTCAAAAAGTTCAAGGCGGACTCATAGAGCTGGACGGGATGGAGCGCTTTATCCAGCGGAAGGCCGGTCAGGAAATGAGCATATTCGTTGTGAAAGGTTGCCGCCCAGGGCAGGTCGCAGTCTTTTCCGAAGCAGCAGCCGGCCATGAAACAGCCGATCCGGCCGAATCCGTGGCCGAGGGCGAGGGCCGGGGCGACGATGTCGGCCACCTTCCATGTGGGGATGCGTTTGCGGCGGAAATACCAGAGGGCGAAGAGGATGCCGAAGGCCAATCCCCCTTGGAAGACCCCGCCCGAACGCGCCACCCATAACAATTCCTTCGGATTCTGGAGATAATAGGAGACGTTGCCGGTGAGCAGGATGATCTTGGCCCCGATGAGCGACACGAGCATGATGTAAAAAGCGGCGTCGAGAAGCCGCGGCGCGTCGAGCCCCTCTTTCTTCGCCTGCCGGTACAAGAACCAGAGCGCCAGTCCCACACCGACGGCCATGAAAAATCCATAGGCATGGAGGGTCAACGGGCCGAGCTTGAGCAGAACGGGATGCATCAGGATCTCCTTGTGAAGAAGATGAAGACGAGCAGGACGGCGCCGATCGAAATGCAGGAATCGGCGATATTGAACGTCGGCCAATAGAATTTCTTGACATGGACTTCCAGGAAATCAATGACGTAGCCGCGGAAGAGGCGGTCGATGAAATTGCCCAGGGCTCCGGCCAGGATCAGGGAGAGGGCGAACCGCATCGCTTTCTGCGAGGCGGGCGTCTTGAGAAAATAGACAATGACCAGGCCCATGGCCGTGAGCGTGGCCGCGGCCAGCAGGATCGCGATCAGCTTGCTGCCGGACCCGTTGAACATCCCGAAGATCGCCCCGGTGTTATGGATATGGGAGATGGAGAAAAAGCCGGGGATGACGGAGACCGAGCCGTAGAAGGGAACACTTTTGGCCACGACCGCCTTGGTGATCTGGTCGGCGGCGATCAAGGCCGCGATCAGGACGAGATGGGGGGCATGGCGTTTCATGCGCGTCGCTCTTCGACGACATCCTCGCATCGCCGGCATAAGTCCGGATGCGAAGCGCTCGTCCCGACATAAATCGAATAATTCCAGCACCGCTGGCACTTGCGGCCGGGCGCCTGGGCCACGGCGATCCCCAGCGTCTCTCCGCCGGACGCTTCCACAACCACGTCCGAGACGATGAACAGGGCGCACAGGTCGTCCCGATATTTATTCAGGAGCGGCGCCAGCGTCGCGGGGACGGTCAATCGCACCTGGGCTTCGAGCGCGTTGCCGATGGACTTCCGCTCCCGGGCGGATTCGAGCTCTTTCATGACCTTCTCCCGCAATCCGCCGAGCTCCTCCCATTCCTTTTTGACATCCGGCTCCAGCCACCTCTCCTGAAAATCGGGGAATCGTTCGAGATGGACCGATTCCTCTTTGGCCTTGAAGGCGGGCATCACCTCCCACGCCTCTTCGGTCGTGAACGGCAGGATGGGGGCCATCAGGACCAAGGTGTCCTTCAAGATGCGGAAGAGAGCCGTCTGGGCGGACCGGCGGAGCTTGGCCTCCCGGCCCGAGCAGTACAGCCGGTCCTTCAGGATGTCGAGATAGAACGCGCTCAGGTCCACCGTGAAAAAGTTATAGACCGCGTGGAAGACTGTGTGGTACTCGTAGTCATCGTAGCCTTGGAGGGCCTTCCTCCCGATCTCGGCGTTCCTCTCGAGGGCCCAGAGGTCGAGCGGTTCCATGTCTGCGGCCTGGACCATGTCCCGGTCCGGCGAAAAAGCGGAGAGATTGCCGAGGAGGAAGCGCCAGGTGTTCCGGATCTTGCGATAAGCCTCGACCAGCCTCTGCAGGATTTCCTTCCCGAACGGAGCGTCCTCTTTATAGTTGAGCATCGCCACCCAGAGCCGGAGGATCTCGGCCCCGTTCTGGGCGATGATCTCCCCGGGTTCGACGACGTTGCCCGCCGATTTGGACATGGCCCGGCCCTTCTCGTCGAGAACGAAGCCGTGGGTGATACAGGTCCGGTAGGGCGAGGCGTTCTTGGCCGCGACACCGACCACGATCGAGCTGTTGAACCAGCCGCGGTGCTGGTCATGGCCTTCGATATAGACGTCGGCCGGCCAGGGCAGGTCCGGCCTTCGGCCCAGGACATTGTGGCTGGCCCCGGACTCGAACCAGACGTCGAGGATGTTGTTCTCCTTGGCGAAGCGGGACGAGCCGCATTCCCGGCACCTCGAGCCGGCCGGGACGAGCTCTTCCACGCTTTTGAGGAACCAGGCGTTCGATCCTTCTTTCTCGAAGACGTCGGCCACATGCCGGGCGGTCCTCTCATCGGCCAAGATCTCCCCGCAATCCAGGCAGACAAAGGCGGGGATGGGGACGCCCCAGGATCGCTGGCGCGAGATGCACCAATCGGGCCGGTTCTCCATCATCCCGGTGATCCGGTCCTCTCCCCAGGCCGGGATCCAGCGGACGCGCTTGATCTCGTCGAGCGTCCTTCTCCGCAGGTCGGCCTTGTCCATGGAAATGAACCATTGGGCCGTGGCCCGGAAGATGACCGGGTTCTTGCATCGCCAGCAGTGCGGATAGGAATGGCTGATCTCGACCTCCTTAAGGAGGGTGCCGTCGCGCCGCATGTCCTCGTTGATGACCTTATTGGCCTTGAAGACGCTCAAACCCGCGTAGCGGAGGACATCGGGGGTGAACCGGCCCTCATCATCCACCGGCGTATAGATGTCGAGGCCGTAGGCCAGCCCCGTCAGATAGTCCTCGTAGCCGTGGCCGGGCGCGGTATGGACGCAGCCCGTGCCGTCATCGAAGGTCACGTAGTCGGCCAGGACGAACAGCGAATCGCGTTCGATCCAGGGATGACGGGCCGTCAGCCGTTCGATCTCCTTGCCCATGATCGTCGCCGCGATCTTCGGATCCGCCAGGCCGAGCAGTTCGGCGATGATCGGCACGAGCCGCTTGGCGACGATATAGATCTCCTCCCCCGCTTCGAAAGCTGCGTATTCGTACTCGGGATGGAAAGCGATGGCCAAATTGGCCGGAAGGGTCCAGGGGGTCGTCGTCCAGATGATGACCGACACCTTTTTTCCCTTCAAGCCCGGATATTTCGCCGACAGATCGGAGAGAACCGGAAATTTCACGTAGATCGAGGGCGAGGTCTTGTCTTTGTATATGATCTCGGCTTCGGCCAAGGCCGTTTTACAAGTGGGGCACCAGTGAACCGGCCGCCTTCCCTTAAACACGTTCCCGGAGGCGAAGAAGGCCGCCAGGTGGCGAAGGACCTCGGCTTCGTAGGCCGGGTCCATCGTCAGATAGGGGGTCTCCCACTCGCCGAAGACGCCCAAGCGGATGAACTCGGTCCTCTGGACATCGATGTATCTCAGGGCGTACCGGCGGCACTCCTCGCGGATCTGGGTGATCGACATCTCCCGCTTTTTCTCTCCGAGGAGCTTGTCCACGTGGATCTCGATGGGCAGGCCGTGGCAGTCCCAGCCGGGGAGGTAGGGCGAAAGATAGCCCTGCATCGTCCTCGACTTGACGATGAAATCCTTAAGGATCTTGTTCATGGCCGTGCCCAGATGGATGCTGCCGTTGGCGTACGGAGGGCCGTCGTGAAGAACGAAGGTCGGGCTCCCCCGGCGCTTGGCCAGGATCTTCCCGTAGAGGCCGGCGTCCGCCCATTTCTTGAGGATCTCCGGTTCCTTCTGAACGAGCTTGGCCTTCATCGAAAAGCCGGTCTGGGGCAGGTTCAAGGTGTCCTTGAGGTCGCTGGGCGTGGCCATGATGAACTCCGCGTGTTCTGTTTTAAGTGCTTCTGATAAAACAACTTATTTTATCCTTATCGGCCGAAATGTCAAATGGGCCCCTGGAAAAAAAAGAGGAGAATTGATAGACTAATATAGTCGGAAGGAGCGCGAATGAGAAAGATCGGGTTCTTGGTTCTCGCGGCCGTCCTGACCGCGGCTACAGCCTCCGCGGCCATTTCCGTAAAGCTGACGGGAGGCCTGACCTATCTTTTCGGGAACGATTACGACAGCGGCGTCCGCGGCACTTATGACTTCCTAAAAGACAACTACGAAAGCGTGACGGGACTCTTCCGGCCTCTTTCTCTCGGAGGGAGCGGCGCCGTTGAAGTCATCGTTCCGTTCGATGGCGGGCTCGGCCTCGGTTTCGGCGCGGGGGTCTTCCAGATCTCGGCCAACAACAGGTTCGATTACGCCTGGTGGGTCTATACCGGCACAGAAAGCTACGAACCCCAGCTGACGGTTATCCCGATCACCCTGAACTTGCATTACCGATGGCCTTTGGGAAACGCGCTCGATGTCGACCTGTTCGGCGGAGCCGGCGGTTACCTGATGCGATTCGAGAATAAAAGCTCCTCAACCTCGGACTTTTTCGCCTACGATAGAGAAAAAACCTTCATGGCCCAAAAAATGGTCTTCGGCCTTCAAGCGGGTATCTCCTTGGAGATCAAGGTGAATCCGCACCTCGCCGTCATTTTCCAATCCGAAGCCCGCCTGGCCAAAGCGACATACCTCCAGGGGGACTGGACGGAAGAGGAAAGTTGGTTCCTCGGGAACCGCCGGGAGGAGGGTCAAAACGGCATCTTCTGGTTCTATGATAAGACGGATGTCAACGGGACCTACCCGCAGGTGGAATTCGCCAAGACCCAGCCGTCTGACCCGGCCTACGCGAACATCCGCAAAGGGACGTTCGATCTCTCGGGGATCTCGGCCGCGGCCGGGATTAAGATCACCTTCTAGGCCCTATCGTTTGATAAAGTGCGCGCCCAGGCTGACCGGATTGGCCAGGGCGGCGTGGGTGATCATCAACGCCACCTGGATCCCGTGCTTGAGCCCGACGATCTTGATGTCCATGGCGGCCTCGCGGTAAAACCTCTCGATCCGGTGCCGCAGGTATTCCAGGTCGGACTTAGCCCGTTCCAGCCGTTTCCCCGTGCGGATGAGGCCGGCGTAGTTCCACATGGTGTTGCGGATGGTCAACCAGTCCTGGTTGATCAAGGCCGGATCAATCGCCTCCTCGGCTTCCGGATAGTACCATTCGTGGATCTTCGATTCCCTACTGCGGACCGCAGGATCGAAGTGGTCGGCGATATGGCGGGCCGCCCGCGTTCCCCAAACGAGGCCTTCGAGCAGGGACGTCGAGGCCAGGCGGTTCGCGCCGTGCAGGCCGGTGCAGGAGACTTCGCCCACCGCGTACAAGCCTTTGAGCGAGGTCACGCCCCAGCCGTCGACGAGCACTCCGCCGCAGCAATAATGAGCCGCCGGGACGACGGGGATGGGCTCTTTGGTGATGTCGATGTCGTATCGGAGGCAGGTTTTATAAATATTGGGAAAACGCTTCTTGATGTCCACCTTCGCGTAACCGGCCAGGTCGAGGAGGACATAGTTCGAATTGCCGTTGATCATCTCCTCATAAATGGCCCGGGCCACCTCGTCGCGCGGGGCCAGGTCTTTCTTGTCGCTGTACTTCTCCATGAAGGTCCGGCCTTGACGCGTCTTGAGCCGGGCCCCTTCTCCGCGCACCGTCTCGGAGATGAGGAAGCTGTCGGCGTCCCGGTGGTAGAGCGACGTAGGATGAAACTGGATGTATTCCATATTGACGATGCGCGCGCCGGCCCGGTGGGCCATGGCGTAGCCGGCCCCGATGGCGTCCTGGGGATTGGAGGTGTGCAGATAGACCGCCCCGCATCCACCGGCGGCTAGGACCGTCACATTCGCGAAGAGAGTCTCGACTTTGTTCGTTTGGTTGTTGAGAACATACGCGCCGACGCATCGCGGCTCTTGGTAATAAGTGATCGGGTCCTTCGAATGGTGAGGGACCGTCAAGAGGTCGACCGCCGTATGCCCGGTGAGAAGGGTGATATTCGTTTGCTTTCCGAGGGCCGCGACGAACTTCTCCTCGATGGTCTTTCCGGTCGTGTCCTTGACGTGAAGGATGCGGCGCCGGGAATGGCCGGCCTCTTGGGCATAATCCAGTTTCTCCGGCGAACCCTGGGTGAACGGGATCTTCAATTCGCCGATCAGGATCTTATCGACGAGCGGCCGGCTTTCGCGGACCAGGATGTCGACGGCTTCGGGATTATTGATCCCGTCACCGGCCTTGATGATGTCCTCCTTGAGGAGTTCCGGATCATCGTCCGGGCCGATCGAAACGATGCCGCCCTGGGCCCAGAAAGTATTCGCCCCCTCGAGGCTCGGACTTTTCGTGATGACGACCACGCGCAAGCCCTTTTTCGCTGCTTCCAGAGCGGCGCTGGCTCCGCCGATGCCGCAGCCGATCACCAGGACATCCGTTCTAAGACGAGGAGCGCTCTTCATGGCTTCTTCCTTGCGGGGATCCTCAGCCCGGCCCTGTCGATATGGCGCGGCAGTTCGCCCAGGAATTCCAGGCTGAGATCGACGGAGCCGGAGGAATGGGTGAGCTTTCCCACCGAGATGTAGTCGACGCCCAAAGCGGCGATCTTCCGGACCGTGGCCAGACTGACGTTCCCTGAGGCCTCGATCTTGGCCCGGCCGGCGACCCACGATACGATCCTCTTCATGTGGGGCAGGGACATGTTGTCGAGCATGATCCAGTCCGCTCCGCTGTCCAGGGCGGTTCGAGCCTGTTCGAACGTCGTCACTTCGACCTCGATCAGGATTCCGGGTTTGATCCTTCTCCGGACGCGCCGCACGGCCTCGACGATATCGCCGACGAGCATCAGATGATTGTCCTTGATCAGGACCATGGTCGAAAGGTTGAGACGGTGGTTCTCGCCTCCGCCCATTCGGACGGCGTATTTCTCCAGGGAGCGGAGGCCGGGCGTGGTCTTTCGCGTATCGAGGATCCTGGCCTTCGTTCCGGCGATGGCCTCCACATATTTTCGGGTCGTCGAGGCGATCCCGGACATCCGCTGGACGAAGTTGAGTGCCGTCCTCTCCCCTTTCAACAGGACGACGGCCCGGCCTTCGATCTCGGCCAGCACATCGCCGGCCTTGAACGTCTGGCCGTCCTTGAAGCGGCGATTGAACGATGTCCGCGGATCGAGCCGGAGGAAGACGCGCTTGGCGATGTCGATGCCCGCCAGAGCGCCGTCCTGCTTGGCTACGAGCAAGGCTCGGCCCAGCATCATCGGATCGATCAGGTTCTCCGAGGTGATATCTCCGGAGGGCATGTCCTCCTTGAGGGCGGCGGCGATGAGGGCGTCGATCTCTTTGGCGTTCATCCGAAAAATTATAGCACAAATGGATGTGTCAAGCGGGATCGAGGCTGTTTGACCCCCGCCCTGCGACCGTGTACCTTGTCTTGAAACTGTTCGACAGTCAAGGATCGAGGCTGTTTGACCCCCGCCCTGCGACTGTGTATATTAGGCCCGAACGTCCGGAACGTGCCCATGAAATCACCTCGACACGGAGGATTTCTCATTGCCGCCGCCATCAACCTCCTTCTGGCGTCGGCCCAGAGCCGGACCTTGGTCCTGACGTCGAACGGCCGGACCGATTACCGGATCGTCGTCGCCCGCGACGCCTCGGATATCGAACGCCGGGCGGCGGAAGAGCTCCGGGACCATCTCGAACGGATCTCAGGGGTCGCTCTGACCATCGTCACCGATGACAGCCCGCCGCAGGACAGAGAGATCCTCATCGGGAAAAGCCGCCGCTTGGAGGGTATAGCCCCGATGATTCCTTTCGAGGAATTGGGCGAAGACGGTTTCCTCATCAGAACGATCGGCGTGAAGCTCCTGATCGCCGGCGGAAAGGACAAAGGCCCGCTTTATGGAGTGTCCGCGTTCCTCGAGGACCCTCTCGGCTGCCGGAGATATGCCAAGGACGTCATCCTCACGCCGCGGCGGCCCACGATCAGGGTCGGCCCGATCGACCGGAAAGAGGTCCCCTTTTTTTCCTATCGAGAAGTCCTCATGCCCGACGCCTTCGACGACGGATATGCCGACTGGCACAAGCTCGACAATCAGCGAGTGCGGCAGCGGGACTGGGGGCTTTGGGTCCATACCTTCAGGACGTTCGTCCCGCCCGAGAGATATTTCAAGGACCACCCCGAATATTTCACCGAACAGAAGGGCCTCCGCGTTCCCGACGCCCAGCTCTGCCTGACCAATCCGGAGGTGTTCAAACTCGTCGTCGCCGGTCTGCGGGAGAGGATGAAGGCCAAGCCCGAGGCCCGCACCTGGTCCGTCTCCCAGAACGACACCTTCAGTCCCTGCCAATGCCCGGCCTGCCGCGCCCTGGATGGGAAATACGGCGGTCCGTCCGGCACGATCCTGGACTTCGTCAACCGGGTCGCCCGCGAATTCCCGGACAAAATCATCTCGACCTTGGCTTACCAATACTCCCGGCAGGCGCCGACGGGAATCCGGCCGGAAAAGAACGTCAACATCATGCTCTGCACGATCGAATGCAACCGCAGCCGTCCGATCGCGACCGATCCGTTGAACGCTTCGTTCACCAAAGACATCCGGGACTGGGGCCGGCTCACGGACAACATCATCCTCTGGGACTACGTCGTCCAGTTCCGCAACTACTGCGACCCCTTCCCCAACCTGCGCGTCCTCCAGCCCAACCTCGAGTTCTTCCGGTCGAACAATGTCCGCCTGATGTTCCAGCAGGGCAGTTCCCAGTCGCGAAGCGAATTCCACGAGCTCCGAACGTACCTGATCGCCAAACTGCTTTGGGATCCGAAGGCGGACGTCGAGGCCCTGACCGACGATTTTTTGGACGGCTTCTACGGACCGGCGGCGAAATACATCCGCCGCTATCTCCGGCTCATGCATGACGCCCTCGATCGGTCCGGCGGCGACCTGGGGATCTACGGTTTCCCTTGGGACGGGATCAAGACATATTTGACACCGAAGCTGCTCAACACATATACCGGCCTTTTCGACAAGGCCGAGGCGGCCGTGGCCGGCGACGCCGTCCTGAAAGGCCGCGTCAAGCTGGCCCGTCTTCCCCTCGAGTTCGCCATCTTCGAAATTTCCAAGCGCAACGTGACCCCGAAATACTCCCTGTTCGACAAGACTAAGAGCGGGGATTTTTCGAATCCAATCATGGAAGAACAGATGAGGAAATTCGTCTTCTGGGCGGACCAGCTCGGTTTCAGCCGCTTGGACGAAACCGGAACGACGCCGGAAGCCTATCAGATCGAGCTGACGAGTTTCCTGACCTATGGCATGGTCGCCCATGCCGGACTGAACAAGCCGGTCCGGATCGCCACCCCGTGGAGCGATAAATATCCGGTCGGAGGACCGAAGGCCCTGACCGACGGCCTCAAGGGGACGCCGGACTATCACTGCAACTGGCTCGGTTTCGAAGGCGAAGAGATGGAGGTCGTCATCGACCTCGGGAAGCCCTCGGAGATCCGGTCGGTCTCCCTCGACTTTTTCCAGGACAGCAATGCCTGGATCTGGGTCCCAGAACGGGTCGAGGTCCTCGTCTCGGGCAACGGCGCCGATTTCGAACACGTCGGCACCCTGCAGCGAAAAACCGATCCCAAGAAAGCGGGCGTCGTCATCGAACGCTTTGCCTGCGGATTCGATCCGCGACAAGCCCGCTATGTCAAGGTCAGGACGCGGAGCTTTATCCACTGTCCCCGCTGGCACAAAGGCGCCGGCGGCAAGGCCTGGATCTTCACCGACGAGATCGTGATCGAATGAATCTCGCGGGGCAGACCGTCTCGTGTTCCCCGTCCTATCAATTTCCCGTCAGTTCGAAGACATAACGGCCCGAGCCGATCTTGAGGATCAGGGTCGAGCCGTCCTTGGGCTCTTGAACATCCAGAATGCCGGGAACGCCGGGAACGAACTTTTTTTGGGCCCAAACGACCTTGCCGCCCTCCTTTAGGACAAGGTCGCGGAGGGTGAACTTCGGGATCACGACATCCGCTTCGCTTCCGACAGGGACGATGACCTCGAGAGAGAAGCTCTTTTCCGTCCGCTTCCAGGAGGAGAGGACCCTCCCCCGGAGCGTGTCCACCGAGCCAGACGCGTACATCAGATCGCGGACCGGCTGAGGTTCGATACGGATCTTCCCGAAGCCGACGGCCTGCGGGTCCGGATTGATCCCGGCCAGAGCTTTGTACAACCAGCTTCCGACGCTCCCGAACATCGGATGGTTGTGCGAATTCATGGACGGACCCTCCCGCCGCTGCCACAACTCCCAGAGCGTCGTGGCCCCGTTCTCGATCATGTAGCCCCAGCTCGGATACGTCGTCTGCGTCGCAACGTCGTAAGCCAGGTCGGAATTGTCGAAGCGAGTCAGGACCTCCATGATGTATTTTGTGCCGATGATGCCCGTCGTCAGATGGGAATTGTTCTTGTAGGCCAGGTTGTCGAAGAGATTTCCCCAGGCCGAGCCCCGCGCGTTGGCGGGCGCCAGTTCCAGAAAGAGGGCCAGGGCATTGGCGGTCTGCGACCCGTTGGCGTAGTTGCCGGTCTTGGGATCGAAAAACTCTTTATGAAAGGCGGCCTTGATCTCCTCGGCCAACTGCCCGTAGGACTTGGCCTCCGCCGCCATGCCGAGAATCTTCGACACATCGGCCAGGACCTTGGCATCGTAATAATAATAGAACGTGGAGACGAGCGCGCCCGGCGTTTTGTCGATCGCGACCCAATCGCCGTAGTAGCTGTATTTGAGAATTCCGTTCTCGGACTTCGAGCGCAGGAATTCGACGTATTTCTTCAGCCCGTCGAACTGCTCGTCAAGGATCCGCTTGTCCCCGTAATACTGGTACATGTACCAGCACAGCAGCGGATAGGCCGTGCCCCAAGCAGGATCGGCCGGACGGCTGCCCCAGATATGAGGGACGGTGTCGGTGATCGTCCCTTTCTCGTCCTGGACGTCGCGGATGTCCCGGATGAAATTCGTGTAGAAAGCGGCCATGTCGAAATTCATCATGGCTTCTTCGGCCGTGCCCTGGGCGTCTCCCATCCAGCCCATCCGCTCGTCGCGCTGGTTGCAGTCGGTCGGGATGCTGTGAAGGTTGGTCTTCTGGCCCCAGGTGATGATCCTCTGCAGCCCGTTGAGGACGGGCTTGGAAGCGGCGAACGAGCCGGCCTGCTTGACGCTCGAATACACGGCGCGGCCCCGCAGGGTTTCGGCCGTCGGGACGCCGGGAAACCCGGTCATCTGGACATAGCGGAATCCGTGGAAAGTGAAGCGCGGTTCGTAGACTTCCTCCCCCTCGCCTTTCAAGATATAGACGTCCTCGGCCCGGGCGCTCCGCAGATTCTCCTGGTTGATGAGGCCCGTGTCATAAAGCAGCTCGGCGAACCGAAGCTTGACCTCCGTCCCCCCCGGGCCCGACACGCGGAGCCGGGCCCAGCCGCTGAAATTCTGGCCCATATCGAAGACATAGACGCCGGGTTTCGGACTGGTCATCTTGAGCGGCACGAGCGTGTCCATGACCATGATCGGAGGCATCATCTGGGCCGAGAGCGTGCCTTTCGGTCCGGGAACGGTTTCGGCCTTTTTCCAGCTTTTATCATCGAAGCCAGGCTCATCCCAGCCGGGCGTTTCGAGCCGGGCGTCGTAGGTCTCGCCGTTGTAAATGCTGTCGGCCGTGATCGGACCGGCAGAGGCTTTCCAGCTTCCGTCGCTGACCACGCTGATCTTTTGACCGTCGGCGAATTCGATCTGGATCTGAAGGAGCAAAGCCCGGGACTTGAACCACCCCTCGCCGAGGATGACGGCCACGGCGTTGGCCCCGGCGCGGAGCATCCGGGTCACGTCGTACGCGACATACAGCGCCCGTTTGTCATACGTCGTCCAGCCCGGATCGAGGACATGCGTCCCGACCTTCTCGCCGTTGATCCTCAGCTCATAATAGCCGAGGCCGCAGATGAAGGCCTTCGCCCGGACGGCGGCTCCGCCGAGCCGGAATTCCTTGCGGAGCTGGTTCGCCCCGCCGATCCACGTCCCTTTCCATTCCTCCTTCGAAAACAGACCCGTGCTGAACCGGGCGACCCCGCCGTAGGGGCTCGCCTTTCCGTCCTTGTCCCAGAAGCGGACCTTCCAAAAATAATCGGCAGCGCTCGTCAGCGCATTTCCGCCGTAAACGATGTGGGTGAACTCGGACGAAGCGACCTTGCCGCTGTCCCAGACGTCGCTTTTGGCGCACCGCGGATCGGTCGAAACGAGGATCTGATAGGCGGTTTGATTCTGCCCGCGCTCCGTATGCCCCGGAATCCAAAAGAAGCGCGGCCGCTTGACGTCGACCCCTTCCGGGTTCGTCAGATACTCGCAGCGCAGGCCGGCCGGAGCCAGGGGGCCCTCGGCGGCGGCGGCAGGCTTGACGGCGGCCAAACCGACGAGCAGAAACGTCATAAAGACGAAGATCTTGACGGACGACAGAGAAACCATGGAAACCTCCCTTCCCGATGTCATGAATAGATCCGCGCAGAATCGCATGGAATGAAAAAAAGAATAGCATGAACCCCCCCCTATTCTCAATATCGACCGGCCCGCCCTAAACATTTCCCGGCTTGTCACCCTCCTTCGATTTATGCGAAGATACGGCCGTGACGAAGAGCCGGACCGTCTATGTCGCCGTTTCCGCGCTCCTCTCCGTCCTCCTCATCGCCTTCCTTCTGTCCCGGGTCAAGACCGCGGACATCGCTCAAACGCTCAAAAAGATTTACATTCCCGCTCTTCTCGTCTACATCGGGGTCAGCCTTCTGGCGACCTGGCTGCGCGCCTGGCGCTACAAATGGCTCCTCCAGCCCCATTCGATCAGTTGGCCCAACATGTTTCTCGTCACCTTCATCCGCAACAGCTTCATCGACCTCTTGCCGGCGCGGATAGGGTCCCTCTCGTACATCTATGTCCTCAACAAGCGCCTGGGCTTCTCCTTTGAGAGCGCGGCCTCGACGTTCGTCGTTTCAGGAGTCCTGGACCTCCTGACCCTCGGTCCATTAGTCGTCCTGGCCGTCCTCCTCGTCGGCTTCGGAACGGCGGGGATCTCGGTCCCGGTTTGGTTGGCCCTGGCCGCCGTCTATTTTCTCGGCTTCTTCGTCCTGCTCTGGAAGATCGTCCCGATCGGCCGTTTGGCCGTCGGGGCCTATCGCACCCTCCTCAAAGCGATCAAGGCGGACCGGAACGAGAAGGCCATCCGCTCCGTCGAGGCCCTTCGAGCGACGGTCGTTCAACTGGAAGCGATACGATCCCGAAGGATCTTCGTCCCGATGTTCTTTTTATCCCTGGCCATCCGCCTGGGTAAATACCTCTCGCTCTTCGCTCTTCTCTTCGCCCTCCTCCGCAGCCATGGCCTCGGCCTGCCCGACCTGAGCTTCTGGAAGACGATCCTCGGCATCACCGGCGCCGAGATGACCTCCCTCCTGCCGGTCAAGGGTCTGGCCGGTTTCGGCACATGGGAATCCGCCTGGGTCCTGGCCTTCCGGCTGATGGCTTACGACACGCGGTTGGCACTGCTTTCCGGGATCGGCATCCACCTGATCACCAATCTCTGGGAGTACGGCCTGGGATTCCTCAGCCTCCTCATCCTGATCGTCCCCTACCTGAAAAAATCGAGAACGGACCGCCGCTCCACGACGGCCCCGGGCAAATAGATTGCGTCCGGTTCGCGTTTGTGCAAAAATCGTGCTTTGAATCCCGATGACCGATAGACGACCCGATCCGATGATATGCCCGCGCGTGCCGTTCGAGGACCATTTCCGCCTGTCTCATGACGATCTCCAACGGGCCCTCGGCATCGCTCAATCGAGCGGCGGCCAGTTCGCCGAGGTCTTCCTGGAATACCGCGCGTACAGTTTCGTTCTCATGGAAGAGGACATCATCAAGGAGACCGCCGAAAGCATCAGCCTGGGGATGGGCATCCGGGTCGTGTCCGGGGAAAAGACGGTCTTCGGCTACACGAACGACCTGGCTTTCGACAAGATCCGGCGGGCGGCCCTGTCGGCCGCCGCCATCGCCGCCTCGCCGACCACGGTCAAGGTCGTCG